>ERZ778514.1485-NODE-1485-length-17334-cov-6.351004_pt1 | contig 17334 bp, 19 predicted proteins | sample MGYA00510344_ERZ778514 | MGnify/ENA primary metagenome ERZ778514 (study PRJEB29527, sample SAMN07138968) | mouse gut metagenome | material: feces | host: mouse | place: China:Nanjing | collected 2016-01-25 ... | reverse complement strand
ATGTTCAAATTTGATAAACCGAGCGATTCAAAATCGTGACTTTTTCAGCAGTCTCTTTTTCCGCTGTGGAGTTTTTTTCCTATGAGGAAGGTCTGTGTGTGCAGTGCATGCACATCGGTCCGTATGATCTCGAACCGGAAAGCGTTGAGCGGATGCATCAGTACATGAGCGAAAACGGATACGATCTCGATATCGGCAATCCAAGATATCATCATGAGATCTATCTGAGCGATCCGCGAAAAGGCGATCCGGAAAAACTGAAGACAGTGATCAGACATCCGGTCAAAAAATGTTCAGAAGCCTGAGAGGAATCGGCAGAAATGCCGGTTCTTTTTTTTATGGCGGCACGGTATAATGAAAAGCAGGAGGTTAAAACAATGGACAAAACAATTACGCTGGTGGCGACCGATCTGGACGGCACCTTGCTTAACAATAAAAAACAGGTGACGCCTGCGACCCGCGAAGCGATGAAACAGCTGAAAAATCACGGGATCCTGTTTGGGATCGCTTCCGGACGTCCGGTCGAATCCGGCCAGATCCTGGTCAAGGACTGGGGCCTGGAAGACGACATCTCGTTTCTGATCGGGATGAACGGAGGGGTCATTTATGATATGCGGACCAAGGAAAAAGAACAGTACCATTTAATGGACGGACATCTCATTCTCGAGATCATGGATCATTTCAAGGATATGGATGTGATCTTTCAGGTCATGGTGGGAAATGACCGCTATGTGAACAAATCGACCGAGGAAACACGTGCCCACGCAAAACTGTTCGGAGAAAACGAGATCCTGGTCGACCTCGAGGAATTTCTCAAGGACCGCAAGGTCAACAAGCTCATTTTATATATGGACCCGTCGTATATGGATGCCGTTAAAGAGCGGGCATCCACTTTCTCCAATCCGGAATATACGAGCTTTCCGACCGCAGCCAATCTGTACGAATATGTCGATCCTCTCATCAACAAAGGATTTGGCATGCAGAAGGTGTGCGAGCATTTCGGCATATCCCCCGACCATGTGGTCGCGTTCGGCGATGCGAGCAACGACAAGGAAATGCTTGAATATGTAGGCTGCGGTGTAGCGATGCACAATGCCAGCGAAGACATCAAGGAAATCGCGGACGTTATTTCCGACTATACGAATGAGCAGGATGCGCTGGCACATTTCGTCAATGAAAAGATTTTGCCGGCCAATCCGGACCGGCTGGAGCGTGATGCCAATGTCAAGATGGGATGATGTTTATATCGGCTTGTGCAAAAAGATCCTGGAGGAAGGGCATGAAGTGGAAAACCGGACCGGCGTCAATACGATCAAGATCCCTTCCTTCCATTTTTCGCTGGATGTCGGAAAGGAATTTCCGATCCTGACGACGAAGCAGCTGTTCATACGGCAGGCGGTCCTGGAAATGCTGTGGATCTATCAGGCCCAGTCCAATGACGTGCGCTGGCTGCAGGAGCGCAATGTGCACATCTGGGATAAGTGGATGATCAACGAAAACGGGGACTGGCTCGATGAAAACACCGGCAGGGTCCTGAAACATTTTGATCCGAAATATGTCCATACGATCGGGACAGCTTACGGATATATTGTGCGCAAATACCATCTGATCGATAAGCTGATCGATTCGCTCAGGAACGATCCGGAAGACCGGCGCCGTGTCGTGTCCCTGTGGCAGGACTGCGAGCTGGACAATGCGGTGCTGCCAAGCTGCGTATGGAGCTCGGAATGGGACGTGACAGACGGAAAGCTGAATGTCCTTGTTCACCAGCGCAGCTGCGATGTGCCTCTGGGCCTGCCGTTCAATGTGACACAGTACGCGGTGCTGCTGTGCATGCTCGCGCAGGTGTGCGGCTATGAGCCGGGCACGCTGGACTGGTCGATCAAGGATGCGCATATTTATGTCAATCAGGTGGACGGGATCAAAGAGCAGATCAGACGGTACGATGAAAACGGTTCGCTTCCGGCACCGAAACTGTGGCTCAATCCCGAGATCAAGGACTTCTACGATTTTGATTCGGGCACGAAGCTCAGCGATGTCAGGCTCGAAGGGTACGAACATATGGGCAAGATTTCGTTTGCCCTGACACAATGAGGCGGATATGCGGCTGATCGAAATTGCGGCCATCGGCCAGAACAGGGAGCTGGGCAAAAACAATCAGATGATCTGGCATCTGCCTGCGGATCTGAAATTTTTCAGGAACGAGACGGCAGGACACGCGATCGTCATGGGACGGAAAACTTTTGAGTCCCTTCCTAAAATGCTGCCGGGACGCCATCATATCGTGATCTCGAAAACGATGGCTCCTTTGGAAGATGTAGAGATCTTTCAGGATCCGGAACAGTTTTTCAGAGCCTATGAACAAAGGGACGAGGATGTTTTTGTGATCGGGGGCGGACAGCTGTATAAAACGCTGCTTCCGTATGCCGACGAACTCATCCTTACCCACATCGATGCGCACGATGATTCGGCCCAGGTATTCTTTCCGGCATTTGAACCTGAACAGTACGAATCCGCCGTGATCGATGAAAAGGAGGACAACGGGATCCTGACTCGCCATGTCCGCTATGTAAGGAAGAAAAATTAAAGAAAAGAAAAAAGAAAAGGAGAGGAATTATGGTTAGACTATCGAAAGAAATGTATGTGAACGAACGGGCGCAGCAGTCTGCGCTGTACGAAACCGTGAAAAGCGATCCTTACCGTCTGCATTATCATTTGATGCCGCCGGCCGGATGGATGAATGATCCCAACGGATTATGCCAGGTCGACGGGCTGTACCACATTTATTACCAGTATTCGCCGTTCGAACCGCTTGGCGGCGCCAAGATCTGGGGCCATTATACGACCAGGGATCTCATTCATTTTCGCGATCACGAGCCGTTTATTTTTGCAGACTGGAAATATGACGCGCGCGGCGTGTACAGCGGATCGGCTTTTGTCGAAGACGGGATCATTCATTTCTTTTATACGGGCTATGTGAAAAACGAGGATGGTTCCCGGGAACAGAACACGATCCATATGACAAGTACCAATGGATTCGATCATACGGATAAGGAAATTGTCATGACCAATGCGGATTATCCGCATGATCTGTCATGGCATGTGCGCGATCCGAAAATTTTCAAAAAGGATGGCATGTACTATATGGTGCTGGGGGCGCGGGATCAGCACGATCATGGCCTCATCCTTCTGTACCGGTCGGATCATCTGTCGGACTGGCAGCTGCATGATCGTCTGAGTATGCCGGACTTTGGCTATATGTGGGAATGCCCGGATCTGTTCGAGCTCGATGGCGAGCTGTTTCTCGTGTTTTCTCCGCAGGGACTCGAAGAGGATGGCATGAAATACAGAAATGTGTATCAGACCGGATACTGCCGGCTTCATTATGATTTCAAGACAAAAGAGTGTTCGTTCTCCGGATTCGAGGAGATCGATCACGGCTTTGACTATTATGCACCGCAAAGCTTCCTGGATGAAAAAGGAAGAAGGATCCAGTTCGGGTGGATGGGAATTGGCGACATTCCTTATTCGAACGAGCCGACGGTCGAAAAGGGGTGGCAGCATGCGCTTACGCTGCCGCGCGTCCTGCATGCCAAAGAGGGCAGGCTGTACCAGATGCCTGCAGAAGAAATCGATGGATTGCGCAAAAACAAGACGTGTTTCACTGCAGAAAGCTTTGCATGGAAAAATACAGGTCCGTGTTTCGAGATCGATATGCAGCTCGCGCAGAGCGTGCCGTTCGAGATCCGGCTGTACGAAGATATCGTTCTTTCGTATGATGGCAGCGTGTTTGCTTTGAAGATGAAGGAAAGCGGTCTTGGCCGCGACTGGCGAGCGATAGAAACAGATGAAATCAAAGATCTGAGAATTTACGCGGACACTTCTTCCCTGGAAATTTTTATCAATGACGGACGGTATGTATTTACGAGCCGGATGTATCCGCAAGGGGAGGCGAACGTTGTTCTGAACATGGAAGGAAAAGCGGACATCCAGGTGTACGAAATGGATCGGATCATTGTGGAAGAAAAAGATGTCTGAACCGTTTTTTGAGTATGCCTCGTGTTATGAGCATGAGGATGGCAGGGTGCATCTGAAAATCGATCATACGATCAAGGTGTGCCGGATCATGGATGAACTGACGGCATGGCTTGGCCTGGACGAACATGACCGGTTTCTTGCGCATACGGTTGCGCTCTATCACGATATCGGCCGGTTCGAGCAGCTCAGACAGTACGGGACGTTTGTCGATCATCGCAGTGTCGATCATGCGGATCTGGGCGTACAGATCCTGAAGGACGGCAGTTTTCTGGATGCGCTGGATGAAGAGGACCGCAGGATCGTGCTGTTTGCGGTGGAAAACCACAACAAGTATCGAATCGGGCCATGCGACGAGAGGACAAGGCTTTTTGCCCGGCTCATCCGCGACGCGGACAAATGCGATATTTTCCGGGTGTTCGCGTGCGAGGACCTGAATCAGGCTACATCCACTTCCATTGAACAGATCAAGGATGATGTGGTTTCGGATGAAATTGAGCAGATGATCATGGCCCATCGGCCCATTGTCAAGGAAAAGCGGAAGACAGGGCTCGATGTGTGGATAACTTTTCTGGGGTTTTTCTTTGATATGAATTTTTCAAAAACGATGGAAATTGCCAGAGAGCAGGGCTATTACCGGCTTCTGTTCGATCAGATCCGTTTTCACCGCTGTCAGGATCAGATCGACAGGATCCTGCAGGAAACGGAACGTTTCATGGACGAGCAGCTGAAACAAAAAAAAGATGGCTGAATACTGAATCAGTCATCTTTTTTCATGTATTGGTCGATCAGATGATCGATCTTTGCCTGATATTCTCCGGTCTGCCTGTAGTACGACTGGGCATGGTCGGCTTCGTACACGAAGAGCTTGTCTTTTGGCTGCCTGCAGGCGTCGTACAGCTGGATCGCCATCTCGAACGGAACGAGCGTGTCACGCGTTCCGTGTACGAAAAGGATCGGGACCCGGGAATGAGCCACTTCCTCGACGGGGACGATATGTTCGAGAAAATCGAGATTGTGGACAAAGAACAGGGAGGAGATCCACGGATAGAGCTGTTCGGGAAGGTGTACCATGGAAAGCGTATGCCTGAATTCGTCTCTGGCGCTCGTATAGCCGCAGTCTTCGACAATAAATTTCACCTGATCCGGAACGATGCTGCTGACTTCCATTACAGTGGCGGCGCCCATGGAAATGCCGTGCAGGATGATTTCTATGTCCTGTCCGAAATGCTCCTGGAGCCAGTGGATCCACTCGAGCAGATCCTGTGCTTCGTGCAGTCCGAAGGTGATGGTCTGTCCTTCGCTTTCTCCGTGAGAACGCTGGTCGATCAGAAGGACGTTGATGTGGCGGCTCAGATAATACGGGACGAAGGCGCAGAATTCGTGGATCCCGTCCGTACGGTAGCCATGGACACAGATCACGAATTTTTTGCTCATCTGGCTGGCAGGGAACAGGGTGGCGCAAAGATGTTTGCCATCGTCGCTGGTTCGTTCGAACGATTCCGATTCGAAGCTCTTCAGCGCTTGGCGCATTGTTTTCTTTTTTTCTTCGATCTGGCTGAATTGTTCGTTTGGCAGCTGGTCGTCGCTGAATTTCAAAGGCTTTGCGTGGCGGGAAAATATAAAGCGGTAGATCTTTTCGTTGAATGCGAGGACTGCAGCAAGGGCCGAAAGCCCGGCTCCGAGCGCAAGCCATTTTTTTGTGCTGTTTTTCATGCATTTATTATAGATCGCGGATCATAAAAAAAGAAGCTGTGCGCTTCCTGGTGTATTCAAATGCTGGCGATTGCCTCTTAACGAAGAGGAGGTTTCCCTACCAACACGTAAACATAACTGTTATTGTTGTTCATCTTTCTTTCCTCCGTTTGTCTTTTTACATCTTCAATATAGCACTTTAAAATACAGTTTCAACCCTTTTGATAAAAAAATCTTGACATTCTATGTGTTTTATTCATCTGTACAATATATGTGAACAAATTGATAAATGTTTACGTAACAAATACAAAAATGTGAAAAATGTTGTAAATAATTGTAAAATATTTTCAATTTGTGCTTTTTGGAATGAAAAAATCGGAGCGGTTTTCCTGAAAAAACGAATGAACAGGATTCACACGATTTTTCGAAATTGCTGTTGGCGATTTTTAAGATATGCGTTATAATTTATAGTAATTAATGGAAATAGAATCGGAGTGAATAAGATTATGAGTAAAAATCGGAAACGATTTGCTGCGATACTTTTGTCGGCCCAGATGACGGCTTTGGCTGTTCCGGCAACAGGTATTCTTGCGGCAACCGAGGCCGATCCGACTGACAAGACCAGGGAAATGGTAGACGAGGCGGAAGGAATTTCTGATACGGAAAATCCGGGCGTGCCTGGAAATGCGGATCAGACAAAGCCGGCGGCTCCTGCAGATGATCCAACGCATACACAGGAACCATCGGAGCCTGCTGAACCGATCGAGCCGGTGCAGCCGGCGGAGCCGGAAAAACCGGATCAGCCTGCATCGCCCGAACCGGAACCGTCGCAGCCTCAAAAGCCGGATGTGCCTCAAACACCTCAGGAGCCTTCTGTTCCTGAAAAGCCGGCGGCTCCTGCTGCACCGGCTGCGCCGCAGTCTCCTGTAACGGCGGCACCGAAAGAGGAGGCTCCCAAGCCGGCGGCTCCTGCTGTACAGCCGGCAGTGGCCTATAAGAGCGTGGAAACGAAGGATCTGAATGTTTCGATCGCGGACAAGGGCTATACGGGTAACCTGAAAAAGGCGATGAAGCTCGATGACTTCAAAACGGCGAATCTGGAAGGCTTCTTAGGAAACGGGAATCCGTTTATGGTCGGACAGTGCACGTGGTTTGCGTGGGCGCGTTTTTATCAGGTATACGGATTTGACTCGGGCGCAAGAGGAAACGGGAAAACGAATGCGCGCGAGATCGTAGCGGCGCATGGCGATAAATTCGAGCTGAGCAGCACGCCGGCTGCCGGCGCAACGTTCAGCATGGAAAAGAATACGCTGTATCCGCAGTACGGTCATGTCGGATTTATCGAAGCGTTCGATGGCGAATTCATCTGGGTGTCGGAAGGAAATGTCATGTTCAATGATCGTGGCGGAAACATCTGGGTCCATAAAGTACGCTGGGCGGACTTTAAAGCGTCCTATCCGGATGTGGTATTTGCGATCCCGAAAAAGGGTGTCTGCGATCTGGAGGATCCGCAGGAGCCTGCGCAGCGGACGATCCGCCTGAAAACGAAGAAGACGGAAAAGGATCCGGGCGAAAAGACGGAAAAAACGGTTCGCCGGATCGTTTTGAAACGTCCTGCAAAAGCGGCAGAATAATCGCTGTAAAACGAGCTCTCCTGTTTCGGGAGGGCTTTTCATTTTGCGGCTATAAAATTTAATTAATATATTTTTTATAGACAATTGAACGGCTTTTTTATATAATCGGACCAGGGAATCATTAGAAAGGGGGAGTATGCACGAATTAGCGCTGCAGCTCATTATTTACGCGCTTGAACATAAAGCAAGCGATATTCATTTTTTTAAAACGAACCATTCATTTTCAATTCAATTGAGAACGATCGACGGCATGCAGGCCCTTCATCAGGACCGCTGGCCTTCTTCGATCCTTTCCTATCTCAAATTTATTGCGGATTTCGATCTTACGAGCCCGAAAGCTCCGCAGTCCGGATCTTTCTCGGTCCGGATCGACCAGGACACGATCCCGTGCCGTCTTTCTGTTATTCACAATCAAAATATGGAAACTGCCGTTCTGCGCCTTTTGTCATGCCGTACGGATATGAAGATCGAGCAGCTGACGTCCGACAAGGATGCGGTCCGTTTTTTCAATTCGCTGTGCTGTTCAAGACAGGGACTGTATCTTGCGTGCGGTCCGACCAACTCAGGCAAGACGACGACGATCCACGCAGTTCTTCACGAAATTGCCTGTACGACAAAGCACAAGATCGTTTCGCTCGAGGACCCGATCGAAATTGCCGATCCGCTGTATGTGCAGCTGCAGATCAGCGAACAGGAAGGTTTCGGATATGAAAAGGGGATCGAGGAACTGATGCGGCACGATCCGGATATCATTTATATCGGAGAGATCCGCAATGCGTACTGTGCCAGGAAGCTGGTCAGTGCGGCGCTTTCAGGGCACATGGTCGTTTCGACGATCCATGCCGGCACGGTCCGGGAGGCATTGATCCGTCTGCTCGACTTCGGGATCGAGCCGTATGAACTGGCGGGCATCGTTTCGGGACTGTTTGCCTGCCGCCTGTATAAAAAGCCTGACGGCACGAAGGAGTGTGTATATGAAATTGCCGGAAAGCAGGAGATTCTTCATATCCTGCAGACAAAAGCGTATTCTGGCTCGCATCAGACGCTTGATCAGAAAATTAAACGAGCCCTTGCCCTTGGTTTTATCGAAGACCGGCAGGCCGAATACGATCTCGCTGATCTCAAAGGATGAAATGGAAATGTTCATCCTGCTTGGGAAACATGGTACTTCGATAAAAAAACGGATCGAGCTTTCGTTCAAAAATGCGGGACTGGTTTTTGAACAGCTCGAACAGGGAAAAGAACTGACGGATATTTTGTGTTCGGGCAAAGGTCCGTACTTTACGATCATGGCTCTGCTATGCAGGAGGATGTCTTTTGAAAAAGCGCATGTGGCGGCTGTGCAGTACTGCGAACGGTCGCATAATGTGTTCCGAACGATTTTTTCCAAAAGCGTGTATTCTTTGTTTGTTTTTCTTTTTTCCTTTTTTATGATCTATTTCTTTTCGGATCTGATCTATCCGCAGATGGCGGTGTACGCAAAAGAGTTCGGTCCGGTCCTGTTTCTTTTGAAAGGGGGCATGAACGGGCTGGCGATCGGTCTGCTCTGTTTTTTTCTTTTTCTTTTTTATATTTTTTATCTTCCTTGCCAAAAGGTGGTCGAACGGCAGATCGGGAACTTTCTGTTCATGAAAAAGCTTGTTTCGATCCAGCTTGCTTCGGTGCTGCTTCCTTTTTTTGATACCTCTCTTTCGACAAGAGAAGCTTTGAGAGTGTGCCTTTCCATAAAAGAAAACAATCGTCTGCGCTTGTGTATCGCAGAAATCTCGAAGCGGCTTGAAAGCGGGTGCTCGCTTCTTGAAGCGATGGAGGACTGCGATCCCGAACTGGTCACGTTTGCGGGGCTTGGTATGGAAAGCATGAACATGAAGGGGATGTTCGAGATGTATCTTCTTCGTTCGAAAAAACAGACGGACCGGCTGATCGAAAAGATCGTGCGGATCATCCAGATGATTTCCTACGGGTGTGTCGGTCTGCTTGTCTTTACGGCTTATCAGATCCTGTTATCGCCGCTCAATGTTTTGTATACGATATGAGGTGAATAAAATATGACAAAACAAAATTCAAAACAAAAAAGAAACGGTTTCACGCTGCTCGAAATGCTGGTGGTCATGCTGATCATTGCGATCATCCTGCTTCTTACGCTGCCCAATCTGCAGCAGAAGGAAAAGATCATCCGAACGAAAGGGTGCGGCGCTCTTGTGGAGGTTGTCAATTCGGCGATCCTGCTTTATGAGATCGACAACGAGAGGACGCCGTCATCGATCGATGAACTCATTTCGCAGGGTTATTTAAAGGAAGGACAGAATGCGTGTCCGAACGGTACGGCAGTCTCCATTGTCAATGGCGAAGCGGTCGCGCGCTAACGGCTTTACGCTGAGCGAGACGCTTGTGGTGCTGCTTGTTGTTTTTGTGCTGGCCCATATGGTGCTGCTGCCAGGAAGAACTTCGGACCTGCTGTATGTGAATACGCTGAAAGAAGCTTGCGTGGAGGCGCAGATGAAGGCTTTTTCGCAAAAGCGCACGGTCGATGTGCGTTTTAATGTCAATGACGCGCACATCGACGGGGTGGTGTATGACTATCCGCATGCTATGGCCTGCACGCCGCTGTCTTTTTCCTATACGCCGAACGGGATGATCACGAAAGGAGGGAGCCTGACGTGCACGAGCGAAAAGGAAACAAAACGGATCGTTTTCCAGATCGGGATGGGAAGGGTCCGGGTCGAGTGAACGGGATGCTGCTGCAGGATGCTCTGCTCGGCCTGCTGCTTTTATGTCTTCTTTGCGTCCTGTTTGTTCAGGGAATGGGGGTTTATGCGAAAGCGTCGAACTATGAGATCGGCCGGATCGAAACGAAATGGTTTTACCATGATTGATGCGCTGCTTGCGCTTCTGGTGCTTTGTGTCTGTGTGAGCGTAGGGGCTGCCTATATGCAGACAGCTTCCCGGGTCGTGGCGAATCATCAGGATATTCAGCGGGAGTTCATGGTGCTCCAGCTCAGACAGTTTCTTGCGTCGGCTTCTTCGATCGAGGTGGCTCCGGATCGTCTGGAAGCTGTCGTGCGGCATGAGCTGTTCACGATCGAGCAGGACAAGAACCGGCTCGTAAAGCGCGGGGGCTACGAGATCCTGGACGAAAATGTCGATCGGGTCATGTTTTACGAGGAAGGGGAGCGGATCTATGTGCAGATGGATGAAGAGACGTACCAGATCTATTAACGGATATGCTTCGCAGACGATGCTTGTCCTCTTTCTGTTCACGCTCATGCTTGTTTCGCTTCTTTCGGTCTATAGTGTGCAGCGGGCCGGTTTGTATGCGGCCATGGAACAGTCGACGATCGATCTGAGCTGTATTTCGCATGCGAAAGCGATGATCCGAAACAATACGATGGTGCGCAAATGCGGTTATGAGGAAAGCCGGCTGATCGTTTTTAAAGAGGAATGGTTCGATGATCGGAAGGTGGTGTTCGAGGATCTTGGAACGTATATTTCCTGTTCCTATTTCAAGGATGGAAAAACAGTGGAGATGAAGATCTTTTATTCGGACAATGCGATCGTTTCGATCGAATCTTGATTTTTCTCTGAAAATCTGTTATGTTTTTTTCAACGCACTGAACCGGAATAGTACGTGCTGACTTTGTTCTGCAGAGAGTGGCTGAATGGGTGAAAGGCCATGACAGAGGGCAGGGAACTCGCCGGGGAGCTGACAGATAAAAACTGTCCGTACGCACTGCGATAAAGTGCCTGGAGTGCCTGCATTTTATTTGGTGCAGGAAATAAGGTGGTACCGCGTCATCAACGTCCTTATGTATATAAGGGCGTTTTTTTGTTGAGAGAGGAGAAAGACAATGTACGATCATCAGCAAGTGGAGAAAAAATGGCAGAAGATCTGGGAGGACGAGAAGACGTTCAGGACAGATACGGCCGATTTCTCCAAACCTAAGTATTATGTGCTGGATATGTTTCCGTATCCAAGCGGAAACGGTCTGCACGTAGGGCATCCGGAAGGCTATACGGCTACGGATATCATTGCCCGCAAAAAGCGTATGGAAGGATATAATGTGCTTCATCCGATGGGATTCGACTCGTTCGGTCTGCCGGCTGAGCAGTTTGCGATCCAGACCGGGCATCATCCTTCGCTGTTCACGAAGCAGAATATCGACCATTTCAGAGAGCAGATCAAGATGCTTGGCTTCAGCTACGACTGGGACCGGGAGATCGCGACGAGCGATCCGTCCTACTACAAGTGGACGCAGTGGATCTTTATCCAGCTGTACAATGCGGGACTGGCTTATGTGGACGAGATCCCTGTCAACTGGTGTCCGGAGCTGAAGGCGGTCCTTGCCAACGAGGAAGTGATCGATGGCAAGAGCGAGCGCGGAGGCTATCCGGTGATCCGCAAGCCGATGCGTCAGTGGGTGCTCAAGATCACGGATTATGCGGAGCAGCTGCTCAAGGATCTGGATCTGGTGGACTGGCCGGAATCGACCAAGGAGATGCAGCGCAACTGGATCGGCAAATCGCAGGGGGCGAATGTTGTTTTCAGGATCGATGGGCATGATGCCGAGTTTACGGTGTTCACGACTCGCTGCGATACGCTGTTCGGCGCGACATATTGTGTCATGGCGCCTGAGCATCCGTTCGTGGATGATATCACGACGCCGGAACAGAAAGAGGCTGTGAAGGAATACAAGGCGATCTGCCAGACCAAATCGGATCTGGAGCGTACGGATCTGAACAAGGACAAGACGGGTGTGTTCACGGGCGCTTACGCGATCAATCCGGTGAACGGAAAGAAGATCCCGATCTGGATCTCGGATTATGTGCTGGCAAGCTATGGCACGGGTGCGATCATGGCGGTTCCTGCGCACGATACGCGCGACTACGAGTTTGCGAAAAAATTCGGCCTGCCGATCATTCCTGTGCTTGAAGGCGGGGATATCGAAAAGGAAGCGTACACGCAGGATGGCGTGCATATCAATTCCGAATGGCTGAATGGCCTCGGCAAGGAAGAGGCGATCGCCCGTATGATCGACTGGCTCGAGTCGAATGGTGTGGGCGAGGCGAAAACGACATACAAGCTGCGTGACTGGCTGTTCAGCCGTCAGCGCTACTGGGGCGAGCCGATCCCGATCATTCATATGGAGGATGGCACGATGCGCACGGTCGATATCGATGAGCTGCCTCTTGAGCTGCCGGCTACGGAAAACTTCAAGCCGGCGGACACGGGCGAGAGTCCTCTGGCAAACTGCCCGGATTTCCTTCATGTCGAGATCGATGGGGTCAAGGGCACGAGAGAGACGAATACGATGCCGCAGTGGGCTGGCAGCTGCTGGTACTATCTGCGTTATATCGATCCGAAAAACGACGAGATGATCGGTGATCCGCAGCTGCTCAAGCACTGGCTGCCTGTCGATCTGTATGTGGGTGGTGCGGAGCATGCGGTCCTTCATCTGCTCTATTCAAGATTCTGGCATAAGGTACTGTATGATCAGGGCATCCTGCCGACGCCGGAACCATTCCAGAAGCTGTTCCATCAGGGAATGATTCTTGGGGAAAATGGCGAAAAGATGTCCAAATCGCGCGGAAATGTCGTGAATCCGGACGATATCGTGGTATCTCATGGTGCCGATACGCTGCGCGTGTATGAAATGTTCATGGGGCCTCTGGAAGCGAGCCTTCCGTGGTCCGAAAAGGGTATCGACGGTACGAGAAAGTGGCTGGAACGTGTATGGCGTCTGTTCACTTCGCAGGCCGAGATCACGGATGAAAACGATCATTCGCTTGATTTTGTGTACAATGCGACGGTCAAGAAGGTCGGTCACGATATTGACACGCTGAATTTCAATACAGCGATCTCGCAGATGATGATCTTTATCAACGAGTGCTACAAGACGAAAAAGATCTATCGTCCGTATGCGGAAGGTTTCATCAAGATGTTTGCGTGCTTCGCACCGCATCTTGGCGAAGAACTGTGGGAAAAGGTTTGCGGCGGCTCGCATTCGCTTGCTTATGAGCCGTGGCCGTCTTATGATGAAGCGGCACTGAAGCAGGACCAGGTGACGGTAGTGGTCCAGGTCAACGGAAAAGTGCGCGGCAAGATGGAAGTGGCTGCCGACAGTTCGGAAGACGATCTGAAAGAGGCTGCGCAGGCTCTTGAGTCGGTCAAGAAATTTATTGACGGCAAGACGATCCGCAAGATCATTGTTGTCAAGGGCAAGGTTGTCAACGTTGTAGCCAACTGACAAAATTCAATCATAAGGGACTTCGGATCGATGTCCTGCTAAAAAAGCGTAGAAATCTACGCTTTTTTTATGGCTTATTTTTGTCAGGTGCTTTGATCATTTCTGCATAGCGCAGGCGATCTTTTTGGGCAACGCCTAATGCTTCCATGGCCTTTTCTGCAGAAAGATCATGAGTATGCATATAGTTTTGGATCAGTTCGATCTGCCCGCCAGAAAATCCGTTGATGTAATGTTTCTTTGCCAACCCGCTTCCCAGATCACACATAGTATTTACCTCCTCTTCCATCGTTTTGCTCATTTGAATATCATAGTCCTCTTCCAATACTTTTTTCTTTTCGCTTTCTTTCATCTCGTCGCAAAACAGCACGTCCAGCAGCCGGAGGATTCCTTCGTAGCGTTCATGGCCTGCTCCGCCAAGACACACCATCACGCCGCAGAGCAGATCATAGTCTTCTTCTTTCCACTTCGCATGACCGATCGCCTGTTCTTCTGTCAGCCGAAACCTTGTTATCGTGTTTGCATATTTTTCGGGCGGATCCAGACAGATCCAGATCGAATACACCTTCTGGATGTTTTCATAGTGGCTTCCTGCAAATTCGACACCGTGCTGGAACGATATTTCTTTACACATATTGTATACCATTCTGGAAAGAAGCGGGTAGCCGGGATGAAAATTGTTCTGTGCCTCGATATTGATCAAAAGCAGTGTTTTTTCATGGGTGTCGGGAAGAAAAGCAGTAAAAAAGATGTCGAAGAAAACGGTTCCTTCGAACAAAGTCTTATCTTCGGTGTTTCCTCCCCGGATGCGGGGAAGGTCGCGGTGAACCGGTATGGTGCTGATGTGGGGGTCGTCAATGTATTGGTTCATGATCTTGTCTATGGCGATCGTTTTATATTCAGGAACGCAGGTGTGAAGGATCCAGGCCAGGATAACTTTTTCGGATAGGACGCGTTTGCAGGAGGCGTCGTAGCGTGCCTGCAGCGTAGTGGCGGCCAGCGCAAGAGAAAGAGAGGTCGGAAGAGGGCGGGTGCTGAGAAGACGAACGGTTCTGGAACGGGTATGGAAATCGCGCTTAGATGGGCGCGAACGGCCATTTTTTTCAATCGTACATTCTCCTTTCCGGTTCAGATCATAAGCAGACATGGCATTCCTCCTTTCGGGACCAGAAAAGGCCCTATCTATATATACGTATTTTGAGAGGAAAGTGGACATTTTTTTGAAGAATTTTCAGAAAACTTTTAAATACATTTTTGGACGAATCAGCAATAATACAGAGATAACTGTTAAACAGGATCGTGAAATTGTATTTATTTGTATTAATAGACATATAACGATATAAAAAATATACAAATTATGGAAAATTATGTTTATGTGGTTTAAAATAAGGGAAAGAAAGCGGTTTTATAGAAAATAATAAATAAAAGAAGTTGGAAAGGAGTTATTGGATTATGAAGACAACAAAATCTAGAATATCCGCACGTGGGCGCGAGCGTAAAGCGAGGCAGAAAATTGGACGAAAAATTCTCGCTTCGGTTCTTTGCGCCTTTTTGAGCGTGGGCAATTCAACAAATCTGATGGTTGCGGCGACGGAGCCGGACGCTGAAACGATCGATGGAGGCGATAATACTGTAGAAGCGCAGTCGGATGAAATGTGTGTACATGGCATGCCGAACGGAGAACACTGTGTGCCGTGTGTGCAGGAGGGGGTCCGGGAAATCATCGAGGTCCTTACGGAACAGAAAATCCCGGCCAATCCATTGCAGACCGTATATGAAGATATTGAAAAAGTATACGACATATATGTCACACTCGATAACGAGGAACTGAGTCAGCTGACAGAAGATGAGTACGACTGGTTGGAAACCTTGCTTGTAAAGGAGCAGGAACTGATTGGCTTGCTGGATGAGCTGGATCGTCAGGTTGCTGAGCAGGGGACAACAGATCATAATACATTGAGCGCATTGTATCAGATAGTTGCTGAATCCTATGGCGTATTCATGCAGAACAAAGAAGCGCAGCAGGAGGAACAGGTTCAAAATCCTGAAGAAGATGTCCCAGCAAATCAGGATATAGTACAGGACGAGTCTGCCCTGAAGCAGGACACGAGTGTGCTGGCAGAAGGGAAGACTGAACAAAACACTGAAACAACACCGGATGAAACGGGTAATGAAGAACAAGCGGATATGGTACCAGCTGAAAAGAATAAAATGGAGATCACGTCCGTTTCAATCAAGGATAGCGAGGGGAAGATCCAGACTCTCAAAGATAAAAATCAGAGCGAAACAAATACTGTTTTTTCAATGAAGTACGATCAGCAGGTCACTTTACATATCGAAGTAGAGAGCGAACTGAACCTGAAAAACAAAAAGGTAGAAATTACTATTCCTGATGGAATGGTTGTGGTGGAGTATCCTAAGCCAAATTCGCCAACTGATTTTGTGCAAAGCGTTTCTCCAGAAAGCTTGGATGATTTGAATAGTCAGCAATCTTATGGAAGCTACAGACCAAAGAATGGAAAGATCACCTACTCTTTGGGGGATACGGCAGTAAATACGAGCTTTAATATTATCCTGGCGTTTGATACGACGTTGTGGAATAAACAGTGGATGACAGATTATAATCCCGCTCCTATCATTACAGATGCCATTCAGATTCGAACATATAGCCAGGACGGTGAGAACCAAGAGAATTTATACGATAGCTTTTCTGCTGATGGAACATTGACAAATGAGTATTTAAGAAAGGGACCGTACTTAAACACTGCAGAGCCTAAAAACAAATCTGTTAAACCTGGAAAGGAAGCTTTCAAGTTGACTGATATTCGATATCGTCCAGATCAGTATGAATTTTCTATGGGAAGTTATTATAAAACTTTTACTATGACGATCAATATGCCAATAAAAACTCATAAAGATGGCGATATCACTAAAAACACATATGCAAAACTGGATCATATTGAATCAGACAGCAAAGCATGGAATCTGACTGAATTAGATGCTAGCAATGTAGAGTATTCTCAGGATGGATCTCAAGCAACTATCACATGGAAGGATTTATATATTTCTGGCGATGACTTTATTACCCCCCCTATTTTGTTTGGAATGATGGAGATGAAGCCAAGGAGAACGATTCCGTAAGTTGGAGTTCTCAGGTAGTGCAAGCAGAGTACACGGCTTGGGATGGTACATCAGGAACATGTATATCTTCTAAAAAAAATCTATCATTTGATGTGACTTCAACAGGAAAAATAGCAATTACACCAAGATCACGTACTGATAAATCTATTTCTTATAATTCAGTAGCTAGCAATGATTCATGGAGCTATCTTGGAAGTATAGATATTGATGGAAATGGTACGGCAGATACCAGATCAATGACTCTTAAATATACTTATTATGCCAACAATAATGATGGAAAAGATTTGGTTGATATAACGGCTCAAAAGATTCCGTGCCCAGAAGGAGAAGCAGTTTCTGATATCAATGTGACTACGGTAGCAGATCCACAAACTGTAATACCTATTTCAGGTGAATTTATAAGTAAAGATGGATATGTGCTTGTCACGAAAGCGATGGCAGGGTTAGGAGAAGATGATCGATTAAAAACGATAACTGCCACTGTAAGTAAATATACTCCTGATTTTTCTAGTTATGTCTATCCACGCCTAGGGGATATGGTAAGTTCACGAGGGGCTACATTCGGAAAAGTACTAAAAGATGAAACG
>ERZ778514.1474-NODE-1474-length-17460-cov-4.565297_pt1 | contig 17460 bp, 13 predicted proteins | sample MGYA00510344_ERZ778514 | MGnify/ENA primary metagenome ERZ778514 (study PRJEB29527, sample SAMN07138968) | mouse gut metagenome | material: feces | host: mouse | place: China:Nanjing | collected 2016-01-25 ... | reverse complement strand
ATATCAACAAGTACGCGCAATAGGGTATTCTTCCTGAAAAGTCTGGACTTTACGATTTTACTGTGCTAAAATGACAGACAGAAGCTGCAGGGAAAAGATTCAGACGGAGGGTTTGATGATGAGCAAAAGGATTCAAAACGAAGCGACAGATGGGCTGTTTCATGCGATTTTAAGCCTTCAGAACATGGAGGAATGCTATACTTTTTTTGAGGATGTATGTACGATCAATGAGATTCAGTCGTTATCTCAGCGTTTTGAGGTGGCGAAGCTGCTTCGGGAGAAGAAAACATATCTGGAGATTGCTGAGAAGACGGGCGCCTCAACTGCAACGATCAGCCGGGTGAACCGGTCCCTGAATTACGGGAACGACGGATATGATATGGTGTTCCGGCGGATGGAGGAAAATGTATAGATGAAAGCCGTATGCCAGGAAGTCAGACTTCCTTTTTATACGGCTTTTTTCTATTCCCTGCGTTTTTTCGCGGTCTCCTTCTTTGGCAGTCCGTCAATCAGCTTTTCGATGACCTGCTTTTTCACATAGACATCAAAGCTCAGCAGACAGATAAAAGAGAAGATGTGAAGAAACTGCTGTTCTTCCTCAGGAGCGTCTGCAAATGTATCGGAAGCAATCCGGTAGCTTTCCATGACATCCTTTTTCATCTTTTCCACCTGACTTTTTTCCAGACTGAATACTTCTTCATAGATGGACTGCATGTTCGGCAGTTCTTCGGAATGGAAATATCGTTCGGTCAGCGGTTCGAGCAGCCTTTGGATGTCTCCTATGGACAGAATTCCTTTATAATAGTAGATATAGATCAGAAGCAGCATATGCTCCCTGGAATATTTTTTCTTTTCCGGAGGCGGGATCAGGCGGTTCTTGGCATAGTTGTTGATCATGGTTTTGGTCAGGATCTTGTCTTCCGGGTAACGTTTGGAGTCATGTAGACGTTCTTCCATAAAAGTGGTGACCTGATCCATATACAGATCAATGTCCGGGATCTCTCTTGGTCTGATGTAATCAATTTTTTCCAGGCTGGAAAGGATGCTGTTCAAAATATCCTGCGGGTCTATCGTCATTATCATCACCTCTTCCCTTATTATATAGTATTCAAAACTACATAACAAGTCTTTTTTGCCGTTCTTCTCATGCGGATCCTCCCATGCCGGGAAGGATACTGACAAATGTTTAACAGGAACTGAGAATCATATTGTGAAAACAGGACACAGTATGTTATACTGATAAAAGAAAGAGAAACAGATTAGAGGAAACAGATTTTGGATAAGATAGCAGTATTAATACCATGTTATAATGAAGAGAAGACCGTCGAAAAGGTAGTGAGGGATTTCAGGCAGGTGCTGCCGGAGGCGGTTATCTATGTATATGATAATAATTCTTCTGACCGGACTGTGGAGCTGGCAGAAGCAGCCGGAGCCGTTGTCAGGCATGAATATCAGCAGGGCAAGGGCAATGTGATCCGCCGGATGTTCCGGGAGATCGACGCACAGGTGTATATCATGACGGACGGAGACGATACGTACCCGGCGGAGTATGCCCGTCAGATGGTGGACCAGGTACTGGTGCACCAGGCGGATATGGTGGTGGGCGACCGGCTTTCATCCACGTATTTTACGGAGAATAAACGTCCGTTCCACAATTTTGGAAATTCTCTGGTCAGAGGGACGATCAACCGGCTGTTTCACACGGAGATCAAGGACATCATGACCGGTTACCGGGCATTCAGTTATCAGTTTGTCAAGACTTTTCCCGTGCTTTCCAAGGGCTTTGAGATCGAGACGGAGATGACCATCCATGCGGCGGACAAGAACATGCAGGTGGATAATGTGGTCATCGAATACCGGGACCGACCGGAGGGCAGTGAATCCAAGCTGAATACCTATTCGGACGGAGCAAAGGTGCTGATGAGCATTTCCAAATTATATCGGAACTACAAGCCGATGAATTTTTTCGGGATTCTGGCGCTGGTACTCACAGTTGTGAGCGCCGGATTCTTTCTTCCGGTACTGATGGAATATGTCAGCACCGGGCTGGTGCCCAAGTTCCCGACGCTGATCGTGTGCGGGTTTGCACTGATGGCGGCGATTCAGTCGGTATTTGCAGGGCTGATCCTGGCTGCCGGCGCACAGAGAAACCGGCAGGAGTTCGAGATGAATCTTATCAGAGTGGACATGCAGTATAAGGAGCTTATGGAGGATGAGTAACAGACTTCAGCGGATTCGAAACCTTCGCATATGGATCTTTGCGGTCACAGGCGGCATGATTTTTGCCATTTGTGACCGTCTTGGTTATATGCTGGAGCATTATGGAAGCATCTGGGCGATATCCGAAAACCCGTGGCACAGGACGGTTTTTCATCGGATTCTGCTCCGGCTGCCGGTAAATGTACTGGCGGTTCTGCTGCTTCTTCTGCTTACCGACTGGCTGGCAGCAAGAAGGAGAGTGTCTGCAGGGGGAAGGGCAGGCAGAAGAACCTGTTTCAGCGGCATATGGGATCTGCTGACGAAAGAGAGCTGCCGCTTTTATCTGATATGGCTTTTGTGTTTTGCAAGTTTCCTTCCGGCATTTCTGGGAGGTTATCCGGGGATCTTCGCTGCAGATGCGCCGAATCAGATCGGCTGGACCTTTTCCGGCTGGCTGACGGCACACCATCCGCTTGTGCATACCGGGATCCTCTGCGGCATTTTTTCTCTGGCAAGAGGATTCGGATGCAGCGACAATACGGCGGCGGCTGTCTATACCGTTCTTCAGATGGCGGCTTTGTCGGGAATCTTTGCATGGATCTGGAGATTTCTGAAAGAAGAAGAGGCTCCGGACTGGCTGCAGGCGGGGACGGTACTGTTTCTGTGCCTCTTTCCGTTTCATGGGATGATGGCGGTATATACCACAAAAGACACGCTCTTTTCCGGGATTTTCGTGCTCTGCGTGATGCGGCTCTATAAAATATGTACAGACCCCGGAAACTGTTTCGGCAGCCGGCGGCGCCTGCTGGCGGACATCTGCTGCTTCGGACTGCTGTTTCTGTTCCGGAATAATGGATTTCATACACTGCTTTTATGTATGCCCTTTCTGCTGCTTGTGCTGCGCCGATACTGGAAGAAGCTATGCCTGCTCTTTGCAGCGCTTTTTCTGATCTATCAGTTCTATAACGGACCATTTTTAAAACTTGTGGGGGCAGAGCCGGGGAATGCCCGGGAGGCTTACAGCGTGGTTATGCAGACGCTGGGGCGCACTTATGCGGCAGGCGGGGATATCCGCCCGGAAGAGATGGAGATCATCCGTCCGGTCATGGAGGAGGAGACGCTGGCGCAGTATACGCCGAACCTGTCCGATCCCATTAAAAATTTTTTTCACACAGAAGCATTTGAAAAAAATAAGGTGCCGTTTTTAAAGACCTGGCTGACTGTCGGCTGGAGAAATAAAAAAATCTATGTGGATGCCTTTTTGAATACGGCCTGTGCATTCTGGTATCCGGATACGTCACAGGAATATCTGGAATTCGTCTGCTTTGACATTGAAAAAGAGAATCCTGCCTATCCCCATGTAAGCATGACAAAGCCTGTCCCGGTTTTTTACAACTATTATGCTGCCATCGGGACGGATACAGCCTTTCGCCGGCTCCCGGTGGTCCGGGAACTCTTGTCCATGGGCATTTATACCTGGCTGATGATCTTTGCAGCATTGTATGCATGCTATAAAAAAGAATATGGAAAGCTTCTGTGGATGCTTCCCTTCTGGAGCTACCTGTTCACATGTCTTCTGGGCCCCGCCGCCCTGCTGCGTTATGCCTATCCGGTCATGCTTGGCGCTCCGCTGCTGGTCTTCATGATGCAAAAGACCAGCAGCAGAAGCAGGGAATCTTAATTACCGCATCCGCAGTCTTCGTAAGGAGGTCTTGGGGGCCGCGGCGGGGGCGGCATGATCGGGCGTACCGGCTGTTCGTTGCCGCACCCGCATCCGTCGTTGCTGTTCGCGCCGCAGCCACATTCGCAGTTATCGTTTTCGCAGCTGTTGCTTTCGCATCCGCATCCATGACCGCCGCACCCGTTCGTGCTGCATCCATTATGATTGCAGCAGTTGTTGATACGGTTTCTGTTGTTGCAGCATCCATTGCTGCCGCATCCGCTGCTGCCGTTGCAGCAGAATAAAAGTAGTAAAATCCAGATACAACTGTTCATCTTTTTTTAAGCTCCTTTCTTTGTAATAGACTATGCAGGAAGGGGCTTTCTTGACAAAGAGAATTTCAATTGCTATAGTAAGACAAAAGCAAGGGCGCTTCCGTCAGGCTTTTGCCATGACAGGAGGGAGCAAGGAGGCTGCAATATGAAGTTTACGAAAATGCAGGGAATCGGTAATGACTATGTCTATGTGGACTGTACCGGAAAGGAACTGAAAAATCCGGAGGAGACGGCGCGGTTTGTGAGTGACCGGCATTTTGGAATCGGCTCTGACGGACTGATTCTGATTAAAGATTCGGATGCGGCGGATTTCCGGATGGACATGTATAATGCGGACGGTTCCAGAGGAGAGATGTGCGGGAACGGGATCCGCTGTGTGGGAAAATATGTGAGGGATTACGGACTGACCGATAAGGACGAGATCTCTGTTGAGACGCTGGCAGGAATCAAATACCTGAGGCTGACGGCGGAAGACGGAAAAGTAGCAAAGGTCCGGGTCAATATGGGGGAACCCATCCTGTCTCGGGAACGGATCCCGGTAAAGTCGGACCATGAACCGGTCGTGCAGGAACCCATAGAGGTCTGCAACAGGGAATGGAGGATGACCTGCGTGTCCATGGGCAATCCCCATGCGGTGATTTTCCTTGACACGCCGGTGAAAGACTTTGCGCTGGAGGAGGTCGGTCCGTTTTTCGAGAAGCATGAACGGTTTCCGAAGCGGACCAACACAGAGTTTATCCGCATGTTATCCAGAGACCGGATGGAGATGCGTGTATGGGAGCGCGGGGCGAAAGAAACGTGGGCCTGCGGGACAGGCGCCTGTGCGGCCGTTGTTGCGGCATATCTGAACGGTTACAGCGGGCGGAACGTGACGGTGGAACTTTTGGGCGGAGAACTGGAGATCGAATGGAAGGAAGCAGATAACTGTGTCTATATGACAGGACCTGCCGTGACGGTGTTCGACGGAGAGATTCTGCTGCCGGAAGGACTGGAATGACCGGGAGGAGCCGTTTTTGGGACGGCTGCAGAAAGGCTGTCCAAGTGCTGCTGTTTCTGCTGCTGCTTCCCATGAGCGCCTATATTTTTTACGGGGCGCTGGACACGCTGAAATATGCGGATGCGCTTCAGAAAATGCTTCACGGGAAGATGGTTCTGCTTTTTCTGCTGGGGACTGCGTTTCTTTTATGTCTGCTGTTTGCAGGCGTCTTTCGGAAAGTGGCATCCTGTCTGGAAAAACACTGGAACACGGCGGTGCCGGCGCTTTTCGGGCTTATGATACTGCTGCAGGTGTTGATGGTTCTCATGGTCCGGACGTCCCTTCGGCAGGATCATCTGAAGATCTTTGACACGGCGGTGATGCTGCTGGACCGGGATACGGTTGCACAGACCCATTATAAGCAGTATTTTATGAAATATCCGAATAATATACCGCTTTGCCTGTTTACCTGTCTCTGGCTGAAGCTGGCAGTCCTTTTGAGGATTCCGGGAACGTACTGGATGGAGTTTGTAAAGCTTGTGAATCTGGTGTTTATGAATGCAGGGCTTGCCGGTACGTTCTCTCTGGTCTGTAAATACCGTTCCAGGCGGACAGGACTCTTTCTGCTTCTGCTGCTTCTGGTGAATCCGCTCTGGTATCTGTTGGGGCAGATGTATTACACCTCTACCATATCGCTGGCGTTTTCCGTGGGGGCAGTCTGGATGTTCGACCGGGCAGGAGCCCAGAGCCGCCTGTGGAAACGGTGGCTTCTGTATCTTCTTATGGGGATACTTCTGGCTTTCGGATATAAGATCCGGGCAACGGTGATTCTTACTGCAGCGTCTGTTTTAATCTACGCAGTGCTCAGACTTCGGAATATCCGCAGTTCAAAGGAAGCGGTGAGTTTCCTTGCGGCGCTGTCCGGCATTGTACTGGCGCTGGCAGTCTACGGACAGGCTGAGAGAAGATTTGCCGGGTTTGACCCGTCGGAAACCGGATATCCGGCGATCCACTGGGTGATGATGAGTGCGCAGGGAGAAGGGCAGTATAACAGTGCGGACGATGCCTATACAGGCTCTTTTGCCACCAGAAAGGAGCGGGCAGATGCGGACTTTTCGCTGCTGAAGGAGCGGCTGAGGGATATGGGGCCTGGAGGGCTTCTGACTCTGTTTCGGAATAAATTAAGAGTTGCGTTTTCGGACGGGACAGATGACTACTATTCTCTGTTCCGGACCATGAGGGAGACCTCATGGATACAGAAATATGTGAATGGAGGCAGAAGCGATTATCTGGCCGTGTATGCACACGCCTATCACGGAATGCTGACCGGGCTTGTGTTTCTGGGACTTCTGATCCGCGGGATCCGCGGGCGGAGCAGCTTTCTGGATATTTTTGCTTTCAATATCTGCGGGGCCTATCTGTTCTATCTGATCTGGGAAGTGGATCCTGCCTACAGTATTCCGTTCATGCTCATGCTTCTGGTCTGGGCGGCAGACGGGATGTCCTGGGCGGCGGACCGGCTTGGCTGTCTGGCAAAGCGCCGTCCAGGATTTCGTTTCCTGCCGGAGCTGTCGGCAGCAGGCATGGCAGCAGCGGCGGCAGTGACGGTGTGGGCAGTGCACAGAAGCAATACGCCTGTAAGGGAGTATGCCGTCCTGCAGGATCAGGAGACCAGTGAAAGCCTGGTGCTCCAGGACGGATTTACACAGACTTTTCGGACGAAAAAACCGTTTGACCATGTGGACATCTGGGTGGCGAACTGGGACGGCGGGGCAAATGATTCCGTCTATGAGCTGCAGATTCTGGATGAGAAAGGCACGGCAGTGGCATATGGAGAGATTGTCGGCGCGGCAGCTCCATGTATGGATGCCTGTACGGTTTCTTTTGAAAGGGTTGTACCTGACCGGGAACAGGAATATCGGATTCAGGTGAATATCATAAATCCGGACTGTGCGGTGAAGACAGACTTTCTGTATTATCAGTCCGGAGGATGGGACATGTATGCGGAGGGAATGCTGTATGCCCCGGAAGAAGTCCCGGGTGTGGATCTGGCATTTGCCGTATATGAAGAAAGGCAGGAGTCTGGGGACTAAGGAAGGAAAAGAGGTAAAACTGTGAAAAGAGTGATTACGTACGGGACGTTTGATCTGCTGCATTATGGGCATATTAATCTTCTGCGCCGGGCAAAGGCGCAGGGAGACTACCTGATCGTTGCGCTGTCAACAGATGAGTTCAACTGGAAGGAAAAGCAGAAGAGGTGCTATTTTTCTTATGAAGAGCGGAAAATGCTTCTGGAGTCCATCCGCTATGTGGATCTGGTTATTCCGGAAAGCAAATGGGAACAGAAACGGACGGATATCCATGAATATCATGTGGATACCTTTGTGATGGGAGATGACTGGGAAGGAAAATTCGATTTTCCGGAGGAGGAAGGCGCAGAGGTCATCTATCTGCCGAGGACTCCGGAGATCAGCTCCACGCAGATCAAATCCGATTTGAAAAATAAAACAGCATCTGCCCGGAAGGAGATTTCCTGAGCGGATGCAGCACGAGAACAGGAGGACATCATATGAATCCGGCATCTATTATGAAGATCATGAGCGCCAAAAACCGGTTCACAGAGAACCACCCGAAATTTGTCGCTTTTTTAAAAGCGGTATTTGCAAAAGGAATTGAAGAAGGCACGGTCATAGAGATACAGGTTACCAGGCCGGGGGAGGGCCCGGTGACTGCGAACATTAAAGTGCAGCAGTCGGATCTGGAACTTATGCAGGAACTCCGGGAGCTGGCAAAATAGGCAGCGGTCTGTATTATGCAGGATACGTACCGGGGGTTGATGAAGGAATTATGAAAATTCTGTATGGGAATTTATGCTTTCTTTACGGATTTCCCATAATTTGTACACAATTATCTGCTATAGTATAAGCATAAAAGTTCTACCGGGGTTTTTCATTCCGATAATAGAGTGAATGGTTTTGGTAACTTTCCAATGGGGGCGGTGCTCCGTCGGCGCGCAAGCGGACATCGTACCTCGACTAAAGACAACGGCGTTCAGACGGGAGGTTTGAGCGCCTTTATTATTGACTGATTATGAAAAATCACCATAAAATTGCATTTTGGGGTGTGAAAATACAGCAGGATGTGATAAAATGGGTGTATCATTTAGAAAAGAATTCGGGCAAAATGCTTTTGCTCCGGACAGAGGAGAAGACTTATGGGGAAGAAGACAGCTAAAAAATCGGCAGCGAAGAAGCCATGGTGCGCAGTGACGGATATGGATCAATATCTGTTTGGCGAAGGTACGCATTATGAGATTTATAAAAAACTGGGCGCACATCCGGCAGAATCAGACGGCGAGAAGGGAGTCTATTTTGCGGTGTGGGCTCCCAATGCAAAAAATGTACGCGTAGTGGGAGAATTTAACCGCTGGGGAACCGACGGATATAAGATGACCCGTCTGGAGCCGCTTGGAATCTATGAGGTGTTTATTCCGGGACTGAAGGAAGGCAGCATGTACAAGTACCTGATTGAGACAAAGTCGGGAGAATATCTGTATAAGGCCGATCCGTTTGCATTTTATGCGGAGAAGCGCCCGGGGAATGCTTCGATTGTAGCAGACATTGATCATTTTACCTGGCACGATGAGAAGTGGATGGAGAAGCGCAAAAGCTGGGACGGCCCGAGAGCGGCCATGTCCATCTATGAAGTGCATCCGGGCTCCTGGAGACGTCATCCTCACGATGAGGAAGAGGACGGATATTACAACTATCGGGAATTCGCGGTGGAGCTTGCCAAATATGTAAAGGATATGGGCTATACCCATGTGGAGCTGATGGGGATTGCAGAGCATCCTTTTGACGGTTCCTGGGGATATCAGGTGACCGGATATTTTGCGCCCACATCGCGTCATGGCACACCGGCGGATTTTCAGTATCTGGTCGATTACCTCCACAAGCGCGGCATTGGCGTAATACTGGACTGGGTGCCGGCGCATTTTCCAAGAGACGGTTACGGGCTGGCCAACTTTGACGGGACACCGCTCTTTGAGCATCCGGACAGCCGCAGAGGAGAACATCCGGACTGGGGAACGAAGATCTTCAATTATGAGAAGTCGGAAGTCCGTAATTTCCTGATTGCCAATGCGTTGTACTGGCTGACCCATTACCACATTGACGGGCTGCGTGTGGATGCGGTCGCGTCCATGCTGTATCTGGACTATGGAAAGCAGGATGGACAGTGGCTCCCGAACAAGTACGGCGGGAACCAGAATCTGGAGGCGATCTGGTTCTTTAAGCATCTGAATTCCATCATCAGAGGCCGCAAGGACGGCTCCATGATCATTGCGGAGGAGTCCACCGCATGGCCGGGAGTGACAAAGGATCCGGAGGAGGACGGGCTTGGCTTTACGTTCAAATGGAATATGGGATGGATGAATGATTTCCTGGAATATATGAAACTGGATCCGTATTTCCGGAAGGATAATCATAACAAGATGACTTTTGCCATGAGCTATGCCTGCAGTGAGAACTATATTCTGGTGCTGTCTCATGATGAGGTGGTGCATCTGAAGTGCTCCATGCTGAATAAGATGCCGGGGTATTTGGACGACAAGTTTGCGAATCTGCGGGCGGGTTATGCCTTTATGTTCGGCCATCCGGGCAAAAAGCTTCTGTTTATGGGCAGCGAATTCGCCCAGCTTCAGGAGTGGAGCGAAGCGAGAGAACTGGACTGGTTCCTGTTAAAAGAGGACAGGCATCAGCAGATGCAGAACTTTGTGAAGACATTGCTTCATATGTATAAGAAGTACCGCTGTCTGTATGAGCAGGATGACAGCTGGGACGGCTTCCGGTGGATCAATGCGGATGACTGCTTCCGCAGTATTTTCAGTTTTGTACGTTACAGTAAGACGAAGCGGAAGAATCTGCTGTTCGTTGTGAATTTCACTCCCATAGAGCGTGCGGACTACCGGGTAGGTGTGCCGCGGAAGAAGAAATACAGGCTGGTGCTGGATGGTGATGCAGAAGAATTCGGCGGAAACGGACGGAAGAAGCCGGAGATCTATGAGGCAAAGAAAGGCGAGTGCGACGGACAGAAATTCTATGTGGAATATCCGCTGTCACCGTATGGGATTGCAGTATTTGAATTTTAGCCTGTTGCAGTCAGAATTTTATATATTTGGATATGACAGGAAATGCTCCGGAGTTACCGGAGCATTTTTGCAGCCTGCTTTTGTATAATATTTACTGCCAAAATGCAGAACCGTGCAGAAAACATCAGGAGATTCAGAGCTTCAGCATCCGTTCCAGTTCCCGTATGCGTGCTTCTGCCTTTTCCGCCCGTTTTCTTTGCAGTTCTGTGTTTTTCCGCTCCTGTGCAGTACCACGCTCAAATCCACGCAGTTCGCCGCGTTTTTCGCCATCCTTAATCAAAATATCAATTGCCTTACACATACAGACTTTCGCTCCTTCCTCTTCGGGCATGACTTTTTTGAGCCGCCGTTCACCGACCATGTCAACAATCGCTTCGCAGGTGTCCCTGCATACATCTTCCGCATTTGAGAGCTTTTTCATGAGAGTATCGGGGTCATCCTTATACTTGATGAACAGGAACATGGTGCGGATATCAGGAGGAAATTCCTCCAGCCGCTCGTCAGAGGTGTGGCAGATATCCAGAACATGGATGCGGTAATCCATCACATACTCTGTCAGTTCCTGCGGGAACCGGTCAAGATCCAGAAGTTCATGCAGCCGCCGGGCGCCGTCCCATGGCCGGGCACCGCAGTAAAGGACCAGAGATACAACGGGGATCAGCCGGTCCGTTCTGGAAAAGCCGGAGAGAAATTCATCTTCCTTCAGATCCTGTGCTTCCGTGTGCCGGCAGCTGATCTCATCCTTCTGGACAGAATAGGAAGAACTGTCATAATCCATGATCCGTACGGGCATGGCATAGTGAACATGATCCTGATGTTCCACGCCGATCAGCAGCCGGAAGACCACGCCGTCGATGCTCTTGCAGAGGTCCCGGAACCGGTCCTTGTACCGGTTCCGTCCCTTCCGCGTCAGAATTCTCCGGTCCGAATCCGAAATATCATCAGCGGTCAGACGGTCGCTCCCACGGAACAGCCAGCCGTTGATCAGTTCTGCAAAATGCAGATTTTTATTATAATAGCATACAAACGGGTGTTCTTTCCTGCCCATTGTACCTCCTTCTGTCAGGTATGGTATCCTATCCATATTCTGACTGCTATGTGTTTTATTCTGAAATACGGTGATACACCCTGATATGTGTCAGACATATGGATTTCAGAAGATTCTCCAGATGCAATGATTATAGCATACAGTTTTCGGAAATACAACTGTAAATGAATATAAATATACAAAAATGAGAAAAGTGTCTATTTCTGCTTGATTTATGTGGATAACAGGACATGAAAAATATTAGAATTCATTTATGCATTTCAAAAAACGGATGCAGACTTTACAAATAGGAGGAAATAATAATGACACAGAAGATTAACCAGACAGAGATGCTCCTGAAATTTAAGAAAAATATGAAAACCGAAGAAAAAAGCCAGGCAACCATCGAGAAATATCTAAGGGATACAAAACAGTTTCTGGAAGAGCTGGGAGAGGGCAGTGAGATCACAAAAGACAGAGTGATCGCCTATAAGGAGTCGCTGGCAGAAAGGTATGCCGTCACCAGTGCCAACTCCAAAGTGGCGGCAGTGAACTGCTTTCTGCGGACGGCAGGCTGCGAAGGGTGCAGCGTGAAATCCTTCAAAGTACAGAAAAATGTATTTCGGGCGAAGGAACGGGAACTGACCAAAGAAGAGTATATCCGCCTTGTCAAGACCGCCCAGCGCCACGGAAAACGGCAGCTTGGCATGCTCATACAGACAATCTGCGCCACCGGGATCCGGATCAGCGAACTTCCGTATGTGACCGTAGAGGCGCTGTATACCAGACGGGCTGTGGTGTCTCTGAAGGGCAAGACCCGCATCGTACTGCTTCCTGCAGAACTGTGCCGGGAGCTGACCGCCTATGTCCGGGCGGAAAATATCCGGTCCGGAAGCATCTTCGTGACCCGAAACGGAAAACCGCTGGATCGGAGTAATATCTTCCATTCCATGAAAAAGCTCTGCGAGGATGCAGAAGTGGACAGGGACAAGGTGTTTCCGCACAATCTCAGACATCTGTTTGCAGTTACCTATTATAAGGCGGAAAAAGATGTCTGCCATCTGGCAGACATTCTGGGACATTCCAGTATTAATACCACCCGGATCTATACAATCATCAGCTGTGAAGAACAGGAACAGCAGATCAATGGACTGGGGCTTTTAATATGAAAATACCACATAATATCTGTTATGTGGTATTTTTTTGTTTCTCAACTGTTTTCCGGCAAAATCTTATCTTTCCCACAAAAATGCCGATTATAATAATATGTAGTGCGGATCGTACAGATTCTGCCACATCCTGCTGAGACATCTTTCAGACAGTGAAAAAAAATAAAAATTACCGTTTTTTTCCACTGTTTTTGACGTACTTTTTGACAGAACTTCTGTTATAGTGGATGCAGGACGATAAGAGAGGAAAGCGGATTTACCACATAACAGATATTATGTGGTAATCACAGGATTTCAGAAACGGGGCTTTTCATGACAGATAAAGAGTTGCGGAGACTGCGGAGGCAGGATCTTCTGCAGATGCTGGTTGCGCAGACAAAGGAAGCTGCAAGGCTTGATGCGGAACTGCGTGAAAAAAAAGAAGAGATTGACGGGCTTCAGGAAAGCTTGGAGCGCCTGAAGGGAAAGCTGGACGAAAAGGATGAGATGATCGGGAAGCTGAAAGAACGGCTGAACGAAAAAGATCAGATTCTGGAAGAAGAGAGAACCGGCTCCCGGGAAAGCCAGGATCGTCTGAAGGAGAAGCTGGACGCGAAGGATGCCATGATGGAACGGCTGAAGAGGCGTCTGAATCATAAAGATGAGAGAATTCAGGAGCTGGAAGAAGAGATGAAGGTGCTACAGGGCGACAAGTGGAGAGAACTGGAAGATGACGGCACGGCTGCCGAGGTTCTTCTTCGTCTGCGGGCTTTGTTCAGATAGGTGAAAATTCATGATACAGAGGGATTTACATGAGCGATAGTGAGAAAAAGCTTGAGGTTCCGGATCTTGGACTTCTGGAAGCGGAGCTTGAAAGGGAACAGTATAAAAACAGCTTCGGCCAGGTACTGAAGAGTACGGTCTTCTCCCTGCTGGTGGTTGCGGCAGTGGCGGTACTGGTGGCGGTGCTGCTGCTTCCGGTTCTGCAGATCAGCGGAACTTCCATGACGGATTCGCTGCAGGATGAAGACATCGTAGTGGCGCTGAACGGAAATAAATACAAGACCGGCGATATCATCGCATTTTATTATAACAACAATATCCTGGTCAAACGGGTTATTGCATACGCGGGGGATTGGGTGAATATCGACTCGGAAGGAAATGTCTATGTAAATGACGTGCTGCTGGAGGAGCCGTATGTCAGTGAAAAGGCGCTGGGCGACTGCAACATTACGCTTCCCTATCAGGTGCCGGACGGCAGGTGCTTCGTGATGGGAGACCACAGGGCGACCAGCATCGACAGCAGGAATACAGCGGTGGGCTGTGTGAGCAATGATATGATAATCGGCAAGATACTGCTCCGGGTCTGGCCTCTGTCCGGGCTTGGGATCGTGCATTGAGAAAGGTATAAAAGAAAGGAGACGGCATTATGGAATATGGGTTTTTATCACGGGCTGGAAAGTTCCTGCAGGAACAGGCAAAGAGCAGGCGCGGTACAATGGTCTTTCTGTGTCTGGCTGCAGGCGTCACTCTGGGTACACTGGGTTTTCTGAAGCTGTACGGTCAGGCGATGACGCACAAGGTGAAGATGCTGGACTGTCAATATGAAGTGCATGAACATACAGAGGACTGCTACGAAGAGAATGAGGACGGGGAAAAAGTCCTGATCTGCGGGCTGGCGGACTATGTGATTCATGTACATAATGATGACTGCTACGACCAGAAGGGAGAACTGGTCTGCCAGCTGGAAGAGCATGAACTTCATGAGCACGACGAGAGCTGCTGGGAGGAAGAGGAAATTCTGATCTGTGAGGAGGAGGAATCCGAAGGCAGCGCGGCGGACGGCGAAGAAGCCGGAACCATCGAAGACGCAGAACAGACGGCAGAACCGGCAGAAGACAGTCAGGCTCCGGAAGCAGAAGAGGAAGAGTCCGGATCGAATGCAGAGACTGTAAAAGAACTGGCATGCGAAAAGGAAGAGCATAAACATGACGACAGCTGCTATGCAGACGGAGCAGGATGTGAGAAAGAAGCGCATACGCACGGCGACAGCTGCTATGAGAAGACCGAAGAACTGGTCTGCGATGCTTCTGAGCATACCCATGACGACAGCTGCTACACCACGGGCGAAAGCGAACTGACCTGCGAAGAGAGCGAGCATACCCACGACGCCGGCTGCTACGATGAGGAAGGCAATGAGGTCTGCGGCGAGAGCGAGCACACCCATGACGACGGCTGCTACAGCGAAGGCGAGAGCGAGCTGACCTGCGGAACCGAAGAGCATACGCATGGTGACGGCTGTTACGAAGTGACGGAGACGCTGGTCTGCGAGACCGAGGAGCATGAACACGACGACAGCTGCGCGGCTGAGAGCGAACTGGTCTGTGAGATCGAGGAGCATGAGCACGACGACAGCTGCTATGTAGAAGTGGAAGCTGAAACGGAAGAGAAAGAGGAATCTGAATCTGCAGAAGAGACTGGATCTGCAGAGGAAGCGAAGCCTGAAGAAACGGTAAAAGAAGAAGATACACAGGAGAAAAATAACGAAGAGGCGGAAGAAGGCCATACGCATACCGACGACTGCTACGAGACCCGGGAAGTCCTGACCTGCGGCGAACTGGAACTTCATACCCATGACGCGGATCCGGAAAGCGAGACCTGCTGCTATACCGAAGACTGCTTCGACGAGGAAGGGAACCTGATCGAGGGAAGCCGCCCGTCCTGCGGACTCCTGCAGCTGGAAGAGCATATCCATACGGAAGAGTGCTTTAAAGTCGCGGAACTGACGCCGGAAGAGATCGCAGCGATCAACGGCGGGGCAACGCTTCATGTACATACCGATGAATGTTACGACGAGGAAGGCAACCTGATCTGCGGCCACGAGGTAACCCACCTTCATCAGCTGGAGTGCTACGATGAAGACGGCAACCTGATCTGCGGATTCGGCGGAGGATCTCATGTACATGAAGAAAGCTGCTATGACGAAGAAGGGAACCTGATCTGCGGCTATGAGACAGCAACACACCCGCATACAGCAGACTGCTATGATGAAGCAGGCAATCTGGTCTGCGGTTATGAGACAGCGTCTCATGTACATGAAGAGAATTGCTACGACGAAGAAGGGAACCTGATCTGCGGATATGAGACAGCAGCACATCCGCATACGCCAGACTGCTATGACGAAGAAGGGAACCTGATCTGCGGATATGAGACAGCAGTACATCCGCATACGCCAGATTGCTATGACGAAGAGGGTAACTTGATCTGCGGATATGAGACAGCAGTGCATGTGCATACGGCAGAGTGCTATGACGAAGAGGGCAATCTGATCTGCGGATATGAAGCAGAAGCACATGAGCACGACATTCGCTGCTATGATGAGGGCGGCAATCTGATCTGCGGATACGAGGATGCGAAGGATCATGAACACGACGGTAACTGTTATGATGAAGGCGGCAATCTGATCTGTGGTTATGAGGGTGTGAAAAACCATGAGCATGATGCGAACTGCTATGATATCAAGGGCAATCTGGTCTGCGGTTACGAAGGTGTGGAAGACCATGTACACACCGAGGCATGCTACGATGAGGGCGGCAATCTGATCTGCGGATATGAGGTTCTGGAAATATATGATGGCCGTAAGATTTATGAAAGCGATAAATATATCGTCGTTGTAAAATATAACAATGATGCCAATATACCGGAAGAAGCAGAACTGATTGCAGAAGAAATCACTCCGGACAGCGATCAGGAGCATTACGGAAACCGGGAAACCGAATACCGGGAGATGCTCAAAGACGAGACTGCTTCCATGAGAGCTCTGCTTAAGATCGGCTTCTATCTGGAAGGAGAGGAAATTGAACCGGAGACGCCAGTGGCGGTATCCATACAGTTTATTGATGAAGACGGTCTGGCGGAAGGAAAACCGATCACAGTCATTCACTTTGCAGAAGGCGGAACCGAGAAACTTGATGGAAGCGATGCAAAGGATAACAGCACATCCTTCAAGATGATGAGTTTTTCGGAAATTGCGATCGGGTATGGACCAGAAGAGGAGATAAAGGTCAACAAGGATGGAACACTTCATATCTCCAATGACTTTGAATTTGATGCGGATCCTTTTCACATGGTGTTCCATGTGGAAGGGGATGCAAAAACCACAGATGGATCTCCTGTTATAGTTGAATTGCCTGAAGAGAAAGGGAAAAGCACATTACCGGATACGGAAGAATCCATACAGTCTGAGACAGAACTGCCATCTGAAGACAGTGAAGAGGAAACGGATAATGAAGTGGCGGATCTGGATGCCGATATGTCGGAGCAGGAAGAGAACATAGAAGCAGATGAAGGGACTGTAGGTCCGCAGCTGAACTTTTATGTGAAATCGCTGGATGACGACGCTGAGTTGCGTGAAGCCCTTATGGATTATCTTGGAGAGTCTACAGATGAGGTTAACAGAAACATACTTCATACGATTTCCTATCATATGACTTATGGGGAAGTGGAACTGGATCTGTCCGGCTGTGTAGTGACAGCAGAGATTACACTGGATACAGCAGCGCCAACTGCAGAGGAGACAACTCCGGAAGAGGAGACGCTTTCGGAGAATGAAACCGGGAGTGAGACTGAAACTTCGGATGATGAGACAGCAGAAGTCAGGGATATGGTATCAGATGACTCAGTAACGGTCGGTGAAGGGCAGGAAAACACGGAACTTGTAAATGTTACATCGCAGAATACTGCAGTTGTAAACAAAATAACGGAAAACAAAGAAGAAGTTCAGGCGTTTAAAGAACTGTTGGCTGATGAGGACGAAGAGACTGAGATTTCCGTTATGGCGATCGGCGTGTCAGAAGCCGGTCAGATAAATAAGCTTGCAACCATGGATGTGGGTGAAGAACAGCAGATGGATGTTGAGTGGAACGGCGGCATTATGGCGCTGACGGAACAATCGACTTCGAATCCG
>ERZ778514.1469-NODE-1469-length-17498-cov-7.537866_pt1 | contig 17498 bp, 15 predicted proteins | sample MGYA00510344_ERZ778514 | MGnify/ENA primary metagenome ERZ778514 (study PRJEB29527, sample SAMN07138968) | mouse gut metagenome | material: feces | host: mouse | place: China:Nanjing | collected 2016-01-25 ... | reverse complement strand
GAAACGGTCCTGAAAATGTACGGCGAAGCGGGACTTCCTTAAAGGAAAGCCCCGCTTCGCTGTTACAAAGATACGCAATTTTCAGCCTGAAAGCAAATAGTGTTAAAAAGTGAGGGGATATCTTCTCCGCGGCCTTTCAGAGGGGAAAGGGTGGGGCGGCATTCTCCCGCTTTTCCGTAGCGTCTATTGTCCCCACGAGGCGCGGTCGAGGTTGCGGTAACCCACCGCTTCGGCCACGTGGGCGGCGCCAATCTGTGGCGCCCCGTCGAGGTCGGCAATGGTGCGCGCCACTTTCAGGATGCGCTCGTAAGCCCGTGCCGACAGGTTGAGCGTCTTCATGGCCATGCGCAGGCGTTCGGTGGCCGCCTCGTCGGGGCGGGCATGGCGCTCAAGCAGACGGGCCGGCATCTGTGCGTTGCAGTGTATGCCCGCTTCGTTCCTGAAACGTTCCGTCTGTATGGCCCGTGCCCTGACAACGCGTTCGCGGATGGCTGCGCTCAGCTCACCGGCCGGTGCGTTGGTGAGATGCTCCAGCGGCACGGGGGTGACTTCCACCTGCAGGTCGATGCGGTCGAGCAGCGGGCCGGAAATCTTGTTCATGTAGCGCTGTATGTGTCCCGGCGAGCAGTCGCAGTCGTGCGTGGGATGATTGTAGTAGCCGCACGGACATGGATTCATGGCGGCTACGAGCATGAAGGAGCAGGGCAGGGTGGCCGTGTATTTGGCGCGTGAGATGGTGATGGCGCGGTCCTCGAGCGGCTGGCGCAGCGTTTCGAGCGCCGAACGGTTGAATTCGGGCAGTTCGTCGAGGAAAAGCACCCCGTTGTGGGCCAGCGAAATTTCGCCGGGCTGTAGGCTGCTTCCGCCGCCGATGAGTGCAATGTCGGAAATGGTGTGGTGAGGGCTCCGGAAGGGGCGCTGCGTGATGAGTGAGGAGCCGGCTGCTAGTTTGCCCGCCACGGAATGTATCTGTGTTGTTTCCAGGCTTTCCGTCAGGGTGAGTTGCGGGAGGATGGACGGCACGCGTTTGGCCATCATGCTCTTGCCGCAGCCCGGACTGCCCACCAGCAGGAGGTTGTGCCCGCCGGCGGCGGCGACCTCGCAGGCGCGTTTCACCTGTTCCTGTCCCTTCACGTCGGCAAAATCGAGGGAATGGTTGCATTGGGCATCGTAAAATTCCGCCCGGGTGTCTACCTCAGTCGGCATTAGTGCGGAGCGGCCGTCGAGCAGGTCCACCACCTCCTTGATATGGCCGGCGCCGTATACCTTCAGGCGGTTGACCACTGCGGCTTCGCGGGCGTTTTCCCGAGGTACCACTAGAAAGTCGAAACCCATTTCGCGGGCCTTGACGGCTATGGGCAGGGCGCCTTTCACCGGACGCAGCGAGCCGTCCAGGCCGAGTTCGCCCACCAGCACACATCGGGGAAGGGCTTCGGTACCCACCATTTTGCAGGCCGCCAGCAGTCCTATGGCCAAAGGCAGGTCATAGCCCGTGCCTTCCTTGCGCACATCGGCCGGCGCAAAGTTGATGGTGCCGGCCAGGCGGGGAGTTTGCAGCGAGGAATTGTGCAGGGCGCTGCTGACGCGCGAAAGGCTCTCGCGCACGGCGTTGTCGGGCAAACCCACCATGACGAGGCTCGTGCCCTTGTAAGTGTTCACCTCGAGGAATACGTGCATGGCGCTCAGCCCGTTCAGGGCGGCGGTGTTGATCTTTACAAGCATGGGATGCGTTAATGGGAAAAGTTTTTGGCGATAGGGTAGGGCTGTGCTCCTGTAGAGGTGTTAGCGGGCGGTTCTGACGTGTTCGGCCACGAGTTGTTCCAGCCGGTCGGCCTTGAGGTCGCGGGCCACCACCCGTCCGGCCGCATCTACGAAAATGGCGCTTGGAAGGTAGCGCATGCCGAGGCGGCGCACAAGGTCGCCGTCGAAAGCTGCCCCGTCGCATACGGTGGAGAATTTCATGCTGTCAGTTTCGACGCGTCGGCGGCACTGTTTCATTTCCGTGTCAAGCGAAACACCGAGCACTCCCACTTGCGTGCCGTAGGCTTTGTGAATGCGCCTCAGGGACTTTATGAGCGGAAAACTCTCGTTGCTCCATGAAGCCCAGAAAGCTATTATGAGAGGCTTGCCTTTGAACTGTGCGGGCGTAACGGTTCGGCCGTCTATATCGGTGGCTGTAAAGTCGGGTAAGGTTCGGCCGGCGGCTGTGCCCAGTTGTTGGCGCAGACGCGCGTCGATGGCGGCGAGCTCTGCATTTTTAGGTTGTGCGCGGCGCAGTTCCTCCAGAAGCGACAGGGTGGTGTCGGGGGAAGGCTGGCGGGCCTCGGCAAAATATTGCTTGAACACGGCTATTGCCGCCAGCGACCGGCTGTTGGAGCGGATGAAGTCGGAGGCGGCCAGCCGGATGTCGTTGTCATTTTTTCCGGCATTTTTCTGCCGGAAAGCGGTGAGGCGTTTGTTGTCCTCGTTGCCTGTGATGTCGGCCTCGCCGAGCTTGGCCGCTTCGCCGGTCATTCTGATGGTCTTTCCCGGTTCGGCCACAATGTAGGTGCGGGAAAAGTTAGGGTAGAGCAGAGTGAGAATGACGGGCTGGCTCAGTTCCCGTTCGTAGGTGAATTTCCCGTTTTCTATGCGTATGGTGTCAATGCCGTTGAAGGTGCCGTCTTCGCTGTATGCGTAGAATTCGGCGTGTCTCACGTTGTCGATGCTGCCTTCGAGGCGTATGCGGTTTTTAGGCTGTGAGCAGGCCGTGAACAGGAGCAGCAGGCTGACGGCTTGCAGGATGGTTCGGTTTGACATGGTTCTTATAACTGTGGGGAGGTGGGGGATATGGCCGTTTGTCATGGTACTGTTCGGTTGTTACGGTCCAGCTGACGGCGGTCGGTGCCTTTATCCTTTCATATCTGTGGCCGGGCCACCGGCGCCTGCGGCTTATAGGGGAATGCCTGTGTCGTTTGGTGGCGGGTAAAGGCAACAGGCCGGCAAGTTGGCCGGGTAACAAGCAATGAGGCCCGACGGGCATTTTTTCTTACTTGTTAACCGGTGAACTTGCCGGCCCATTACGTTATGGTCTTATCCTGAACTTTATTTAACGAGGTTCTTGAAAGAACTGTCGCCGAAAAGTTTAGCGAATTCGAGGTCTTTAGCTGCGCGGGCTTTGAAGGAAGCGTCTTTGGCAATAGCATCCTGAAGGTTGCTCAGAGCCGTAGAGCTTTGGTTGGTGCGTGCGGCGAGGATAGCCTTGAGGTAGCTGGTGGTGGCATCAGCCTTGGCTACGGCTGCGAGAGACTGGGCGGCACCGGTGTAGTCCTTGGCCAGAATCTGTGCGAGGGCGGCACTGTTGGTGTTGGCGCCGCGGAGGTCCTGAGCGGCCTGTGCGAAGTTGCCCTTGGCTATGTTGAGGTTACCGCGTACTTCGTTGTAGTTTTTGGCGCCGGTAGCTTTGGCCAGAGCCTGCTCAGCCTTGGCGATATTGCCTTGTGCGATGGCGAAGAGAGCCTCGTTGGCTTTCACTTCGGCGGCGCTGCTCTTGGCGGCAGCCTGTGTCAGATAGTTCTGGGCCTTGGCGATGTCACCTTTCTGGTAAGCGAGTTCAGCCAGGTTGTTGTAGGCACGGTAGTCGCTGGGGAAGAGTTGCGTTGTTTTGTTGTAGATGCCTTCCTTTTCGTTGGCGTTGTTGGTCAGCGTAGCGGCGTAGAGAAGTTCTTCTACGGAGAGTTTTGAGGCATCGCTGGCGAACTGCTGCTGGATTTCAGCGTCTGTGCGGCCGATGATATTGTAGTTCATCGTGATGCGTGCACGGCGGAGTTCGGGCAGGATTTCATCGGCCAGTTCTCTGTAGGCGGCGGAGATGTTACGGATTTGTGTTTCGCGTTCTTCGGGATCCTGATACATGGAGAGTACGCGGAGAATCACGTCTTTGTCCTGAAGGTTGGAAGCCGATACGAGCTGCTGGAAGCCGTCCCAGTCCTCAGCGGTGTACTTCTTGTCGATGTTGGTTTGCAGAGCGGCTTTCTTCAACTGACCCTGAACATAGCTGGAGGAAGTGCCCTGACGCTGCTGTGCGAGCTTTTCGTTGAAGTTGAAAGCACCGTCGGGAGAGGCGTAGGCCGATACTTCGATGCTGTTGAGCTGAAGTCCTTTCTGGTCAGCCTTGATGTCGCGGAGCATCTTGACGAAGTCTTTGATGCTTACGCTGTTGAGTTCGCTGGAGCGTACTTTGGCCTGGTTGATGAGGTATTTGATTTGTGCTTCCTGCTTTTGGGCGATGATGCGCTGGTAGGCGTCGGCGGCGTTGGCCGTGTTGGCGTTGCGCGAGGTCATGGCGAGGAGCGTGGAAGTGGCGATAACGCCGTCGGCTACTTTAACTTCGGGCACTTTCACGGTCTTTTTGCCCACTTTGGCGTTGAAAGTGAGGTAGAGTTCGCTTTGAGCCATTTCGGGCACGTAGGCGAAGCTGTTCTTCATCGTGTAGTTGCCGCCAACCTTGTAGGAGATTTCCTGATTGTTGCCTTGCACTTTCTCACCCTGGAAAGAGGCGGGCTGGCCAACAGCCTCGCCGCCCTCGTAGCGCAATACGGGGACAACCGTAACGGTGGCTTTTTTCTTCATGTACTTCTCCGGGAAGCGGCCGTTGATGGTGACGGGCACCTGGTTGGCTACTTCTTCCATCGGGGAGGGAGTCACTGTGAAATTGTCGGCACTAAGTTCACCGAGCTTTTTGCACGACGTTAACACCAGCGTAGAGGCCAGTGCAACTGAAAAATACAATTTGGTTTGCATATAAAACTTAGATTTGTTTGAGTTTCTACTAGAGTTTCACAGGGGCAAAGGTAATCATTTATATTATTCTTGCAACATGAGTGGCATAACTTTTTTTCAGACGAGGCTTAAAAATGCTGAAAATGAATTTTCATCGGTGTTTTTTGGGCTTTGGCACGCGATTGGAGCACGTTTCGGGTGTGTTTACGGTCCGTTATAGTTTTTTCAAGTCAGCCGGAGTGGGGGAGTGGCATTCCGGTGTGCCCGTGACTGGGTGCGGCCATTGCTTCTGAGGTGCTTTCATGTGGCGGGGATGTTGTCAGGGCTGCTTGTCTTTCACTTTTATGAAAAGAAAATTGTAACTTTGCCGCCAATGGAAAACTCCCTCCCGAGAGGGTTAAAAGACAACAGATATGAAAATTAGAGAGAATCTTTATTACGTTGGTGTGAACGACCGCGTGAAGCATCGTTTCGAGGGCCTTTGGCACCTGCCGCACGGCGTTTCTTATAATTCCTATCTCATTGACGATGAGAAAGTGGCGCTTGTCGATACCGTTGATGTGGCCTTTTTTGCCGAGTATTTGGAAAAAATACGTGCCGTCCTTGGCGACCGTCCCGTGGATTATCTCATCATCAACCACATGGAGCCGGACCACAGCGGCGCTCTGTCGCTTATCCGAAAGTATTATCCTGAGATCCGCCTTGTGGGCAACCGCAAGACGATGGAGATGGTGGGCGGCTTTTACGGCGCCAACTCGGAGGGCGACATCGTGGTGGCTGACGGCGACGCGCTTTCGCTGGGCCGCCGCACGTTGACATTCCATCTGGCTCCCATGCTCCACTGGCCGGAGACGATGGTCACCTATGATGCTGCGGACGGGACACTTTTCTCCGGTGATGCTTTCGGCTGCTTCGGCGCGCTGAACGGTGCCGTGATGGACACTGCGATGGACTATGAGCATTATATCTCTGAGATGGAGCGTTATTTCGCAGCCATTCTCGGCAAGTTCTGTGCACCGGTGCGTACCGCCCTTGCCAAGCTCTCGGCCCTCGACATCCGCATGATCTGTTCGACGCACGGCCCTGTGTGGACGGAGGCCGTTCCGCGTGTCGTTGATGTGTACCGCCGTTTTTCGGAGGGCGTCACCGTTCCCGGCCTCGTAGTCTGCTACGGTTCCATGTACGGCAACACCCAGCGCGTGGCCGAAGCCGTGGCCGAAGGTGCTGCTGCGGCCGGACTGCGTAAGGTTATCGTGCATAATCTCAGTGTGTCGCAGCCCTCTTTCGTGTTGGCGGACATTTTCCGCTACGGCGCGCTGGCTGTGGGCGGACCCACTTATAACGGCGGTCTGTTTCCGGTGGTTGAAGACCTTCTCAAGCGTCTGGCCCACCGCGAGGTGCGTGGCCGTAAACTGGCTTTCTTCGGCGGTTACACATGGAGTTCGCAAGCTGTCAAGACCATCGCGGCTTATAACGGTCACATGAAGATGGAAATGGCGGCCGAACCGGTGGAATGGAAGCAGGGCGCGTCGGCTGATGCCTTGGAGCGTGGCCGCGCTTTAGGAAAGGCGCTTGCTGAGGCGGTTATGAATTGATCAACTGTATGTTGGGCGCCAGGAGACGCACTGTCTTCTCTTTTCTGACGCTTATTATAGTGATACCTTTTGCGGGATGTGCTTTTATGGGTTCCGGCGAAATCCGTAACAGCGCATCCCGCCTTTTGAAGGCTCTTGTGGCTGTCATTCGTGATTTTTCACTTTAACATATTTAACTTTCTGTTACATTCCAATGTGTTAAAACATAGGATTGAATGATGGCTGGAGGAGGAGTCTGTATCGGAATTTTAACACGAATACGGCCAGTGAAAATTGTGATACTGGGATTTTGAAAAAGAAATACGGCAAAATAATCCGGAAATCCTCCGTTTTTTGCCTCTTACAAGTCTGAAAACAAGCGAAAAGCGGGGCATTCCACATGGAATGCCCCGCTCCGCTAGTGCAAATATACACAATTTTCTGACGGAAAGCAAATAGTGTTAAAATCACCACCGGCGTTAAGGTGGCGGTTCTGCCGAGCCTCTTTTAGTGAGCTTCCAGCCAGTTGGCTCCCTCGCCGCAGTCGGCACGCAGGGGAACGCTCATTTGCCAGGCGCTTTCCATCTCCTCAATGACGATGCTGCGCACTGTTTCCAACTCTTCTGGCACAACGCTGAAATTGAGTTCGTCGTGTACCTGAAGAATCATTTTTGAGCGGATGCCCTCCCGCAGGAAACGGTTGTCAATGCGTATCATGGCCACTTTGATGATGTCGGCTGCCGTGCCCTGTATGGGGGCGTTGATGGCATTGCGTTCGGCGTAGCCGCGTACTACGGCATTGCGCGAGTTGATGTCGGGCAGATAGCGGCGCCGGCCGAAGGCCGTTTCTATGTATCCGCGGCTGCGTGCCACTTCCATGCTCTTTTCCATGTACTCCTTTACCTTTGGGTAAGTTCTGAAATAATTGTCAATCAGTTCTTTGGCTTCTGTTCTTGACACCTCCATGCGTTCGGCCAGCCCAAAGGCCGATATGCCGTATATGATGCCGAAATTGGCTGTTTTGGCTTTTCGCCGTTCGTCGCGTGTCACCTCTCCGATTGGTTTTCCGTAAATGCGGGCTGCCGTGGCGGCGTGTATGTCGCGCCCCTCGCGGAAGTCCTGTATCATGTGTTCGTCGCCGCTGAGATGAGCCATGATGCGAAGCTCGATCTGCGAGTAGTCTGCCGAGAAGAAAATGCAGCCGGGCTCGGGCACGAAGGCCTTGCGGATTTCGCGGCCGTCATCTCCGCGCACGGGAATGTTCTGTAGGTTGGGGTTGCTCGACGATAGGCGACCGGTGGCCGTAACCGCTTGGTTGAAAGATGTGTGGATGCGTCCCGTGGCAGGGTTGATCAGTTTGGGCAGTGCGTCGATGTAGGTGCCTGTGAGTTTTTTAAGGGCGCGGTGTGCCAGAATCTTGCCCACAATGGGGTGTTTCCCCCGCAGGGCTTCTAGCACCTCTTCCCCTGTGGCATACTGTCCGCTTTTTGTTTTTCGGGCCCGTTCGTTGAGCTTCAGTTCTTCAAACAGCACTGTGCCCACCTGTCTTGGCGATGATATGGTGAACGAATGTCCGGCCAGCTCGTATATCTCCGTTTCGAGCACCTGCATACGCTGTTGGAAGTGCCGGCCGGTTTCTGCCAGTGCCTCTGTGTCGAGGCGAACGCCGTAGCGTTCCATGCGGGCAAGTACGGGCATGAGCGGCATTTCCAGATCGGTAAAAACGGAGGTTACCTGGAATTTCTCCATCTCCTCCGTCAGGGGGAGCATGAGGCGCAGGGTTACATCGGCGTCCTCGGCAGCGTAGTCGCACACTTCTTCGGGCGGGACATCGGCCATGTTCTTCTGTCCTTTTCCCTTGGGGCCTATGAGGCGGTCGATATGGATGGTGGCGTAGCGGAGGTAAATTTCCGCCAGATAGTCCATGTTGTGCCGCAACTCCGGTTGTACAACGTAGTGGGCCAGCATCGTGTCGAACATGGGTGGGCGGAGTTCCGCGCCGTAGCGTGCCAGAACGTTGAGATCGTATTTGAGGTTTTGGCCCACCTTGACAATTTTGTCGCTTTCGTAGAGCGGCCTGAATACTTCAACATATTTTAAGATTTCGGACGTTTCACGTGGAACGCTGACGTACCAGGCTTCTCCCGTGTCGGCACAGAAACTGATGCCCACTAATTCGGCGCTTACCGCCTCGGTGCTCGTGGTTTCCGTGTCGATACATACTGTTTGCTTTGTCAAAAGTAAATCACATAAATTCTTTGCATCTTCAAGATCTTGAATGAGATGATATTTATGTGTCAGGTCTTTTAGTGTCGTGAGGTTGCTTTGTTTTTCTTCTTCCTGATCATCGCTTGGAAATACGTCGAAGAGAGAGGCCATCTCAGGCTGTTTTTTCGAGGTGGTTACCTGTTCGGGCGACAATCGCTTGAGAAAAGTGTGAAACTCCAGTCTCTCAAAAAGTTTTCGCAATTCTTCTGTGTCGGGTTCGCTTCGGCGGAGTTCTTCCAGGTTGACCTCTATAGGAACGTCGGTGCGGATGGTGACAAGGAATTTTGAGAATTTTATTTTCTCGGTGTTTTCTTCCACTTTCTTCCGGAGTGCTCCTTTGAGTTCGCCGGTGCGGCTGATGAGCTGTTCGACGGAACCGAATTGTCCGAGGAGTTTTTGCGCAGTCTTCTGTCCGACGCCCGGGCATCCGGGGATGTTGTCGGAGGCATCGCCCATGAGCGCGAGCAGATCGATGACTTGTGTGGGTTGGGTGAGCTGGTATTTTTCGCAGACGGCGGCTTCGTTCAATGTTTCCATGGGTGCTCCTCCCCGTCCGGGGCGGCACATGGTTATGTTAGGGGCCACGAGTTGCGCGTAGTCCTTGTCGGGGGTAAGCATGTACACGTCGAGCCCGCTGGCGGCAGCCTGTTGTGCCACAGTGCCTATCACGTCATCGGCTTCGTAGCCGGGCGCTTCGAGAATGGGGATTCGGTAAGCGCGTATGATGTCTTTGATGAGCGGCACTGCGTTGCGTATGTCCTCGGGGGTGGCCTCGCGTTGCGCCTTGTATTCTGGATAAGCCTCGTGGCGGAAGGTGGGTCCGGCGGGGTCGAACGCCACAGCCAGATAGTCCGGTTGGCGGTGGCGCAGGAGGTCTTCGAGCGTATTGACGAAACCGAATACGGCTGAAGTGTTTTCGCCCTTGGAATTCATGCGCGGCGAATTGATCATGGCGTAATAGGCGCGGTAAATGAGTGCGTAGGCGTCAAGGAGATATAATTTTTCCATGTAATATGCTTGTTTCTTCGGTAAAAGTACTTAAAATTATCCATTCTGTGACGATTAATTCGTACTTTTGTCCTCAAAACAGCAGCAATGGACGTACTTACCGCGATACGCCGGCCTGTGGAGGCTGACCTTTCACGCTACAAACTACTCTTTGACGAGGCGCTGACCCATGACGATGACTTTTTGGGTCGGGCGCTGGCGTATATACGCAGCCGTCAGGGTAAGATGATGCGTCCGCTGCTGGTTCTGCTCGTAGCGGCTGAGCGTGGCGCGGTGGGCGAGTCCACCCTTCGTAGTGCCGTTACGTTGGAATTGCTCCATACGGCCAGCCTTGTCCACGATGATGTGGTGGATGAAAGCGGCGAACGGCGCGGGCAGGCTTCGGCCAATGCCGTCTATGGTAATAAAGTGGCCGTGCTGGTGGGTGATTACCTGCTTTCGAAGGCTTTGCAGCAGTCGGCTCTGACGGGGGATATGCGTTGCGTTAACATAGTGGCGCGTTTGGGAGGCACCTTATCGGAAGGAGAGGTCTTCCAGCTTTCCAACATCCGCAGTTCGGAGTTTTCGGAGGCGGCCTATTTCAGCGTAATACGCCGCAAAACGGCCGAACTCTTCGCCACTTGTGCCGAGTTGGGCGCGATTACCGCCGGCGGCGGCGCGGAGTTTGTGGCGGCGGCGCGCGGTTTCGGCGAGCACCTCGGTGTGTGCTTTCAGATACGCGATGACATATTCGATTACTACGACGAGGGAGATATCGGCAAACCTACTGGCAATGACATGCTTGAAGGCAAACTGACCCTGCCAGTGCTCTACGCTCTGCGGACGGCGGCCGACGGGGAAATGCTGGCCATAGCCCGCCGCGTGAAAGAGGGAGAGGCCTCAAAGGAGGATATTGCCCGCCTGGTGGCACACACCAAGGCTGTGGGAGGTATCGATTATGCCCGCGGTATGATGGAAGATTACCGTGCCCGTGCCTTGGCTTGTCTCGATGCTTTTTCCCATGGTGAGGTAAGGCAGGCGCTGAAGGATTATTTGTCGTATGTGATAGACCGCGACAAGTAAAAAGGTAGTGAGAAATATTTCTTTATTTCATGCGAGTGTCCCTTTGTCTTTTGGTGGATAAAGGGATTTTTTGTGCTGTTTTTCGTCTTTTTTATCGAGAAATTCTAAGTTTTTTTAGTCACATGAGCTGTTTTGGGATTTAACGTTTTTAACTTCCTGTTACATTTCGGTGTGTTAAAACATAGGTTTAAAGTAGGAAAGGAGCAAAAGTCCGTATTGGAATTTTAACGCGAATAAGGAGATTTAAAATTCCAAGTAATGCTTTTCAGGGTAGCGGAAGGGTGTTTTTGAGATCAAAATATCCTTTAAAATACAGTGAGAGCGGGACATTCTTTTGAAATATCCCGCTCCCGCTGTTACAAAGATACAATTTTTTGCCCGAAACAAATTGTGTTAAAATGTACAATGAAGACCAGAAGACCTTGTTATAATTTTTGATTTCGAATATTTGTAGGGTTTAACGGATATTGTTCGACATGGCATTATAATCTTCATATTCCCATACCAAGTCTGTTTCAGGGCATGGATAATAGTGGTTTACTTCTTGGCCTAATTGATTGCTGTGAATATATGCTATATAGGTTGTCGCCCAAAAGAAGCCGTCACCATTATCTTTAACTTCTTCGGTTCGGAAGCCAAATCGGATTGGATCTTGAGTGAATACCTTGTCATCTTTTGTGCCTATAAAAATGGATCCTTTGGATGTATCCTCAATATCTTTAGGTACAATCAGACTTCCATTTCTACAGAAAAGTTTCTTCTCTATTTTATATACGGTTGCAGGGTAGTATCCGTTTGGTAAACCTAATCGTTTAAGCATTTCTGTTGAGAATACATAGGTTTTAGTGCTGACTTTTGTTTTAACATCATATCCGTATCCTTTCACAGCAATAACATCAAATTCAATAGAAGATAATGGTTTTCCAGTCAATTCGCTGCGTGAAGGTGTTATCAAAGAATTCGTGCGTGAAAAAGTTGCGGAGTCAATATTTATAAGACATTCGTTGTTATTTATGGCATAGCCCTTACTAAGGTTTTTTATCTCTGGTATCTGTTGATTATTAGTTGGTTCTATACTAAAATCAGAATCGCAAGAGGTATGAGCTAATGAAATGGAAACACTAAGAAGCAAAAAAAATTTTTCATAGTTTTATATTTTTAAGAGTGAATAATACCATTTTAATTCTTCAGGCTTGCAGGGGTAGTACTTTCCTATGAATTTGCCATTTGAATCGTAGCCAACGTACCATAGGTAGGTGTGTGCAATGTATTTTCCCCCTATGTTATAGGCTGGGATGAACGAGTAACCGCGGATTTTTTTATTGGTAGGATTTTTCAAACCTATGGAAGATGGAGTAGGAATATAAGGAACCGGTATTTCGTTGGATCGGCAGGGAATTTCGATGATGTAGTCTTCTATTCTGATATAGTATCTTCCGTTTTTAATGATGCCGTAATTTTTGTTCTCTTCATTGAATTGTGCCATATACCATACGGATGAAATATCATTGCTTTTGTATGTTTCAATGGAGTCCTTTGGACTTTCTTTTAATGGTTCTTTACGGTCTTTAATTTCATATTTCCAGTCATATATAGTTAGAAGGCTATCTTCTTTTACGAATATTTTCGTACCGTCTTCCATTGTTTTTATGGTAGTTTGATAGGTGTTGTTATTGTCGCATGCTATTAGGAAATAGTTGCAGAGAAGAAATGTAAGAATGAGTCTGTAATTCATGAATCGTTGCTTTGGTAAGGCTTGTCGTGTAGGCGATATCTTCTTTTTCAAGTTAAGGTTTTGGCAAAAATAAGAATTTTAGTTGTTATGGAAAAACTTAATGGAGTAGTTTTTTATATATAAGAGCGGGACATTCTTTTGAAATATCCCGCTCCCGCTGTTACAAAGATACAATTTTTTTTGCCGGAAGCAAATTGTGTTTTGTGTCTTTTCCTGCTGGTCAGCCTGCGACTCAGAAAGGTTTGTTTTCTTCTCCCAGTATGTCGCTTACCAGAAGGTTGGCCAGACGGCTTGTTCCGATGCGGAACAGGCCGGCCTTTATATATTCCTCGCCGAGCATTTCGCGTACGATGGTGTAGTACGTCAGCGCGTCGTCTATGGAACTGATGCCGCCGGCAGCCTTGAATCCGATTTTCGTGCCTGTGAGCTTTTCGTATTCGCGGATGGTCTGACACATTACGTAGGCAGCCTGAGGCGTTGCAGCGGGCTCTATTTTGCCTGTAGAGGTCTTTATGAAGTCAGCTCCCGCATAGATGGAAAGGATGGCGGCTTTCTTGATGTTGAGGGCAGTCTGCAGAGCGCCGGTTTCGAGGATTACTTTGAGCGGCCGTCCGGAGCAGGCGGCCTTGATTTCGCTCACTTCATCGGCACACGTCTCGTAGTCGCCACTCAGAAAGGCACCTACGCTCAGAACCATGTCTATTTCGGTGGCGCCGTCGTTGACGGCCAGTGCCGTTTCGATGGTTTTTACTTCGAGGAAGGTTTGGGAAGAGGGGAAACCGCCGCTCACGCAGGCCACTTCCACCTTGTCGGCTTCGAGGCTTTCGGCAACGATTTTGGCGAAGTTGGGATAGACACATACTGTGGCCAGGTGGGGTAGGTCGGGGTGGGCGTCGGCAAAGGCGTTGACTTTTTCCACAAAGCGGAGGACGCTTTCCTGAGAATCGGTGACCTTGAGGGTGGTCAGTTCCACGGCGCCCAGCAGTTGGCGCTTCACTTCGGGGGTGTCGTATTGGGCTTTCTTTTCGCTTACAAGGCGCTCTGTGGCGGCGTTCACCTGTTCGTCATTCAGCTGGAGGTTGAACTTTGAGAAGGCTTCTTCGTAACGGTTGGCGGGATGGTTCCCGTGATGGTCATGGTCTTGACCGCAATGACAGTGCTCTGACATGTTTTCTTATTGTTTGGTGGTTAATGTTCGTTTGGTCGCTTATCTTAATTTCTCGTTGTTGAGATGACGCGTGGCATCGCGCCTGGTTTTCTTGTCAAGGTTGCGCCTGAAGGCCTCGGTGAGGTCGGTGCCCGTCTGGTTGGCCAGGCAGAGCAACACCCACAGCACGTCGGCCATCTCGTCGGCAGGGTCGGTTGGTTCGCCGGGCTTGAATGACTGGTCGCCGTAACGGCGTGACATGACGCGGGCCAGTTCGCCCACTTCCTCAGTGAGCACGGCCATATTGGTGAGTTCGCTGAAGTAGCGCACGCCGTAGGTCCTGATCCATTGGTCTACGGCTTCCTGAGCTTCTTGGAGAGTCATTTTTCTCAGTGTTTTATAGGATGAAAGGGTGGGGATGTGTTTCAGGAGTGAAGAGATGTTTTTCCTGCGCGTGTCATTCTTTGTTCTTTGTGTCCATGCAGATAGTTACGGGTCCGTTGTTGACGAGTTCCACCTGCATGTCTGCGCCGAATACTCCTGTACTGACAGGTCGGCCCAGTGCCGTTTCGAGTCCGCGGCAGAAGTATTCGTAGAGCGGAATGGCGATGTCGCGGCCTGCGGCGCGGATGTATGACGGCCGGTTGCCTTTTTTATAGGATGCCATTAGTGTAAACTGGCTGACAACCATTATGTTACCTTCTTCTTCAGTGATATTGCGATTCATTACGCCGGCTTCATCATCGAATATGCGCAGGCCTGTGACTTTCTTGATGAGCCAATCGGCATCTTCTTCTTTGTCAGATGGTTCTATGCCTAATAGGATTAAAAGACCATGGCCGATGCTTGACTCTGTTCGGCCGCCGATGCTCACAGAGGCACGGCTGACGCGTTGTATGACTATTCTCATGTTGGCAAATATACGGATTAATTTTATTTGGAGCAAGAGGGGAGGAATGGGTTGTGTGCCGGGAGACTCAGATGTCTTTTCCTGTGTCTTCTCCTGCATGGAGCGCGTTGAACAGCTTGTGGCCTTTGACTTGGCCCAGAGTGGCTTGCAGCTGCTCTGCTGAGGCGGATTTTATGCGTTTTACGCTGCCGAAGGTCTTCAGTAGGAGAGCTTTTGTCTTTTCGCCTATACCGTTCACTTGGTCCAATTCGGAGGCTGTTTGTCGTTTGGAACGTTTGTCGCGGTGGAAACTGATAGCAAAGCGGTGCACTTCGTCCTGCATGTGTGTGAGCAGGCGGAACAGCTGGCTGTCGGCTTTCATGCCTATCGTTACGGGGGGGGAGCCGAACAGCAGTTCACGGGTGCGGTGGCGGCTGTCCTTTGCTAGGCCGGCTATAGGGATGTCAAGATGTAATTCGTCTTCTACGACTTGGCGTATGACTTCCATTTGTCCTTTTCCGCCATCGGCGATGATGAGGTCGGGTAGGGGATTGTTGTCTGCTTCCTGCCGGATGTATCGGCGGCGTACTACTTCTTTCATAGAGGCATAGTCATCCGCTCCGGTCACGGTTTTTATGTTGTACTTGCGGTATTCTTTTTTTGCCGGTTTAAGTTTTTCAAACACAACGCAGGCGGCTACGGCGTCTTCTCCCTGTATGTTGGAATTGTCGAAAAGTTCTACTCGGAAAGGGAGTTTCTTTAAGCCTAATTGCGTCTGTATTTCTTTCATCAGACGCGTGTTTTTTTGTTCCGGATTGAGTTTTTCAGCTTGTTTCAGGCGGTCGAACTTATATTGCTTGACGTTGAGTTTTGATAGTTCCAGCAGTTTTTTCTTCTCTCCTTTTTGCGGTATTGCTTGTTCTGCGTATTCTGCGGGTAAGTCTACCGGAAAAGGCACTATGATTTCACGTGAGGTGCTGCCGTAGCGGTTGCGCATCTCTACGATACCTAGTGCGAGCAGTTCCTCGTCGGTTTCGTCCAGTTTCTTTTTATATTCAAAAGTGAAGGCCTGGTTGATGCAGCCGTTAGTGATGTGGAGATAGTTGACGTAAGCTATTTTCTCTTCGCTCTCAATGTTGAAAACATCAATGTTGTGCAACACATTTGAAACCACTTCGCTTTTGGCCCGGAAGTTTTCAATGAGGTCAAGGCGCCGTTTGATTTCGCCAGCTTCCTCAAACCGCATTTCATCGGATAAACGCATCATTTCTTCTTTCATCCTTCGGGCCACTTCTCCGGTGTTGCCTTTCAGTATTTCGCGGCAGGCGTCAATGTTGTGCATGTAGTCTTCCCGGGTCTGTTTACCGACGCACGGGCCTGCGCAATTGTGTATATGATAGTCCAGACAAACTTCATACTTCCCGTTAATTACACCTTCTTGGGTCATTGGAAGCCGGCAGGGACGGGGATGGTAAAGTTCCTTACAGAGATCGAGTAAGGCATACATTGTTGGTACATGGCTGTAAGGCCCGTAAAAGGTGGCTCCTCTTACATGTCTTTGCCGGGTCTTGAATATCCGCGGTAAATATTCGTTTGTTATAGCTATGGAAGGATAGGTCTTGTCATCTTTTAGGAGAACATTATAACGCGGCTTGTATCGTTTTATTAGATTGTTCTCTAGTAAAAGGGCGTCCTCCTCTGTCTTCACGACTACATAACGTATGTCGCGTATTTTAGTTACCAGTAATCGTGTTTTGTCTGACTGTTGTTCCTTGTTGAAGTAAGAGCTGACACGCCTTTTGAGGTTTTTGGCCTTACCTACGTATATTATAGTGCCCGAATCGTCGAGATATTGGTAACATCCCGGCGTTTCGGGCAAATTCAGTACGATGCCTTTCATATAGTCCGTAGATTCCTCTTTTGTCTTCATCACTGTGTCATTTTTTGAATATCCGGCTATGGCATTCTTAGAAGTCTCCTGATTATTCTTCTATTTTCAGTAGGGTTGTGATGTCCATTTCTTCTCCGAGCATTTTCCGGCCCTCCAATCCTTCCATACAGAGTTCTATGAGAAAATTAACGTAAATAGCTTTAGGCTTGAATAGTGATATTAATTCGTAGGCTGCTTTCATCGATCCTCCTGTAGCGAGTAGATCATCATGTATAAGTATGACATCGTTTGAATCAATGGCGTCTTCGTGTATTTCTATCGCATCTTCGCCATATTCCTTCATATATGTCGCTTGAATGGCTTTTGATGGGAGTTTGCCGGGTTTGCGGCACATTACGAATCCTGCGTTCAGTCGTGAAGCCAATATTCCTCCCATTACGAAGCCGCGTGATTCTATGCCTACAACTTTCGTTATGCCTTTATCTTTATAAAAATCAAATAAGGTGTCAGATATTTCTGTCAGGCAAGTATTGTTTTTAAATAGAGTACTGACATCTTTAAACTGGACGCCGGGTTTGGGGAAATCGGGAATGTTTCTTAAATTATCAAGCAACATTTTTTTATTCATAACTTTCTGTATTTAAATATAGTTTTGACGATTTGTTTCACGTGAAACATGAATGTTTGTTGAAGGTGGTTTTCCTCTTTTTTGTTAATGCTTTTTTGCTTGTCAACGACCTAATAATATAAGAAGTACACTTATATCGCTTGGAGATACGCCGGGAATTCGTCCCGCTTGAGCCAGTGTTTCAGGGTCTATTGCCGATAGTTTTTGTCTGGCTTCAGTTGACAACTGTGTTAATTCTTCGTAGTTGAAGCGTCCTTTTATTTTTATGCTTTCCAATCTTTGCATTTTTTCGGCTAAGGCGCGTTCACGTGAAATGTATCCGTTATATTTAATTTCTATTTCTGCCGCTTCAATAGTCTCTTCTTTGTCTGTTTCAATACCGTCAAAAAGACATTTTAATGCATTTACTTCTTCAGATAAGGCGGAAAATGAAATTTCCGGTCTGTTTATTATGTCGATTATCTTACATCCGCCGCGGAGTGGTGCGCTTCCTGCTTTTTCTAGGAATGGATTAATTTGATCGTATTTTACCGAA
>ERZ778514.1449-NODE-1449-length-17601-cov-6.348854_pt1 | contig 17601 bp, 12 predicted proteins | sample MGYA00510344_ERZ778514 | MGnify/ENA primary metagenome ERZ778514 (study PRJEB29527, sample SAMN07138968) | mouse gut metagenome | material: feces | host: mouse | place: China:Nanjing | collected 2016-01-25 ... | reverse complement strand
CCACCGAAGAATAACTTATTCAATCTTTGGGGCGGCAAGTAGTTTATCCAACTCCGACTTGGAAATAAGCGTGTATTTGCCCTTCTTCACCTTCGGGATATTGTGATACGTTGCGTAATGATAGAGCTGGTCACGAGTGAGGTTGAACTTCTCCATCGCTTCCGGCACAGTATAATACTTCGGTTCTTCGGGCGCAGTCATGCCTTTAGCAATATCCACATGCTTCTTAGAGTAGTACACCATGATGCCCTCTTTCTTCTTCGGGATGGCATTCTTGGAAACGAAACAGTAGACGGCGGCCAAGGTCATGCCGAACTTCTCCTGTATCTCTTGGCTACTATACCATTCCGTGATGTCGGGGTTCGGCGCTTTCTTGGCAAAGTAAGCGTCTATGTGCTTCTTGCTCCAGTAGGTCTTACCCCGATTGAATGTCCGAGGGATGTTGTTCTTCTTGGCGATGGCAAATACCCATGACTCTGCCACATTGAATTTCTCTTTGACCTCAGCTGTGGTGTAGAAGTCTGTGATGGGGGCTTTTTCCTTTTTGGGAGTATGGAACTCTGTCGGGTGATTGAAAAGCTCATCAATATCCTCTTTCTTCAAAAGGTATTTGAAGCCTAATCGAATAACCTTTAGCTCGCCTCGTTTAATATAAGCGTACACTGTCGGTCGGGTTACACCAAGATAGATTGCGGCTTCCGTGATTGTGAGAAAGGGTTTGTCCTTGATTCTTTCAATAGGCTTTTCCTCAATCTTCTTCTCTACGATTTGATTGTTCGCTTTAATTGCTGCGTCACGCTTCCTTTTCTTATATAGAGCGTTGGCACATTGTTTGGAACAACACGCTGTTGTTGTCTTTTGGGCGATAAACTCTTTACCGCACCAAGCGCAAATTCGCTTAATTTTTAGGTTACTGCTCATTTCATTACATCTTTATTTCTCCGTTTTTCTGTCAATTCCCGTAAAATCGTGTAAAATGGCGTAAAGTTTCTCTACTACCTTTCCTCTCGATTTCCGAGCTTGTAACAAGCGAGCAACAAATACGGTACAAAAATGAGCTGATAAAGCCTCATAAACAATAACTATCGCTTACAAGGCAAAAAAGAAAGGCGCTCAAAATGAACGCCTTAATAATTGTTGATGCTATATGCTAATCGTTGGTAATCACCACTTATTTGCCCACGCAAAAATGTTTAAAGATGTTTCCAAGTACTTCGTCTGTTGTTATTTCTCCACCTGTTATTTCGGAGAGGTGGAAAAGACAGAGGCGCAGGTCTTGGCTTATGAGGTCAGCGGGGAGATCAGTGGATATACCTTCACATACGCGATGTATTGCCGTTCGGGCGTTTGTAAGGGCTTCAAGGTGACGGATATTGGTTACTATGACCTCGTTGGATGAGGTGGTTATGCCTGATATGGAAACGAGAAGATGTTTTAAAGCATCTATGTTTTTGCCAGTCTTTGCCGAAATTGAAAGCAGTGGGGTAGAAGCTGTAAGCAAGGAAATGGAGTCTGACGATGGATTGTTTGGGGATATAAGGCTTGGAATAGTAGGAATGAAGTCGGGACGCAGGTCGATTTTGTTGCACAAGACTATGAGCTTTTTATTTTTGCAATATGACTGTACCTTGGATATAAGCGATAGGACAGATGATGTATATTCAGTAACATCTGCCATAAGCAACACTATTTCTGCCTGACTAATTTTACCATATGTGCGTTCTATTCCAAGATTCTCTATCGTATCGGATGTTTCGCGGATTCCTGCCGTATCAATGAAGCGGAAGGTTATGCCGTCTATGTTCACTGTGTCTTCTATTACATCGCGCGTTGTACCGTGGATATCACTGACGATGGCCCGTTCATCACCTACAAGGGCGTTAAGAAGAGTGGATTTTCCTGCATTTGTCTCACCGATTATAGCTACAGGTATACCGTTCTTTATGGCGTTTCCGAGGTTGAAGGAGTTTATAAGACGTGTGATAAGCCGTTCTATTTGTGATGATATGTCTGTGAGTTCGGTTCGGTCAGCAAACTCAAGTTCTTCATGATCGGAGAAATCAAGCTCGAGTTCCATCAGAGATGTGAGATGCAACAGTTTGTCACGTAGAAAGGAAAGTTCGCGGCTGAAATGTCCGCGCATTTGATTCATTGCCAGCCTATGTGCGGCTTCCGAAGTGGACGCTATGAGGTCAGCAACCGCTTCTGCCTGACTGAGATCCATTTTTCCATTAAGAAAGGCACGTTGCGTGTATTCACCAGGCGCTGCATGACGGCATCCTGCACCGATTAGCATTTGCATTACCTGTTGCAGGATGTACGATGACCCGTGGCATGATATTTCTACGGAGTCCTCGCCTGTATATGAGTGTGGTGCCCGAAAGATAGTAACGAGAACCTCATCTATAACTTCGCCATTTACTCTCTTTATGTATCCGAAACATACCATGTTAGGTTTCCTTTCAGAAAGCGGGAGAGCATTGTTGCCAGCAGGCGTAAAAATACTGTCTGTTATGGCTATGGCATCGTGACCGGATACTCGTATTATACCTATTGCGCCGCCCTGCGCCGTGGCTATTGCGCATATTGTGTCATGACTGTTCATTGTCAATTGTCTGTTTTCAGTGATGTCTGAAACGAATTTCCCTCATACTGTGTCTGCCCATAAACCTGCTTTTGTCAACAAAAGTGTTTATGCCGTTAATTCTTCCTTTGGCTGTATATTGCCACATGGTGTAGTCGCGGTTGTCCGATAACTTGGGTTCTTGTGCCGAATATTGGGCTATCATAAGTTTGTAGCCATCCAGTTTTCCTGCAAGATGCTTATTGTAGAAATTTGTGTATGTATATATCAGAGGCTTCTGTCTGTATGCTTCCTCAACCAGATTCAAGAACTTAAACAGAGAATCACAGAATTCTTCAGTGCCAAGACGTCCGGTTGTTTCGATGTCTATCATAGGTAAAAGGTCCTGATCACCTGGGCGACATTGCGATTTGAAGTTCTCAAGCTGTTGCGTAAGTTCTGCCTTTGGGCGGAAAAAATGGTATGATCCAACCTTCAGACCATAGCGGTGTGCCAGTTCTATGTTCTGTTTGTATGTGCGGTCAATGTTTGTTCCACCCTCGGTTGCTTTAAGGTATACATACGCCATTTTGCTGTTTTCTCCGACGGTCTCCCAAAACACTTCACCCTGATAGTGACTCAGGTCTATTCCGTGTATATGCTTACATGTGTCCTCGCACTGTATGTAACTTTCTTCACCTGTAGTCTGTGCGATGGTACAGCACGGCACAAACACATAAAACATCAAGGATAAAAGTATATATATATAAGGATGGTACTTTTTCATATAATGCAAAGGTACTATAAAACGGAATGACGGCAAAATAAATCTGGTTGTTTCTCTATTATTCTTCTATTTCGGACAATCTTCTTGTTAAGTCAGACACAGTCCTGCACACTGTCTCAGCCGGCATGTATCTCCAATATCCCATGCCATGGCATGTAATCCTTACATCCTGACGCAATGCACCGTCTCCGGTCATCACATCTTCTGCCATGCACGAGCCGACAGTTTTCTTAACCTTGCCCATATACATTTTTATAATATCTGTCGCCTTATTGTCCTTCTTGTGTACAAAAGGTATTTCGTCATCATCAAAGCCAAATAGCAATATAAGCATATTGCCGATGAGGTTTGCCATTCGTTTTATGCCCAGCTTCCCCAGCCATGTTTCCATTTTGACAAAGTCGACGTTCTGCCCCTGTTGCCTGAGAAACAGGCCCAGTTGTATTAAACCGTACATATCCACACCTGCACTCATCATGCCATTTATGTTCTTAATGATTATTTCCAACATATTCAGAGTTGTCACTGATGTGTCAATGCTGTGATACTCTCCGTATACGATACGCTTCAGTCTGATGTTGTTCATGACATTTGCAAGATGTGGCATGACGTATTTGTCTCTTACGTGCATGGAAACCAACGTAATGCGGTTGTCTGCTTTGTCTGCCTCATGCCTTATCATGTCCATCATGTCACCGGCAAGGTTCATCCTGCTGTCTCCCTCATGCGCGGCAATTCCCTTGGCAAGATATGGTGCCACCCCGAGAATATATGCTGCGGCAATGGTCTGTTGCCATTTGAACTGCGACATAGGCTCTATGTCGCAGTTGCATCCAAAAGCCCCGCAAGAAAGAAAACGGAAGAAATTTCTATTTATAATCTCCATTCTGTCAACTGTATTTTCGTGGATATCTTAAAACTATGGCTGCTGTCGATGCTATGAGCAGTGCCATAGGATAGTACATATATCTGAGTATGGAAAGCGGAGACAATCCCGCCAAAGCCGATGCCAGCAACAACTGAGCACCGTATGGCAACAGTCCCTGTGTGCAACACGAGAACGTGTCAAGTATACTGGCACACTTACGCCTGTCCACGCCGTGGCTGTCGCCGACGCTTTTTGCGATATCGCCTACCGTAAGTATGGCAATAGTATTATTTGCAGTACAGATATTAACCATGCTCACAAGGGCTGCAATCACCAACTCTGCTCCGCGTCTGTGGCGTATATGCCTTGTCGCCACCTTTATTATATAGTCTATACCGCCATTTCTGCGTATCAGCTCCAGCAGTCCGCCAGCTGTCATGGTTATGATTATAAGTTCCCCCATACCACATATCCCCGTGTTCATTGCCGACAACCACGATATAAGGTCGTATGAACCGTCACACATTCCGATAATCCCAGTTATCACTGTACCTATTATTAGCGTTGCCAACACGTTCATGCCACATACGGCAGTGACGAGGATAAAAAGATATGGCACAACCTTCACATACTGTATATTGATGTTTGTCATAGCCGACTGCATACCCCAGCCTTCAGCAATGTAAATACAAAGCACGACTACGGCAACAGGCACTGACGTAAGAGAGTTTACCATGAACTTATCGCTCATTTTACATCCCTGTGTGCTTGTTGACACGATTGTTGTGTCGGATATAAACGAAAGATTATCGCCGAAAAAGGCACCTCCGGCGATGATTGCCACTACAAACGGAAAGTCCGTGCCGGAAGAAGATGCTATGCCTGTGGCTATCGGAGTGAGCGCAACGATTGTTCCAACGCTTGTCCCGACCGACAATGATATGAAACATGCCGTAATAAACAGCCCTGCGAACAACATGTTACCCGGCAACAATTCAAGTGCAAGACTTACCGTGGCATCAATACATCCCATCTCCTTGGCTGAGTTGGCAAAAGCTCCCGCAAAGACAAAGATACATATCATCATCATTATATCCTTGTTGCCCGCACCCCGGCAAAACGTTTCGATACGTCCGCTCAGCGGAATGTCGTGTAAAAGGGTAATGGCATATATTGATGATACTATGAACATTATGGCTACAGGCACTTTGTAGAAGTCGTCCGCAACTATGGACGCCGACAGATAGAGCACCACGAAGAGCAGCAGCGGCGATAAGGATATGATGCCTTTATTGTTCATTATTATGTCGGTTCATCTTTGGGCAAGGGAGTTGATGAAGAATACTCTTGCATCAACTCCCCGCATATAAGAATATAAAAACTGACGGACTACAGTATTACAGTGTCACACCGTTCTTGAAAATGGATATTTCCCTGTATCCGTTCTTCTCGTTGCAAGTCTTTTCACCGTTTGCAACGGATATTATCTTGTCCACAAACTTCTGCAACAGAGCCGGCATGTCTGTGCCTTCTATAAGTTCACCGGCATTGAAGTCAATCCAGTTGGGCTTGTTGTTATAAAGATTTGTATTGGTAGAAATCTTCATAGTAGGTATAAACGTGCCGAAAGGCGTGCCGCGTCCTGTTGTGAACAGCACAATCTGACATCCGGCAGACGCAAGGGCTGTAGATGCCACGAGGTCATTCCCAGGTGCAGACAGCAGGTTCAGTCCCTTTGTTTCCAAACGGTCGCCATAGCCCAGCACGCCGCTTACCGGGGCACGTCCGCACTTCTGCGTACATCCCAAAGCCTTGTCTTCAAGCGTAGATATGCCTCCTGCCTTGTTTCCCGGTGAAGGATTTTCACCAACAGGCTCACCGTGGCTAAGGAAATATTCCTTGAAATCATTAACAAGCTTTACCGTCTGCTCAAACAATTGCGGAGTTTCACAGCGGTTCATCAGTATAGTTTCGGCACCGAACATCTCCGGAACTTCTGTCAATATGGATGTGCCACCCTGTGCAACAATGAAGTCCGACAGCTCACCTACAAGAGGATTTGCCGTGATACCGCTGAAGCCGTCACTTCCGCCACATTTCAGTCCTACGCGGAGCTCGCTGAGAGGACACTCCGTGCGTTCGTCTTTCTTGGCAATATCATAGAGTGAACGCAATATTTTCATTCCCTCTTCAACCTCGTCGCCCTTAACATTCTGCGTGATAAGGAACTTTATCCTTTCCTTGTCATAGTCGCCAAGAAGCTTTTCAAACTGATCCGGCTGGTTGTTCTCGCATCCGAGGCTCAGCACAAGCACAGCTCCTGCATTGGGATGAAGTACTATATCACGCAAAACCTTGCGTGTGTTCTCATGGTCATCGCTCAACTGCGAGCATCCATAGTTATGATGCCAGGCATGTACAGCGTCTATTCCTTCCAGATTTGTTTCCTTTGTCAATTGCTCGGCAAGACGTTCGGCTATGCCGTTTACGCATCCTACAGTCGGAACAATCCACACTTCGTTACGTATACCCACTTCACCATTCTTGCGTACATACCCTTTGAATGTGCGTTGAACCTTCTCTATGTTTAGTTTTTCATCCACCGGCTTGTACTCATACGACAGAGTTCCGGACAGGTTTGTCTTGAGATTGTTCTCGTTAACCCACGCTCCGGCTTTTAGGTCTTCCATTGCATGACCGATAGGGTAGCCGTATTTAATAATGTTGTCACCTTTATTCGTATCGTTGATAAGTATTTTGTGACCGGCCGGCGTGTCCTGTAAGACACAGACCTCTTTATTGTCCACATTTATGGTTTCGCCTTTGTTGAGTTGGCGCAGGCAGACAACAACCGAGTCTGCCGGATTGATTTTGATAAATGATGATTGATTCATAATATTTACATTTAATGTTTATAATTGTGTTCTTCTGTAAAAGTCCACATTTTCTTTGGTCAGCAGTTCTATGGGCATGTAGTTAAGCGGTTCAACCTCCTTCTGCAACACTATATATTTAAATAATGTGTCCACGCAATAAAAGCCCTGCATGAAGGCATGCTGTGCTATAAGGAACGATATGGAGCCTTGCCGCAGGCATCTGGCGTTCTTTTCCACCATGTCGTAACCCATTATCTGCATGTCATTCCTTTTGTTTCTCAGGAAGAAATCGCCTACTATATGTGCCTTGGAACAAAATGTTATGCAATGGCGCACATTGAGATGCTGTCTGAAAAAGTCTTCCAATATTCCGTCATATTCGTTCTTGTCTTCGTCCAAAGGCAGGTCAAGCTCCAATATCTTGATATGCGGGAAGTGACTCTTCATATACTCTTTGAAGCCAATCTCCCTGTTTTCCTGTTGCTTGCTGGCAAGCTTGCCGTCCTTCATCTGCTTCATTAGCATTATCTCTTTCTCCTGCGATGCGATGAGCATGAGTATCTTTGCAGCAAAATATCCGCTGTTTTTAGAGTCCTGACCGACAAACGACAGCGGCTTAAGCTCTGCCATATACGAGTCGAGCAGTATGAACGGTATATCCCGTTCATGAAGCTTGTCGGCAAATTCTTTTGTTATATCCGCCCCGCTCGGCACCACTATCACACCGTTGGGATTACATTCAAGACACTCGTCGAACGTCTTCCTGAACGTATCATAGTCGTATCGCTTGTAATAAAGTATCTTTACATCGATATGAAAGTCGCGGCGCAGCTCACATGCCTTGGCTACTCCTTCTTCTATCTCTTCCCAATAGGCTTCAGACTCGTGCTTGGGTATTATGCAATAGAATGTGTACGACTTGTTATAAGCCAGTGCGCTGGCATACATGTTCGGCTGATAGTTTATTTCCTTCAGTACTTTTTCGACCTTTTCACGTGCAGTCTTTGAAACATTGGGGCGATTGTGGAGTATGCGGTCCACAGTTCCGACCGATACTCCCGACTGTTCTGCAATATCTTTTATTCTGACTTTACCGCTCATTGGTTTGATTTGTCACTTAGAAATATGTATTACGGACGTTTTTAAGATATAATATATTGTTATGCAAAATTAGTAATAAAAACTGATTTGCCCGAATACAGGCAGATGTTTTTTACTAAAACCACCTTTTTTCATTCATTTATTTGCTTGATTACAAATAAAATACTAATTTTGTGAACGTAATGGAAAAACAAACAACAATCAATAATTCTAATTAAAACAATTAAGACAATGGCAAAAGTTGTAACATTGGGCGAAATAATGCTTCGCCTTTCTCCTAACGGAAACGACCGTTTCATCCAGACAGATTCATTCCGTATCATCCCCGGTGGCGGTGAGGCAAACGTGGCTATCAGCTGTGCCAACTACGGACATGACGCTTATTTCGTAAGCAAGCTGCCTGAACATGAAATCGGACAGATTGCAGTTAACTCATTGCGCCGTTACGGAGTTAATACACAGTTCATCGCCCGCGGCGGAGAGCGTGTAGGTCTTTACTATGCAGAGACCGGCGCTTCTATGCGTCCCTCAAAGGTTATATACGACCGTGCACACAGTTCAATATCTGATGCTGATCCTTCAGACTTCGATTTCGATGCTATTATGGAAGGTGCAGACTGGTTCCACTGGTCAGGAATTACTCCTGCCGTGTCGGATAAGGCTGCAGAACTGACAAGGCTTGCCTGCGAAGCTGCGAAGCGTCACGGTGTTACAGTTTCTGTAGACCTCAACTTCCGCAAGAAACTGTGGACTTCAGAGAAGGCAATCTCTATCATGCGCCCGCTTATGAAGTATGTAGATGTTTGTATAGGCAATGAAGAGGATGCAGAACTCTGCCTCGGCTTCAAGCCCGATGCAGACGTTGAAGGCGGTCAGACAGACGCTGCCGGATACGAAGGCATCTTCAAGCAGATGAAGGAAGAGTTTGGTTTCAAGTATGTAGTGTCCACTTTGCGTGAAAGCTTCTCTGCTACATTCAACGGCTGGAAGGCTCTTATCTACGACGGAAAAGAGTTCTATCAGAGCAAGCGCTATGAAATCAACCCGATTATCGACCGTGTAGGTGGTGGCGACTCATTCTCTGGCGGTTTAATTCACGGTCTGCTTACAAAGCCTACACAGGGCGAGGCACTTGAGTTTGCAGTGGCTGCTTCTGCTTTGAAGCACACTATCAACGGCGACTATAACCTTGTGAGCGTTGCTGAAGTAGAGTCTTTGGCAGGCGGAAACGCAAACGGCCGCGTTCAGAGATAATATTAACTGTGCCTTCTCAGGTTTGCGGATATCCCTATATATACATATCCGCAAACTTGATGGCAACATATAATTATAATAAAGTACAATGGCAAAATTTGATAAGGTTGCAGTTTTGGCCAAGATAGGTCAGACTGGAATGGTTCCTGTGTTCTATCACAAGGACGCAGAAGTGGCAAAGAAGGTCGTAAAGGCTTGTTATGACGGTGGCGTACGTGCCTTCGAATTTACAAACCGTGGCGATTTTGCACACGAAGTGTTTGAAGAAGTTGTTAAGTTTGCAGCTAAGGAATGTCCGGAACTGGCACTCGGCATCGGTTCTGTTGTAGACCCTGCCACGGCAGCTCTCTATATACAGCTTGGTGCATGCTTTGTTGTCGGTCCGCTTTTCAACCCTGAGATTTCAAAGATATGCAATCGCCGCCTTGTTCCCTACACTCCCGGTTGCGGAAGCATATCAGAAGTTGGTGCAGCACAGGAAACGGGATGCGACCTTTGCAAGATTTTCCCCGGCGACGTTCTCGGTCCAAACCTCGTAAAGGGTCTTATGGCTCCCATGCCTTGGTCAAAGCTGATGGTTACAGGCGGTGTTTCACCCGACGAAGCCAATCTTACATCATGGGTAAAGGCAGGCGTTTATTGTGTCGGCATGGGTTCAAAGCTGTTCCCGAAAGACGTGATTGCTGCAGAAAACTGGCAGGCAATAACAGACAAGTGTGTTGAAGCATTGGGTTATATTGCCAAGGCACGCGGCTAATATAATAATAAAAGGTTTCATGGGAGCATTGTTAATCCTGTGGAACCTTTTTTTTTCGGCTTGTTCCTCGCCGTCCGACAGGGTAGAGGTGGACAGGCTGAATGATATCTCCTATTCATTTCATTATCGCAACATAGACAGTACGCGGCTTTATGCGGAAAAGGCACTTGCCCTTTCCGACGGTTACAGCAGCGGCAGGGCAGAGGCTTTCAACAATCTTGCATATATATATATAGTGCAGATGAATTATTCGGAAGCCAAGAAACTGTTGGACAGCATTGCTTCGTTTTCGGATAACCAGATAGAACTGCTTGTGGCGGATGTCCAATATATGCGACTTTGCCAAAGAGAGTCGCGCAACAAGGAGTTCTATGACCATAAAGAACATGCTTCCAAGAGAATACACCGTATAGATGAAGAGAAAGAACAGCTCTCCGGACATCAGCTGAAACGTCTCGTCTATGCAAAGTCTGAGCTTGAAATTGTGGCATCTACATATTATTATTATGTAGGTCTGGACAGACAGTCGGCAAAGGCAATAGACAGAATAGACGCCGACATGGAACTTCAACGGGACACCGCACAATATCTTAATTATCTGTATCAGATAGGCAGCGGTGGCATTTTAAGGGGAAAAGACAACACAGACATCAGGCAGAAGGAGCTGGAACATCTTATAAAATGCTATATGCTTGCCAGACAAGGCGGCTATATATATTGGGAAGCAAACTCCATGCAGGCAATCAGCGAGAAGCTTTTAATGGAAGACGACAGGGACAGGCTGCTTAAAGACAATGCCATTGCATTTGATTTCATAAATCCGGACAATATGCCCGACAGCCTTATTGCCGGATATCTTGCACAGAAGTCGCTGGAACAGTTCATTGCCTTCGGCGATGTATACCAGACCGCCGGCTCGTTTCGTACGCTTGCATCATGTTATTGGGCAGTAAACGACTATAAGTCGTCGCTGATATGCCTTGACAATGCCCTGAACTACAACAAGGCAATAAGACAGGCGCCCGACCTTGTTGCCAGTATCCGTGAACAGCTCAGCCTTGTCTATTCTGCCATGGACGACAAACGCAACAGCGACATAAACAGAAACATATACCTTGACCTGCAGGAACAGACACGTCAGGACCGACAGTTGGATGCCCGTGCAGAGCAGCTGGACAAATATTCGTCGGTACTCAATATCATGATTGGCGGCATTGTGATACTGATAGTCATAGTTCTTATCCTCATAACCATATTCTATTATCTCAACAGGCGCAAGAAAAGAGTTGCGTCTCTTGACGAGCTGCTGAAACCGCTGCATGAATGGAAGGCGGAAAGCGACCGGTATATAGAACAGCTCAATGAAGAGTACGAATATATAAACGAGGAATATAATGTAAGCAGGGCAAGCCTTTCCAACAATAAGAGACGCAATATTGAAAACCAGGCAAAGATTTTCCTTGCAAACAGTGTGATGCCGCTGATAGACCGCATGGTGAACGAGGTTGAGAAACTCTGTTCCCAGCAGCCTGAAAATCCGGAGACACGCAACGAGAGATATGAGTATGTATCGGAACTGTCTTCAAAGATAGGAGAGTATAACGACGTCCTGACAGAATGGATACAGCTAAGGCGCGGACAGGTGAGCCTGCATGTGGAAAGCTTCCGTGTCAGCGACCTGTTCGATATATTGAAAAAAGGCAGCATGTCTTTCCGCATCAAGGGTGTCAACCTCATCGTTGAAGACACCGGTGATGTAGTCAAGGCAGACAGGGTGCTCACATTGTTCATGCTCAACACGCTGGCTGACAACGCAAGAAAGTTCACTCCCTCCGGCGGAGAAGTTTCCATTATGTCAGAGACATGCGGCGATTATGTTGAAATATCAGTAAAAGACACGGGGACAGGACTTTCGGAAGAACAGCTGAACGGAATCTTTTCACGCAAGATATCCGACGGGCACGGCTTCGGACTGGTAAACTGCCGCGGCATAATAGAGCAGTACCGCAAGGCGAGCAGCATATTCAGGGTATGTGAAATAGGGGTGGAGAGCACAGAAGGCAAAGGGAGCCGTTTCTATTTCAGGTTGCCCAAGGGCATTGTCCATTGCATCATGCTGCTGATATCCCTGCTGTTTGCCATGCCATGCCAGACATTTGCTTCTACTGACACCCGCCCTCGGCTTCTCAAACATGCTGAAGCGTATGCCGACTCGGCGTACAAGGCTAATGTACAGGGCAGATATCACAGGACAATAGATTTTACAGACTCTGCCATATACTGCCTTAACCGGTATTATGAGACAGCATATCCCAAGGGCAGGCACCGCATGACGCTGACGGGCGACATACCTTCCAACGCCGGAGAGCTGAAATGGTTTCACGACAAGGTGGACGTTGACTACGGAATAATACTGAGTCTGCGCGACGAGTGTGCCGTTGCGGCGCTTGCCCTGCACAACTGGCAGCTGTATCACTATAATAACAAGGTGTATACACAGCTGTATAAAGAAGTGTCCACGGACAGAAACCTTGCCGAATACTGCCGCATAATGCAAAGGGCAGAGATGAACAAGAACATAGCCATAATAATTCTCATCGTCCTGCTGCTGACAATCATCCTGGCATACTATCTCATGTATTACCGTCATGTCATATATTCGCGTCTTTGTGTCGACAAAGTGAGGAGGATAAACGGCATACTGTCGGGCAATACGGGGCTTGATGAAAAGAAAAAGCTTATGTCGCAGCTCGACACAGACAAGTATCCGCCCGAACTGCGTGGCATTGTAGGGGAGATAAGGCAGACACTCAGGGCATTCATAGACGAGAGCGAGCAGAAGAAAGCGGACATAGAACTTGCCAAGGACGACCTGAAAAGGATTTCTTTTGAGAACGACAAGATTTATGTAAGCAACAACATCCTCGACAATTGTCTCAGCACCCTCAAGCATGAGACGATGTATTATCCGGCGCGTATACAGGTGTTGACGGAAGAGCGTGACGCAAGTCTCAACGCCATGCGCGAACTGTTGCTGTACTATAAGGAACTGTATGCAATACTGAGCACGCAGACGATGCTCCAGATAAGGGACGTACAGAATGTCTGCAACAGCATTTCCCTTGACAAATATGCCGACACGGACCTGAGGATAAAGGGCGACAGGATATTGTTCGAGTACATGCTCGACATACTATGCAGGCATGCGGGAAGAAGAAAGCTTGATATTGATGCGTCGGCAAAGGGCGGTAAATATGTTGAACTTGCCGTATCCATGCCCTCTCCTGACATGACCGAGGAACAGTGCAAGGCGCTTTTCATGCCTTCGGCAGACAATATCCCGTTTCTTATATGCCGCCAGATTGTGAGAAACAACAGTGAGACGACAAATCTCAGCGGCTGCGGCATCGTGGCAGAACCCGTACCGGGCGGCGGTGTGGTATTGAGAATTGTCATGGCACGCGACAACAGAACGTTTAAATAAAAACAGATAAGCAATGGAAACATTTAAGGTGATAATAGTAGAAGACGTACCCCTCGAGCTTAAAGGCACGGAGGGCATTCTGCGCAACGACATACCCGAGGCGGAGATTATTGCAACTGCCGACAGCGAGAAGGCATATTGGGCGGCGATGAAACGGCAGCTGCCCGAACTTGTATTGCTTGATCTCGGACTCGGAGGCTCTACAACAATAGGCGTGGAGATATGCAGGCAGACCAAAGAGCTTTATCCTGACATCAGGATACTGATATTTACAGGCGAGATACTTAACGAGAAACTGTGGGTGGATGTGCTCGATGCCGGTTGCGACGGCATCATCTTGAAAAGCGGGGAGATGCTCACACGTGAGGATGTTGCCAGCGTAATGTCCGGAAAGAGAATGGTTTTCAACCAGCCGATACTGGAGAAAATAGTGCAGCGGTTTAAGAAAAACATCGGCAGCACACTGATAAGGCAGGAGGCTCTTGTAGACTATGAGATAGACGAATACGACGAACGCTTTCTGCGTCACATGGCTTTGGGATATACAAAGGAACAGATTACAAACCTGCGCGGGATGCCCTTCGGCGTGAAAAGCCTTGAAAAGCGGCAGAACGAACTTATCCACAAACTCTTTCCAAACGGAAACGGTGGCACCGGCATCAATGCAACGCGGCTTGTGGTGCGTGCAATAGAGCTGCATATACTCGACATTGACAACCTGCATCCCGATGAAGACTGATGACATATTACGGCGTTTTACGGCATATTAAGATATGGAGTGCACTGCTGCCGTGCATGTTGCAGCTTGCACTGGTGCTGCTGTCGTGGATACTTGCGGCAGCCTTTCCCGAGCTTTCCGTACGCTCTCTTCTAAGTTCGGAGGGCATACGCTGGTTTCTCGGCAGCTTCACGGACAACATGCAGACGCCGCTTCTTGTGTGGCTTCTTGTGGGTTCCGTGGCATACGGTGCGCTGCGTGACAGCAAGATGCTGCATGCCATCCGCGAATGTCTCGGCAAAGAGAGAATGCCATACCGCAAGCGGCTCGCACTGTCGTTTGTCATTTTCGAGCTTATAGCCTGTGTTGCTGTGATGTTCCTGCTGGCAGGCATACCCCATGCCATACTCCTGAGTGTTACGGGAAACCTGTTTCCAAGCAGTTTCAGCAACAGCATCATACCCGTAACGGCATTCTGCCTTTCGCTGTTTGCGGTTACTTTCGGCACGATAAGCGGAACACAGAAGAGCATGGATGATGTCTTCGGCATGCTTGTCTCCGGCATTTCGTACACCTTGCCGCTGTGGCTCATATACATATTGGGCACCCAGCTGTATTTCTCGCTGCTCTTTGTCTTTCCCGACTTTCCGCATATATGATGCTAATGTACGCGATAATCCAAGGCATATTCCGCTATTCATGCCGCAAATCACAATGACATGATTTGCGGCATTTCTCTTTCTTTCTGATTTTCCGTAACCCTGAAATAAGGCGGTAGTCTGAATTTTTCTGACTGTTTGCCGCAAAACCGGCACGTATGCGTGTGCTGCTGCAAATCATTCTATGTCAATAAGTTATGCCGATTTTACTTTTTATGTGCAATAAAACGGCATGTTTTTGCCCGATTATCGGCATATAAAGGATGTAAAGTTGCCTGTTTCATGGTGTAAAGCTATGGGATATGATGCGTAATGCTATGCTTTTTACACTGTAAAGTATGCCACTTTTGCATTAAAAGCGGCATACTTCATCTGCTTTTCCCGGTATGTTGAATGACCAAAGGCGGCGATAAGCAATTTTTTAACATCCCGTTGTGTCAAATAATATGATGTTTTTCTGATGACAACTTGGCATGGTTTCAGATGAAAGGCATTGCATATTGTCATTAAGGAGTGCCCCTGGAATGTGGAAACATTAAAATAATGCGGGCTATATGAATTATATTACAAACCGGTTCCTGCACCTCATTAAAGACTTTAAATATTTTAAGGACGTTAAGGACTTTATGGAGTTGATATGAAAACCAGTAGGAACTCGCATCATAACAAAAAAGCCGGAACAGCAAAAAACGCTGTCCCGGCTTCGTAATTATGAGATTTATACTTTGTATCTCTTCAGTATACCGATGAAAAGGCGGTGATTATTCACCCTTTTCCATCTTAGCCTTCAGTTCGGCAAGAGCATCCAAGTCGCCAAGTGTCGTGCTTGCAGCAACGTTGTTGATTACAGGTGCATCTTCTTTCTTACCGGCTTTCTTTGCACGAGGAGCTTTCTTCGGCTCTTCCTTAACATCCTCGAATGTACGGCTGTGTGACAGGATGATGCGCTTTGTCTCCTTTACAAATTCGATTACCTTGAACTCAAGCTCCTCGCCAAGCTGTGCCTGTGAGCCGTCTTCCTTAACAAGATGCTTCGGAGTGGCAAAGCCTTCGCCGCCTTCATTCAATGATATCACTGCGCCCTTGTCCATTATCTCGGTTATCTTGCCCATGTGTACTGAGCCCTGTGTGTACAGTGTCTCGTATGTATCCCACGGGTTGTCCTCGAGCTGCTTGTGACCAAGGCTGAGACGACGGTTCTCTTTGTCTATTTCGAGCACTACAACGTCTATCTCCGCACCTACCTGTGTAAACTCTGAAGGATGCTTTACCTTCTTTGTCCAAGACAGGTCGCTGATGTGTATAAGACCGTCTACGCCCTCTTCAAGCTCTACAAAGATACCGAAGTTGGTGAAGTTGCGCACCTTTGCAGTGTGCTTGCTGCCTACAGGATACTTAACCTCGATTGTCTCCCACGGGTCTTCCTTAAGCTGCTTGATGCCGAGAGACATCTTGCGCTCCTCGCGGTCGAGTGTAAGGATAACAGCCTCAACCTCGTCACCTACGTGCATAAACTCCTGTGCACTGCGCAGATGCTGGCTCCAGCTCATCTCTGAAACGTGGATAAGTCCCTCTACGCCTGTTGCAATCTCTACAAATGCGCCGTAGTCAGCGATGACAACAACCTTACCCTTGACGTGATCGCCAACCTTGAGGTCTGCATCGAGTGCATCCCACGGATGCGGTGTGAGCTGCTTAAGACCGAGTGCGATACGCTTCTTCTCGTCGTCGAAGTCGAGAATTACAACGTTTATCTTCTCGTCAAGGCTTACAACCTCATGCGGATCGCTTACACGTCCCCATGAAAGGTCTGTGATATGGATGAGTCCGTCTACACCGCCAAGGTCAACGAACACTCCGTAAGATGTGATATTCTTAACAGTTCCCTCAAGAATCTGACCTTTCTCGAGCTTGCTGATAATCTCTTTCTTCTGTGCTTCAAGCTCAGCTTCGATGAGAGCCTTGTGCGAAACAACTACGTTACGGAACTCCTGATTGATCTTAACAACCTTAAATTCCATTGTCTTGCCTACGAATACATCGTAGTCGCGGATAGGATGTACGTCTATCTGGCTGCCGGGCAAGAATGCCTCGATGCCGAATACGTCTACAATCATGCCGCCTTTTGTACGGCACTTGATGTAACCCTGAATAACTTCCTCGTTGTCAAGGGCTGCATTGACGCGCTCCCAGCTCTTGCTGAGACGTGCTTTCTTGTGAGAAAGAAGGAGCTGACCTTTCTTGTCTTCCTGATTCTCGACATAAACTTCAACAACGTCGCCAACTTTCAGATCAGGGTTGTAACGGAATTCGCTTGCTGAAATGATGCCGTCGCTCTTGTAACCGATGTTTACAATAACCTCTTTCTTGTCCACAGAGATAACGGTTCCTTCAACAACCTGATGCTCGCTTACCTTGTTAAGAGTCTCATCATAAGCCTTCTGAAGGTCTTCTTTGCTGACATTCACATGGGTTCCGTTCTCAAACTCGTCCCAGTTGAAGTCTGCCAGTGGCTGTACGTTTTTAAAATCTGA
>ERZ778514.1442-NODE-1442-length-17673-cov-4.590192_pt1 | contig 17673 bp, 14 predicted proteins | sample MGYA00510344_ERZ778514 | MGnify/ENA primary metagenome ERZ778514 (study PRJEB29527, sample SAMN07138968) | mouse gut metagenome | material: feces | host: mouse | place: China:Nanjing | collected 2016-01-25 ... | reverse complement strand
CGATTCGCCACTATTTAAAGCCCAAATCAGTTAAAATTATAATTTTATTGCATGGTTTATAAATAATTTGTAACTTTGTAGCCAATCGCCTCCATTCTCCTCATGCAAGAACTTCGTTTTAGGTCAAGTTTCCAATAAAACATCCACACAAAAATACAATAATATATATCCGAATATATGAGTGACAGGCTTTTTATCTTTGACACGACACTTCGCGATGGAGAGCAAGTGCCCGGTTGTCAGCTCAATACAGTAGAAAAAATTGAAGTTGCCAAGGCGCTTGAGGCTCTCGGAGTCGACGTCATTGAAGCCGGATTCCCAGTGTCGAGCCCCGGTGACTTCAATTCAGTCGTCGAAATTTCCAAGGCAGTTACATGGCCGACCATCTGCGCGCTCACACGCGCCGTCGAAAACGACATTCGAGTAGCTGCGGAGGCACTAAAATATGCAAAACATCCGCGAATCCACACCGGTATCGGCACATCGGACTACCATATAAAGTATAAATTCAACTCAACTCGCGACGACATTCTCGAACGCGCGGTGGGAGCGGTGTCATTCGCAAAGAAATTTGTCGAAGACGTGCAGTTCTATGCAGAGGATGCCGGACGAACCGAAAACGAATATCTCGCCCGGGTTGTCGAAGCGGTAATCCGTGCAGGAGCGACTGTCATCAATATTCCCGACACCACCGGCTATTGCCTGCCATCAGAATTCGGTGCAAAAATCAAATATCTCATCGATAATGTGGAGGGAATTGATAAGGTTGTCATAGCCACACACTGCCACAACGACCTCGGAATGGCCACGGCCAACACCGTCACAGGAATCGTCAACGGTGCGCGTCAGGCAGAAGTAACCATCAACGGCATCGGCGAACGCGCAGGCAACACGTCGCTCGAAGAAGTGGTAATGACATTCCGCTCTCACAAAGACCTCGGAATCGACACCAACATCAACGCGACCAAAATCACAGGTATCAGCCGCATGGTGTCGAGCCTCATGAACATGCCGGTACAGCCCAACAAGGCGATTGTCGGCCGGAATGCATTCGCCCACTCGTCGGGCATACATCAGGACGGCGTGCTCAAGAACCGTGAAAGCTATGAAATCATCGATCCTAAGGATGTCGGCATCGATGAAAACTCTATCGTTCTCACAGCCCGCAGCGGACGTGCGGCTCTAAAACACCGTCTCCATGTGCTTGGCATCGAACTTTCACCCGCCGATCTCGACAAAGCATACGAAGCGTTCCTGAAACTCGCCGACCGCAAAAAAGAAATCAACGATGACGACGTGCTCATGATTGCCGGCGCACACCGCAAGGCTCTCAACCGCATCAAACTTGACTTCCTGCAGGTGACAAGCGGCGTTGGCGTACATTCGGTTGCAAGCGTGGGGCTTGACATCGCAGGCGAGAAATTCGAAGCATGCGCTTCAGGCAACGGCCCTGTCGATGCCGCAATCAGCGCCATCAAGCTCATCATCCACCGCAAGATGCTCGTCAAGGAATTCCTCATCCAAGCCATCAACAAGGGAAGCAATGATGTGGGCAAGGTCCACATGACCGTCGAGCACGAAGGAACGCCCTACTACGGGTTCTCGGCCAATACCGACATCGTCGCAGCCAGTGCCGAGGCATTTATCGACGCTATCAACAAGTTTGTACGCTAAACAACCATCAGTCAACAATCATTTACACACGACTACCATACGCTCATCATGGGTAAAACTCTTTTTGACAAAATCTGGGACGCACACGTTGTCAACAACATCGAAGGCGGCCCCTCACAACTCTATATCGACCGCCACTATTGCCACGAGGTCACCAGTCCTCAGGCTTTTGAAGGACTGCGCACACGCGGCCTCAAGGTGTTCCGCCCGGAAAAGACATTCTGCTCTCCCGACCATAATATCCCCACACTCAATCAGGACAAACCGATAGCCGACCCTGTGTCGCGCAATCAGGTCGAGACTCTGACCCGCAATGCGAATGAGTTCGGTGTCACCCTCTTTGGTCTCGGTCATCCGAAAAACGGTATCATACATGTAATCGGACCTGAAAACGGTCTGACCCTTCCGGGCTACACAATCGTATGCGGCGACAGCCACACCTCGACCCACGGAGCATTCGGAGCAGTGGCATTCGGCATCGGCACAAGCGAAGTTGAAATGGTGCTCGCATCCCAGTGCATACTCCAGCCCAAACCTAAGACAATGCGTATAAATGTCAACGGCACACTCCGTCCGGGAGTAACAGCCAAAGACATCGCGCTCTACATCATCGCGAAAATGACTACCGGCGGTGCTACCGGCTACTTCGTAGAATATGCCGGCGATACAATCCGCAATCTCTCTATGGAAGAACGCATGACCGTCTGCAATCTCTCTATCGAAATGGGAGCGCGCGGAGGCATGATAGCCCCCGACGAAACGACATTTGCCTACGTCAAGGGCCGCGAATTCGCCCCCAAAGGCGAGGATTGGGAAAAAGCCGTAGCCTATTGGCGCACGTTGCCTTCAGATCCCGATGCTGAATTTGACCGCGAAATCAACTTTGACGCGGCCGATATCGAGCCACGCATAACTTTCGGAACAAACCCCGGCATGGGTATCGGCATCAATGACCCGATCCCGGCTCCCGACCCGGAAGACGAGGCTGGAAAGATTTCGTATGAAAAGTCACTTTACTACATGGGATTCAAGGTCGGACAGGTTCTTGCAGGCACTCCCGTAGACTATGTTTTCCTCGGAAGCTGCACCAACGGACGAATCGAGGATTTCCGCGCATTCGCCAACTTTGTCAAAGGTAAAAAGAAAGCCCCCGGCATTACAGCGTGGCTCGTACCCGGCTCTTGGAAAGTCGACGCACAAATACGCGAAGAAGGCTTGGACAAAATTCTTGAAGAAGCCGGATTTGAAATCCGTCAGCCCGGATGCTCGGCATGCCTCGCCATGAATGAAGACAAGGTTCCTGCCGGCAAACTGGCCGTATCGACATCAAACCGCAATTTCGAAGGCCGTCAAGGCCCCGGAGCACGCACAATACTTGCCGGTCCGCTCGTAGCCGCAGCCTCAGCCGTCACAGGAGTGCTCACCGATCCCCGCACTGTCTAAACCACGTCCATCAAGCCAACGAATCATGAAAGAAAAATTCACCACCATAGTTTCAACATGTGTCCCACTCCCGATGGAAAACGTGGACACCGACCAGATCATACCTGCACGCTTCCTTAAAGCCACCTCGCGCGAAGGTTTCGGCGACAATCTCTTCCGCGACTGGCGCTATGACAAGGAAGGCAATCCCATAAAGGATTTCGTGCTCAACGACCCCACATATTCTGGTTGCATACTCGTCGCAGGCAAGAATTTCGGATCAGGTTCGAGCCGCGAACACGCCGCTTGGGCCATCCACGACTACGGCTTCCGCGTAGTTGTCTCAAGCTTCTTTGCCGACATTCACAAAAACAACGAACTGAACAACTTTGTGCTTCCTGTCGTCGTCAGCGAACCGTTCCTTGCTGAGCTCTTCGAATCAATCGCTTCTGATTCGCGCACAGAAGTCAAAGTCGACCTCCCTTCACAGACAATCACGAACCTTGCGACAGGTAAAAGCGAAAAATTCGATATCAACGCCTACAAGAAACAATGCCTTTCAGAAGGTCTTGACGATATCGAATATCTCCTTTCAAAAAAAGCAGACATCGAAGCATGGGAAGCAGCACGCTGAACACCCTCATCCCCTCAACACCTTTAAACCACACATAGTCCTCATTATATATAAGCACCACACGAAACCGGCATGTATGTTGAAATAATGGATACAACTCTCCGTGACGGAGAACAAACATCAGGAGTGTCGTTCTCGACCTCCGAAAAACTTGCCATCACCCGCCTGCTGCTACAGGAACTTCATGTGCCCCGTATCGAGATTGCCTCCGCACGTGTTTCGGACGGCGAGCGCGATACGGTGCGCAAGGTCTGTGCATGGGCCGCACGCACGGGCTATCTCGACCGCATCGAAGTGCTTGGCTTCCTTGACGGTGGAAAATCAGTCAGCTGGATTCAGGAGGTCGGCGGACGTGTGATCAACCTTCTCGCAAAAGGCTCTGAAAAGCATTGCCGCCTTCAACTCAAGCAAAACCCTGAAGAGCATTTCACCACCATCGCGGCAGAGGTCGCAAGAGCCCGTGAAGCCGGACTTGACGTAAACATATATCTTGAAGACTGGTCAAACGGCATGAAACACTCGCGCGACTATGTTTTCGCTCTGATGGAAGCCATCAAAGACCTACCGATAAAACGCTTCATGCTGCCCGACACTTTAGGCATACTTAATCCGTATGACACACTGTCGTACATACATACTATCGTAAAATATTATCCCCGCCTCCACTTCGACTTCCATGCCCATAACGACTACGATCTGGCGACAGCCAACGTGTTCGCGGCCATAAAAGGAGGTGCAAAAGGTGTTCACTGCACCATCAACGGGCTTGGTGAACGTGCGGGTAACGCAACGCTGTCAAGCACAGTAGCAGTCATCCACGATCAGCTTGGCGACACGACCGATATCGACGAAAGTAAAATCAATAAGGTGAGCCACATCGTCGAATCCTTCTCAGGAATACTCGTGCCCCCAAACAAACCGATTATCGGTGACAGCGTGTTCACGCAATGCGCAGGAGTCCACGCCGACGGCGACAACAAAAGCCAGCTCTATTTCAACGAACTCCTCCCCGAACGTTTCGGGCGCGAGCGCGAATATGCCCTCGGAAAGACGTCTGGAAAGGCCAACATAAAAAAGAATCTCGAAGCGCTCGGCATAGAGCTGTCTGACGACGACATCCGCAAGGTGACCGACCGCATCATAAGCCTCGGCGACAAGAAAGAGATTGTCACACAAGGCGATCTGCCTTTCATCATTGCCGACGTTCTGAAACATGAAACCCTCCCGTCGAATGTCCGTGTTGACAACTATGCACTGACTCTTTCACAAGGGCTGCGCCCGACCGCTACTGTCAAACTCGTGGTCGGAGAAGCCGAGTTTCAGGAATCGGCCGTCGGCGACGGTCAGTTTGACGCGTTCATGCGCGCGGTACGCAACATCTACACCGGCAAACTGCAACGTTCATTCCCGACATTGGTCAACTACTCCGTCAATATCCCGCCCGGTGGAAAGACCGATGCCCTTGTCCATACAACCATCACATGGGATTTCGATGGAAACGTGTTCAAGACGAGAGGCCTTGATCCCGACCAGACCGAAGCCGCGATTCAGGCAACAGTCAAGATGCTCAACCTGATCGAGACCCTGAACCCGCAGGAACAGGCATCTGTAAAACAATCATGAAATAAAATAATCCAACGATATTATGAATCTGAAAATAGCAGTCCTTCCGGGCGACGGTATAGGTCCGGAAATATCCCGTCAGGGAGTTGATGTAATGACAGCCGTATGCGAAAAATTCGGCCACAATGTCGAATATCGCTATGCAGTCTGTGGCGCAGATGCCATTGACAAGGTAGGCAATCCATTTCCCGAAGACACATTCGAGACCTGTCTCTGGGCTGACGCAGTGCTTTTCTCGGCTGTCGGCGACCCGAAATTTGACAACAATCCCAACGCAAAGGTCCGTCCCGAGCAAGGTCTGCTCGCCATGCGCAAGAAGCTCGGTCTTTTCGCCAATATCCGTCCGGTAGAGACTTTCAAGTGCCTCATCCACAAATCGCCTCTGCGTCCGGAACTCGTTGAAGGAGCTGATTTCATCTGCATCCGCGAACTGACAGGCGGTATGTATTTCGGGGAGAAATACGAGGACAACGACCGTGCATATGACACCAATGCCTACAGCCGCCCGGAAATCGAACGCATTCTTCATGTGGCCTACAATTATGCACGCCGCCGTCGTAAGCATCTGACTGTAGTCGACAAGGCGAACGTCCTCGCATCTTCGCGCCTATGGCGTAAAATCGCACAGGAAATCGCTCTGCAATACCCCGACATAACGACCGATTTCATGTATGTCGACAATGCCGCCATGCGCATGATTCAGGAACCACGATTCTTTGACGTTATGGTGACTGAAAACACCTTCGGCGATATCCTCACTGACGAAGGCTCTGTAATCTCAGGTTCGATGGGTCTTCTCCCATCTGCTTCGACCGGCGAAAAGACACCTGTATTCGAGCCGATCCACGGTTCTTGGCCACAGGCAAAAGGCAAGAACATCGCCAACCCCCTTGCCCAGATTCTTTCGGTCGCAATGCTCTTTGAATATTTTAATCTTAAAGAAGAAGGCGAACTGATCCGCAAAGCTGTCAACGCATCGCTCGACGCCAACGTCCGCACTCCTGAAATACAGGTTGAAGGCGGCGCGACATACGGCACAGACACTGTCGGCCAATGGATTGTCGACTTCATAAAAAACGCATAGACACTTAACACAAGCCCCGAATAAAACCCGGGGCTAAAAAAGCATACAGCCTCGGAGAAGTCACATCTCCGAGGCTGCAATGTATAAGTCGTGTGGTTTTAATAGTGTATAGATTACCAATACCTTAACATGAAACAATCTTATTTATTATTATCTTATTTATCATTCAAATTATTTAGAATCAATACCTTAATACATTCAAGTCTAAAACAGTCTTTTTTACATCTTATTTGAAACCGTATCTCTACGGGAAACCCATATATTCTTTGTATAAGCTCAACGATAGTCGGCGAAACGCGTCTGAAGTTTTTTGCGCGCGAAGAAAATGCGGCTCTTGACAGTGCCGAGGGGGAGATTCATTTTCTCAGCGATTTCATTGTACTTATAGCCGGCTATGTGCATTGAGAACGGAATACGGTATTCGTCGGGAAATTCGTTGATAGCATCTGAAATCTCGTTTGCCCCGAAAGCACCTTCGGGAGTCTCAAGACCGAAATCCTGAGAAAGATTCAGATGATAGAGATCTTCAGTCTGGTCAATCACGGTAGCCGAACGGGCCACGCGACGGTAGTTGTTGATGAAAATGTTGCGCATGATGGTGAAAACCCAGCCTTTGAAGTTGGTGTTATCAACATATTTGCTTTCATTGTCAAGGGCTTTCAGGGTGGTGTCCTGTAGCAGATCATAAGCATTGTCTCGGTTAGAGGTGAGCATATAGGCAAAATTAAGAAGATTGCCTTGAAGGCTCATCAGCTTGTTCTGAAATTCCTGAGTTCCCATAATCGTTGTGTTTAAATGTGTTAAACTTGCTTGTATTTCTTGAAGAAGAATATATTTAATAGGTCTTTTGTGATGTCTGTTTTTGTTTGACACTTCAAAATTACAACGAAAATCGACGCTGTCAAGATTCTTTATGTAAAAATATATTAATTCAATGTCATTTCTGTTACAAAATAGATACGCCTCTATTAATCAATACGTTAAACACCATAACAATAATTACAAAAATGTTACAAATTATAATTATTGCAACATTTTACAATCTTCATCCATATAATCGCACCTTTTTTCTCTGACTTCCGATATACGACTTTGCATTACAAACATTCCCTGTTTGCGACTATCTCGACATCCTTACAAAACAATGGCCATGATTCCTTTAGCAAAATCATGGCCATAAAACTATTATATTGGAAAATTAACTAATTATCACTCCCATTCGATTGTGGCCGGTGGTTTTGAGGAGATGTCGTAGCACACACGGTTTACTCCCTTCACCTTATTGATGATATCGTTGCTCACCTTTGCCATGAAATCGTAAGGGAGATGAGCCCAGTCGGCTGTCATCGCGTCAGTTGATGTAACCGCACGCAGAGCGATTGCACGCTCGTAGGTACGTTCGTCGCCCATCACACCGACACTCTGAACAGGAAGCAGGATTGCGCCCGCCTGCCATACTTTATCGTAAAGATCCCAGTCGCGGAGACCCTGAATAAAAATATCGTCGGCATCCTGAAGTATACGTACCTTTTCCGGCGTGATGTCACCGAGAATACGCACTGCAAGTCCCGGCCCGGGGAATGGATGGCGCTTAATCAGATGCTCAGGCATTCCAAGCTGACGACCCACTGCACGTACCTCGTCTTTGAAAAGCAGACGCAAAGGCTCGCAAAGCTTCAGATTCATCTTTTCCGGAAGTCCGCCCACATTGTGATGGCTCTTGATGGTAGTGCCGGTGATCGAAAGACTTTCGATACAGTCAGGATAGATTGTTCCCTGCGCCAGCCATTTCACATCCTTGATTTTATGAGCTTCGGCATCAAACACATCTATGAATCCCTTTCCGATAATCTTGCGCTTGCGTTCAGGCTCTGTCACTCCTTCAAGCTCGCTGAAGAACTTCTCTGAGGCATCAACACCGACCACGTTCAGCCCAAGGCACTCATAGTCATGGAGCACGTTGCGGAATTCATTCTTACGCAGCATTCCGTGGTCAACGAAAATACAGGTGAGATTCTTGCCGATAGCACGGTTGAGAAGCACGGCAGCCACCGATGAGTCGACACCGCCGCTAAGGCCAAGCACAACTTTATCGTCGCCAAGCTGCTCTTTAAGCTGGGCAACGGTGCTTTCGATAAACGATTCGGCTGTCCAGTCCTGCTTGCCGCCACAGATGTCCACGACAAAATTGCGGAGCAGCTGAGTGCCATGTTCCGAATGATAGACCTCTGGATGGAACTGCACGCCCCAAGTCTGTTCGCCTTCCACCTGATAGGCTGCGATAGCAACCTTGTCGGTTGAAGCTATGGTCTTGAATCCCTCAGGAATCGAAGTGATGGTGTCGCCGTGGCTCATCCACACCTGACTCCCGACCGGAATGTTTTTGAACAGCGGACTTGTCGTGTCAATCTTTGTCAGATGCGCACGTCCGTATTCACGCGATGGTGCAGGCTCGACGCTGCCACCCGAAGTGTAGGCGATGAACTGAGCGCCATAGCAGATGCCGAGCACAGGGAGATGACCGCGCAGACGGTCAAGCTCGGTTCTGAACGCCTTGTCGTCATAGACAGAGAAAGGCGAACCCGACAAAATCACGCCGATAACCGACGGATCATCATAAGGGAACTTGTTGTAAGGAAGAATCTCGCAATACTCTCCGAGCTCGCGGACTCTACGCCCTATAAGCTGAGTGGTCTGCGACCCGAAATCGAGAATAATAATCTTTTCCTGCATAATGTGGGAAGAGGGATATTAAGGTGATAATGATTGAATCTGAGTGCAAAGTTACACATTTATTCTCAATTTCAAGGAGATTTTCCTCGGCTGTTTACACCGGCAAGCTAAGTCTGCGGCCAAACATCACGACAGCCGCCCACTGAACGGTAATACGGCAGCCATCATTACGTCGTCGGCCATATCCGGCCTGCACAGCCGCTTCTCTAACAATAATTGTGATTGATTCACAATCGTAAAGCAGAATTATTCTATTTACTCGAATGATTGTATGGCGTTTTTTGAGTAATTTTGTAAACTGTAGCCATTTGTGCGCGACGATTAACCTCGAATTTCACCATATTCACCATCGATGAAGAATATAGCAGCTGCATTATTGTTGTTTTCCATGGCGTTCAACGCCACATCACAGACCAAAGCCCGTTTCGAACGTTTCGATTACAGCGGACGTGACGAGTATTACAATCCTTCAAAACTTCCGGCAGACGGAGGCTACTTCAACCCCGTCATAAGCGGATGGGCCTCAGACCCCTCTGTAGCTAAAAAAGGGAATGACTATTGGCTTGTCACATCGACATTCGGTTATTTTCCCGGCGTCCCTGTCTACCATTCGACAGACCTTGTGACATGGACACAGGCCGGCAATGTGCTTTCCCGTCCCTCCCAGCTCCCTTGGCTCGAAGGGCAGTCGCTCGGAAAAGGAGGAATCTACGCCCCGGCCATAAGCTATAATCCACAAAACGACACTTTCTATGTAATAACCACATGCGTCACCAAGAAAGGCTCTATAAATTTCTATGTGACGGCCAAAGATCCCAGAGGACCTTGGAGCGAACCTGTCGTGCTCGAAGATGTCGACGGCATAGACCCGTCCTTTTTCTTTGACGATAACGGCAAAGCCTACATTGTCCACAAGGCAGAGGAACACAGCCCTGTAAAATGGAGCAACAACCGCGCGCTTGCAATCATTGAGTTTGACACTAAAACAGGCAAGACAATCGGAGAGCCACGCAAATTCCGCGAAGAAGGTGTCGGCCCTGAAGAACAGCTCGAACGAAACGAAGGAGCACACATCTATAAAATCGACGGCAATTACTATCTTCTTGCCGCTGAAGGGGGCACAAGCTGGTGTCATTCCGAAGTGTGCTACAAGGCCGACAACGTATGGGGGCCATACCGCCGCTGGAGCCGCAACCCGATGCTGACACAACGTCTGCAGAAACCAAACCGAACCACACCGGTGACATGCACAGGCCATGCCGACATGTTTCAGGACAACGCCGGCAAATGGTGGGCTGTATTTCTCGGATGCCGCCCGTGGATGAACGGGTCTGAACAGCTCGGTCGCGAGACCTTCATGCTGCCGGTCAGATGGAGTCGCGACGGATTCCCTTATATCACACAGAACCTCGACACTGTCGCCTCGACTGTAAAACATCCCGGCATAGGGACACAACAGGCTGTCAATTCCGGAAACTTCAACTGGAGCGATGATTTTTCATCAGTCACACTCCGCCCGGAATGGATGTCACTTTGGGGAAGTCCTGCCGAACAGGCTGTCACAGGCAACGGCCTTACGCTCACATGCTCTCCAATCGACAGCCGTTCCGGCAAAACTCCGGCCTATATCGGCCGCCGAATCCAGCATCATGATTTCGAAGCCTCCACAACGGTCACCATTCCCGGTAATGCGACGGCAAACGACGCAGCCGGAATTCTGATAGTCAAGACCGAACAGCGTCAGATATTCTTCGCAGTCAGCCCAGGTCATATACGCCTCATGCAACCGGGAGGAAAAATTCTGTCGGAGACAAATGCCGATACAGCCGGCAAACCGGTCGGGCTGAAAGTGATATGCAAAGACGGCAAATACACATTTGACTTCCGTATTGCCGACGGACAAATCCACACACTCGCATCCGGCATCAGCGCATCATTCACCTCGTCCTCGGCAGGAGGATTCACGGGAACAACAATCGGACTTTTCGCTACCTCTGCTGATTTTTAGGCAGATGTCATTATTTTTTCGTAAATTTGCAACCCTGAATTGAAGTTGACCTACCTTCAGGACTACTTCATTGACAGAAGGCTGTTAAAAAAGCCCGGATATCCAGTTTTTATAGTTTATGAAAAATATACGTATGTTTCTAACCGATGTCGACGGTACTCTCACAGATGGAGGCATGTATTACACAGCTGACGGAGACGTTATGAAAAAATTCAACGCACGCGACGGCATGGGTCTTCAGCTCCTCCAGAAAGCCGGCATCAAAGTGGGCATAATCACAAGTGAAAGCACCAGTCTCGTAAGCCGCAGAGCCGAAAAACTCGGAGTCGATTTTCTGGTTCAGGGCAAGCGCGACGGCGGTAAGCTCTCAGCATGTGCCGACATCTGTGAAAGCCTGTCAATCAGCCTTAATGAAGTGGCATATATCGGCGACGATGTAAACTGCTTCGACCTTCTCAGCGCCGTGGGGCTCCGTGCTTGTCCTGCCGACGCTGTCGAAGAAGTCAGGTCAATCCCCTCGATCATCGTCATGAACCTCAAAGGAGGGGAAGGCTGTGTCAGAGAATTTGCAAACCTTATCTTAAAAGAAATAAACAATCAAGAAAACACCCGAAAATGAGCAAAGTAAAAATATCTGTCACTTTCATGCTGCTCGCAGTCACATTCTGTGTGTGTCTGATCGTCAGCAACCTCATGGAAATAAAGACTGTCGACCTCGGGCCTCTCACCATCACAGCCGGAGTCGTCGTCTTCCCTATATCATACATACTCAACGACTGCATCGTAGAGGTCTACGGCTTCAACAAAGCCCGTCTTGTCATCTGGCTCGGATTCGGCATGAACATGCTCGTCTCCCTGCTGCTTCAGCTCGGAGTCTGGCTGCCCGGAGCAGATTCGTGGACCGGACAGGAGGCTATGGCTACTGTTTTCGGCGCAGTCCCACGCATTTTCGCCGCAAGTTTCATCGCATTTCTCTGCGGCTCGATGGTCAACGCCTATGTCATGTCGCGAATGAAAATCGCATCCGGCGGACGCCGCTTCTCGCTCCGCGCCATAGTGTCGTCACTGTGGGGCGAGGGTGTCGATTCAGTCATATTTTTCCCGATAGCCTTCGCAGGAGTCCTTTCATGGAACGAAATCGGGCTTCTGATTGTCACGCAGACTTTCCTGAAAACATTCTACGAGATTCTCATTCTCCCGGTCACCCTGCGTGCCGTTAAACTGCTGCGCGACCATGAGGGCGGCGATGTCACCGACACTCCGGGCATGTCATACAAATGGTGGAAAATCAATGAAATATAAATGGATATGGTTTGACCTCGACGACACGCTCATAGACTTCCACACGAATTCGCACATGGCGCTACGTGTCATATATGACGAATGCGGTCTTGAGCGCTTCTTCCGGTCGCCCGATGAATGGACCGACACCTACGAAAGTCATAACCTCACGTTATGGGAGCGTTACAGCCGCGCGGAAATCACACAGGATTTTCTGCGCCTCGACCGTTTCGCCACGCCGCTGCGCCCTCATTGGAGCGGCGACGAAGACTCACTCAAAGATTTCTCCCGACAGCTCGACCCACTCTACCTCACACGTCTGGCCGAGCAGACTGCGCTCATCGAAGGAGCATGCGAAATCCTCGCGTACCTGCGCGCGCACGCTTATAATATAGGTGTACTGAGCAACGGTTTCAAAGATGTCCAGCACCGCAAACTTTCCAATACCGGCCTCGACCGGTTTGTCGACCTGATGGTGCTGAGCGACGACATTGGCATCAACAAACCCGATCCTCGGCTCTACCTCCATGCGATGCAGCAGGCAGCGGCCACAGACCCCTCGCTCCATGTCATGATTGGCGATAACCGCGACACCGACATAGCCGGGGCGCTGGCAGCCGGATGGAGACCGATACTTTTAGATGCCGGAGCGGACGCGCTGAAAGTCGACGGCAAAGTGACAATAACCCCTCGTCTTGACCTCCTGAAAGAGCTTTTTTAGGCCTACATTGCCGTCTTTAGCCTCTAACGTGGTGAGGAAGTGAATTTTAAGCAAATTTTTTAGTAGAAATATAGCTGATAATTCAAAAAAAGTTCCGATATTTGCACTTGCAAAAAACGTGCGCACTCTTTAAGCGCAACGTCAAAGATATTAACCAATTATAAATTAATATTGTAATGACTAAAGCTGACATTGTCAACGAGATTTCGAAATCTACCGGCATCGACAAAGCCAACGTACTCGAAACCATTGAAAAGTTCATGGAAACAGTGAAAGAGTCTCTTTCACACGGCGAGAACGTATATCTTCGCGGATTCGGTAGCTTCATCACCAAGGTTCGTTCAGAAAAGACAGCCCGCAACATTTCCAAAAACACCACCATTATCATCCCCGAACACCGCATCCCCGCTTTCAAGCCCGCAAAGGTGTTCATGGAAGAGGTAAAGGATCTGAAATAATAAAAAACTATTGTCTAACAATACATAATACCTCCCTACTATGCCCAGCGGAAAGAAAAGAAAAGGCCACAAGATGGCCACCCACAAGCGTAAAAAACGCCTTCGCAAAAACCGTCACAAGAAGAAATAAGCAGGCTTGACCTGCAACTTCTTGCGTAGCTGCGTAAATAACACAAAGGACAAACTCTTGACAGGCGCGTTCAACTACAAAGCCCTCAAACAAGGTTTGTTCTTTGCGTTGTTTGTCGTATCTCCACAGCTCCACCGCCGGATTTCTCCGGTGTCTCTACTCCCCTCTGAAACATACAATTAATCTATCTACAGATCACAACCGACTAATGAAGAGTGAACTTATCGTAGACGTCCAGCCCAGCGAGGTATCCATTGCCTTGCTTGAGGACTCAAGGCTCGTCTCCCTGCAAAAGGAGTCGCGCAACATCGCCTACGCTGTCGGAGACATCTATCTGGCAAAAGTAAAGAAACTGATGCCGGGTCTGAACGCCGCATTCGTCAACGTAGGCTACGAAAAAGATGCTTTTCTTCATTACTTGGATCTCGGTTCCCAATTCTCTACCTATTCCTCATTCCTGAAAGACGCAATCGTTGACAAAAAAACCGACATCACCGTCCCAAAAATCAAACGTCTGCCCGATATCGACAAACACGGTTCAATCACCAACGTGCTTCAGCCGGGGCAGGAACTGATGGTGCAGATTGTCAAAGAGCCAATATCATCAAAAGGCCCGCGACTGACAACGGAAATCACCTTCACGGGACGATACATGGTGCTGATTCCATTCGGCGATAAAATCTCAATCTCTCAGAAAATCAAGACTACGGAGGAGAAACTCCGTCTGCGCCAGCTCATCGAGAGCATCAAGCCCAAAAATTTCGGAGTCATAATCCGCACTTCAGCCGAAGGCAAAAGCGTGCGTGAACTCCACCATGAGCTTAAAACTCTGCTCCGTTGCTGGGATGAAACCGTCGCCAAAGCCCGGTCGGCAACCGCCCCCGCCCTAATCTTCGAAGAGGAGAGCCGAATAGTCGGGATGCTGCGAGATGTGTTCAGCCCCACGTTCGAAAGCATCCATGTCAACGACAAGGAAATCTTCAGCCAAATATCAAAATACGTCAATCTGATCTCGCCGGAAAGCAAGGATATCGTAAAGCTGTATGAAGACAGCGCCCCTATCTTCGACCACTTCAACATCACGCGCCAGATCAAATCGTCGTTCGGCAAAACCGTTTCATTCAAATCGGGTGCCTACGTAATCATCGAACATACTGAAGCCCTCCATGTCATCGACGTGAACTCCGGCAACCGCTCAAAGGCCGCACCCGATCAGGAAAGCAACGCACTTGAAGTCAATCTCCGCGCCGCCGACGAAATAGCCCGTCAGCTCCGCCTCCGCGACATGGGAGGCATCATTGTCATCGACTTCATCGACATGAACAAGGCCGAACACCGCCAGAAGCTCTATGAACACATGCGCGAAGTGATGGCCAATGACCGTGCGCGCCACAACATCCTGCCACTGAGCAAATTCGGCTTGATGCAGATCACACGCCAGCGAGTGCGTCCGGCTCTCGACATCGACACGACCGAAGAGTGTCCGTCATGCCACGGAAAAGGCAAAGTCCGCCCGTCGCTACTGTTCACCGACACCCTCCACGAGAAGCTCGACTACCTTGTCAAAACCCTAAAGGTAAAGCATTTCATACTCTACGTACATCCTTTCGTTTCCGCATATCTGAAAAAAGGATTCCCGTCGCTCTACCGTCGCTGGCAGCTTGAATTCGGATTCAACTTCCGTATTATCCCGGACGAATCACTGGCCTACCTCCAATATCGTGTCGTCGACCGTGACAGAAACGAAATCGACCTTCAGGAAGAAAAAGACATGGATTCATCGGCAACAAAATCCAAATCCAAAGCCAAGAACCGATCCAAGGAAGACTAACATCTTCAATATTTGTAAAAAAATTCAATTAAAAAACACCAACCTCCGTAGTCCCGACAGGGATACGGAGGTTTTTATGTTGTAGAACATAAGTATTTTTTTTGTCACATTGCAGAGTGGTTGTATATTTGTAGACGAAAATAAGTGTGATTTTTACACTTATTCGGTTTTAACCATGAACCAAACACTTAGACAACATAAAACTATCAAAAAACTCTCAATTAACACACCATGAAACGGATGTTACCTCACGTTGCGGCCTTAGGCGCAGGGCTTATGATCATCGCCGGCTCATGCAGCCGTCAGAATGAAGCCACACTCACGGAATCGGGTCTCGACCCTGCGAAATTCGCCGGAGAATACAACGGCAAACCTACCGCACTCTACACACTTGCCAATTCAAACGGCATGGAAGCCTGCATCACAAACTTCGGCGGCCGCATAGTATCGCTGATGGTACCCGACCGCGACGGCCAACCGCGCGATGTCGTTCTCGGATTCGACAGCATCGCAGCCTACTTTCCCGAAAACAACCAGACTGACTTCAGCGCAGCCATCGGCCGCTATGCCAACCGCATCAATCAGGGCCGTTTCGTAATCGACGGTGACACAATCCAGCTTCCGACCAATAATTTCGGCCACTGCCTGCACGGCGGTCCGACCGGATGGCAATATCAGGTCTATGATGCCGAACAGCCCAACGACTCGACAGTAGTCCTCACCATGCACTCGCCTGACGGTGACAACAACTTCCCGGGAAACGTCACTGCCAAAGTCACCTACACTCTGACATCCGACAACCGTCTCGACATCGCCTACGAGGCCGTGACCGATAAACCTACGGTCATCAACATGACAAACCACGCCTACTTCAACCTCAACGGCGATCCCTTGCAGTCCATTACAGACAACGAACTCTACGTGAACGCCTCCACTTATACACCTGTCGACTCCACCTATATGACAACAGGTGAAATCCTGCCCGTGGCCGGAACCCCGATGGACTTCACATCGCTGCGCGTCATCGGCGAACGAATCAACGAAACCGACTTCGAACAGATCCGCAACGGCAACGGCTATGACCATAACTGGGTGCTCGACACTAAAAACGACATCAATGTTCCCGCCGCCACTCTCCAGTCGCCCTCAACAGGCATCGTGCTTGATGTCTACACCGATGAACCCGGCATTCAAGTCTACTCCGGCAACTTCCTCGACGGCACTGTCACAGGCAAGAACAACAAAGTCTATAACCAGCGCACAGGCATCTGCCTTGAGACCCAGCACTATCCCGACAGCCCCAACAAACCCGAATGGCCGTCGACAGTCCTCCGTCCCGGCGAGACATACAAGAGCCACACCGTATTCGCGTTTTCAACCGACAAGAAATAACGGTCTCTGTCATCAATTCAGACTTACTTTAATTTAACAAACTTAATATCTTAGAAAACTATGGCATTACTTGACTGGATTGTCATCGGTATTTTCGCCTTGGCTCTTGTCGGCGTCATCGTGTGGGTGATGCGACAGAAGCAAAACAATGCCGCTGACTACTTCCTTGGAGGCAAAGACGCAACATGGATTGCAATCGGTGCCTCGATCTTCGCTTCAAACATCGGTTCTGAACATCTTATCGGTCTCGCCGGTTCAGGCGCTTCGTCCGGTATGGCTATGGCCCACTGGGAAATACAGGGCTGGATGATTCTTCTCCTCGGCTGGGTATTCGTGCCCTTCTACACCCGCTCGATGGTCTACACCATGCCTGAGTTCCTTGAAAAGCGTTTCAATCCACAGTCGCGCACAATCCTTGCGACCATCTCGCTCATCAGCTACGTGCTCACCAAAGTGGCCGTTACAGTCTATGCCGGCGGTCTCGTGTTCCAGCAGGTGTTTGGCATTGAAGAGTTGTGGGGAATCGACTTCTTCTGGATTGCAGCCATCGGCCTCGTCCTGATCACAGCCCTCTATACAATCTTCGGCGGTATGAAATCAGTGCTCTACACCTCCGTGCTCCAGACCCCTATTCTCCTTCTCGGTTCACTTATCATCCTTGTCCTCGGTCTTAAGGAACTCG
>ERZ778514.1439-NODE-1439-length-17678-cov-4.433695_pt1 | contig 17678 bp, 12 predicted proteins | sample MGYA00510344_ERZ778514 | MGnify/ENA primary metagenome ERZ778514 (study PRJEB29527, sample SAMN07138968) | mouse gut metagenome | material: feces | host: mouse | place: China:Nanjing | collected 2016-01-25 ... | reverse complement strand
AATGAATTGGGAATTTATGACATGAGTGGTAATGTGTGTGAATGGTGCAGCGACTGGTACGGTGATTACAGTGACGTTTCTCAGACCGACCCTACCGGTCCTTCAAGCGGCTCCAGCCGCGTGTGCCGCGGCGGCAGTTGGCTTCACGATGCGAGGGACTGCCGGGTGTCTTCTCGGAACCGCGACCATCCGGACCACCGCAACGACTTTCTGGGCTTCCGGGTTGCGTTGGTTTTTTAAGTTTCTGGGCAGACGGAGTCCCCTTGTACTAAGCTGAGGGGGCCGCAGGCTGATGGAGTATGCGGGGGAGCGACGTCTAATATTGAAAGGAGTTGCCGATAGCCTAATTATAAAGTGGAGGCAATTTAAAATAAACACTATGTTAACTGAATTATTGAATGAACTAATTCTTAAAAGGCTGAATCTGCTGTCTTTCACGGCATTAAGTCTAGTTGGCGGTGGTCGTATGGATGCTTATTCCCGATGTTATGATGGAAGCTGTAGCGGAAATTGTGTGGGCGGGTGTGATGGAGATGCTCGTGGCGATTATGGTAGTCCATGTTATGATGGAAGTTGTAGTGGTGATTGTGTCGGGGGATGTTCAGGTACTCCCGCCGGAGGTTTTTAATTCTTTGCAATATAGGGGGATGCTTTCCCCTATATTGTATTAAAAATAGCATGGACATGAAAAAATTTCATTTATCATTGGTGTTAACCAATCAATGTAACTTAAACTGTGTATATTGTTACGAGAGTCATAAGACAAAAAAGTCAATGGATATTCAACTGGCTAAAAATATTATTGCCGAATATCTGAATGGCGAAGATTATGATGAAGTGGAGATTGATTTTTTCGGGGGAGAGCCTTTCTTGGAGTTTGCTGTCATCAGAGAGGTGTGTGAATGGGTATGGAGTCGGCAATGGAAAAACAAATACATCTTTTTCGCTACAACGAACGGTGTATTGGTACACGGGGAGATAAAAGAGTGGCTCAAAGTTCATAAACGCTATTTTTGGGTAAGCCTGAGTTTGGATGGAACGCGGAGCAGTCACAATATCAATCGCAGTTGTTCGTTTGATAAAATAGACCTCTCTTTTTTCAAAGAATGTTGGCCGGAACAAACGGTGAAGATGACCATATCGAAAGAAACGGTTGGGGATATCTATGATAATATTGTGTATATACACTCGCTTGGTTATGACATTACCGGTACTAATTTCGCAGAAGGCATTGATTGGGAGGATGAGCGCTATCTTGCTGTTGTTTCAAGAGAGTTGGAGAAATTGTGCAAATATTATATGGAGCATCCGGAGATGAAGCCTGTGCCATTGATAAATATGGCGATACATAAATGTGCCGACACAAGAGAAAAAAACAAATGGTGTGGCTGCGGGGAGCATATGGCAGCGTATGAAACAGACGGACACAAATATCCTTGCACGTTTTTCACACCGATGACTTTTGACGAAGAAACCATGCGACGGATTGCGGGAACCGATTTCAGTTGCCATGATGCGTTTGTAGATGAAGAATGTTTTCATCATTGCTATTTGGAGCCGGTTTGCAATTCCTGTTACGGGGCTAACCTGTTGGCAAACGGTCGAATGAACAGGCGGGACAGGAGCAAATGTGCCTTGATGAAAGTGCGTGCCGTATATTCGGCAGCGTTGAAAGCGCATAAGATATTGGAAAACCCCTCAGACACTTATGAAAACAAATTGACCGTACAGGCAATTCAACGAATAAATGAGCTGTATAATAAGATGTAAAATTGTTATGTAATATGAAGACTATAAATATCATTGCTATTTTAGTGATTGGAGGTTTGTTAGGATTGTCTTTCCTATTCAAGTGGGGATTCAAGGTATTGGTTGATGAATCTGTATCGAAGATGGAATACTGTCAGTTTGTAACAAATATATTTGAAGCAATCGGAACTTGTGCTGCTGTGATTGTTGCTCTTTTTTTGAATGAAATCAGGGCATGTTTTAGAAAAGTATCTTTTGATATAGCACTTGGCTGTGAAGATCTTTTTGAAGAATTGGAAGATACCGGAGGAACTAAAAGAGCTTTAAAGTATTATAATTACATACAATTCTTTAATAAAGGCAATATCAATGCGCATAATTGCGAATTGTATTTAGAAAATGCGACATTTTTCCTTTTAGAAGACAATAAAAATGGCGATTTTGTATCTGTTGGAAATGAGCCGATTAATTGGGGATATAACCGAAGTTCAATGATTTATATTCCATCCCACGGGAAAAAGTCTGTACGTGTTTTTGAAATGATAGCTCCGCAGCAACAAAGCGATCCCAATGGCAAGGAGGATAGTACCACTCCTGTTCAGTATTGTTTTTTAGGGTTTATTCGTAGCATAGAGGCAAAGAAAGGTAAATGGGAGTTGACGTATTGTTTGAATACAACGAATGCTAAACCGGTTCGCATAAAATTAAGTGTTACGTGGACTGGAAAATGGGAACAACGCCAGACGGATATGAAGAGGTTTTTAACTGTGAAAATTGAAAAAGTATGAAAAAAGTGTTTCTTGTAATTCATGAATTAGGTATTATAAACGATGTGTTAAAAGATCGAATTAGGTCGTTGGGAAGAAGTTACGTTTTTTGGAATAATCATTGGTTGGTAGAAACCGATTTAACAGCAGAAGAAATTTACCACAGAATTGCTTGTGATATTTTTGAAAGACAAGCATTTTTTATTGTAGAAATAACAAACAAATCGAGAGAGGGATATTGGGGAATAATGAATAGAACTCTTTGGAAGTGGTTGAAAAATGAATGAGGATATTTGATGTCTGTAAAAGAAGTAAAGATGTTTTTCCATAAATGAATGAAAGAATTGTGTTAAATCAGATGTAGTATGATGAAAAAATTATTTTATGGATTGTTATGCCTGTTGACGTTTGCCGGGTGCGGCAAGGATTCGGGCGTGGAAAAGGAGGGGAAGGACGATAAGCCGACCCCGGAAGAGGTGACTTTGGAGCTTTCCGTGAGCGACCTCGTGTTTGAGGCGGCGGGGGGAGTGAAGGTGTTTACCGTTGCTTGCAGCGGGGAGTGGAAAATCGAGGGAGCCGGAGAGTGGTGTGCCGTGGATGCGGACGCGGGGAACGGCAACCGGGTGGTGGGTGTGACGGTGGCGGCTTATGAGGGATTGGAGGACCGGAATGTGAACCTGACCGTCAAGGCGGGCGACAGGGCGAAGGTGCTTGGCGTGACCCAGAAGCGCAAGGACGCGGTGGTGCTGAGCAAGGACAAGTTGGAGGTCCCGCAGGACGGGGGGACGCTGTCGGTGGAGGTGAAGAGCAACATCGACTATGAGGTGAGCATACCTGCGGAGTTCCGGTCGTGGATTTCGCAGGAGCCGGAATCGAAGGCGGTGGAGGCGCGGGTGTACCGTTTTGCGATAGCGGGGAACGAGGAGCCGGAGAGCCGCCGGGGGTACATCGTGTTTGCAGGCAGTGAGGTGAAGGATACGGTTTACGTCTACCAGGCGCAGAAAGACCGCCTGTTGCTGGTACAGGACAGTTATGACGTGGCTGCGGACGGGGAGACTATCGCCGTGGAGCTGAAAACGAACGTGGACTATGAGGTGGAGATTCCTGCCGATGCGGACTGGGTGAGCCGTGTGGAGACGCGGGCGTTGCGTACGGACCGGCTGACGTTTTCGGTGGCTGCGAACGGGGAGGCCGACAGCCGTTCGGCAAAGGTGGTCATCAGGGACCGCAACGGCTCCCTTGACGACACGCTGTACATCCGGCAATCGGGTTCCCGCCTGCGTTGGGTGCGGGATAAGTTTACGGTCCGGGCGGAAGGTAAAGACCTTACGGTGGAATTGGAGACGAGTATCGCCTATCGGGTGGAGATTCCCGCCGATGTGGATTGGGTGAGCCGGGTGGAGACACGGGCGTTGGAAACGGAGGGCCTGCAATTCCGTATCGGGGCAAACGGCGGCGCTTCGGCCCGATATGTGAAGATTGCCGTGAAAGGGGAGGAAATCGGGTTGACCGACACGTTGTATATCACCCAGCAGGGCGGAGAGATTGCTCCTGGGGACGAGCAGGACATTACGGCCGATTTCGACCCCGCATTTGCCAACGTGTTGCAGGAAAAAGGGTATATCCCGGATGCCGCACGGATTATACTGGCGGATGTGAAGTATGTCGACCGGTTGGTTGTTTCCAATGGCAATTTGACCTCTTTGCGGGGAATTGAGCATTTTGAGGCGTTGACGGAATTGGATTGTTCCAACAATAAATTAGCGGCGTTGGATGTAAGTCATAACATGGCTTTGGCTTATTTGTTTTGTGCTGCCAATCCCGGACAGGACGGAATCTTTTGGTTGACCGTTTGTCCGGAGGAGAACAATAGTTTATCGGTGTTATCATCCTGGTTTTGTGAGGGACAAAATGTTGTACTACTACTACTGAGAAAGCAGGGAAGTAAAATTGTTTATACGGAGACGGTTTCCGGGTTTTCTTTCGATATGATTTATGTGGAGGGCAGTACTTTTCTTATGGGTGCGACGGAGGAGCAGTGGGAGGATTATGATAGTGGTGAGAAACCTGTTCATTCCGTGACTTTGTCCGATTATTACATCGGTAAGTATGAAGTGACTCAGGGTTTGTGGAAGGCGGTGATGGGTACGGGTATGGAGGAGCAAGGGTATGATGATCTTCGTGGAGTCGGAGACGACTATCCGATGTATTACGTCAATTGGTATGAAGTCCAGGTATTTGTTAAAAAATTGAATAAACTGACGGGTAAGAATTATGTTTTGCCCACGGAAGCGCAATGGGAGTATGCCGCCCGCGGCGGGGTGAAGAGCAGGGGATATAAATATAGCGGCAGCAATACGATAGATGATGTGGCCTGGTGTTGGGAAAATAGCGGATTCGCTGCTCATCCTGTGGGGACGAAGTTGCCTAATGAATTGGGAATTTATGACATGAGTGGTAATGTGTGTGAATGGTGCAGCGACTGGTACAGTGATTACAGTGACGTTTCTCAGACCGACCCTACCGGTCCTTCAAGCGGCTCCAACCGCGTGCGCCGCGGCAGCAGTTGGTATAGCCGTGCGAGGTTCTGCCGGGTGTCTGCTCGGAACTACGGCTATCCGGGCGGCCGCCGCGACAATCTGGGCTTCCGGGTTGCGTTGGTTTTTTAAGTTTCTGGGCAGACGGAGTCCCCTTGTACTAAGCTGAGGGGGCCGCAGGCTGGTGGAGTATGCAGGGGAGCGAACGGAGTGAAGCAGACGGCATACGGAATGAGCCTGCGGCTTAATGGTTAAAGGTGTATTGCATATACAGAGACCAAAGAAAAAGGACTTCCCGTTTTGAGAAGTCCTTTCTGATTATTTAAGCTTGTAATAAATGCTTATTACTTGCCGGCGTGCATGATGGCAGCCTGCGCCGCAGCTACGCGGGCGATGGGCACGCGGAACGGTGAGCAGCTCACGTAGTTCATGCCCACGGAATCGCAGAAGATAACAGATGAAGGTTCTCCTCCGTGTTCGCCGCAGATACCTACTTTCAGGTCCGGATTGGTCTTGCGTCCCAGTTTAACACCCATTTCCACCAGACGGCCTACACCTTCCTGGTCGAGAACAGCAAACGGGTCGGTTTTCAGGATGCCTTTGCGGATGTATTCCGGCAGGAATTTGCCGGCGTCGTCACGGGAGTAGCCGAATGTCATCTGCGTCAGGTCGTTCGTACCGAAAGAGAAGAATTCAGCTACTTCAGCAATCTGGTCGGCCGTAATGGCTGCACGCGGGATTTCGATCATGGTTCCCACTTTGTATTCTACTTTCACACCTTTTTCTTCAAACACCTGTGCGGCTACCCGGCGGATGATTTCAGCCTGTTGTTTCAGTTCTTTGATGGTGCCTACCAACGGAACCATGATTTCCGGATGGGGGTCCAGACCACGTTGTTTCAGGTTGCAGGCGGCTTCGATGATGGCGCGTGTCTGCATTTCGGTGATTTCCGGATAGGTAACTCCCAAACGGCAGCCGCGGTGGCCTAACATCGGGTTGAATTCGTGGAGGGCATCCACTTTTTCTTTGATGCGTTCAACCGGCATGCCTAATTTCTGGGCCATATATTGTTGTGAGGCCGGTTCGTTCGGTGTGAATTCATGCAAAGGAGGGTCGAGCAGACGGATGGTTACGCCCAATCCGTTCATGGCTTCCAGGATGCCTTCAAAGTCGCCTCTCTGCATCGGCAGGATTTTGTTCAGGGCGTCACGCCGTCCTTCTACGGTTTCGGAAAGGATCATTTCACGCATGGCGTCGATACGGTGGCCTTCGAAGAACATGTGTTCCGTACGGCAAAGGCCTACGCCTTTAGCACCGAAGTCACGTGCTTTGCGGGCGTCTTTCGGAGTGTCTGCATTGGTGCGTACAAACATGCGCGTATATTTTTCCGCCAAGTTCATGATGGTGGTGAAGTCCTTGTCCAGGGTTGCGTCTTCTGTTTCTACTTTGCCCAGATATACTTCGCCGGTGGACCCGTTCAGTGAAATCCAGTCGCCTTCCTTGATTACGGTTCCGTTTACATTGAAATTGCGTTTTGCATAGTCTACGATGATGTCGCCGGCACCGGAAACGCAGCATTTACCCATACCGCGGGCAACGACGGCAGCGTGGGAGGTCATACCTCCGCGGGCGGTCAGGATACCTTCGGCAACGTTCATACCGCGCAAGTCTTCGGGCGAGGTTTCCAGACGGACCAATACGACTTTTTCTCCCCTGTTTTTCCATTCTTCCGCTTCGTCGGCGAAGAATACGACACGGCCGCAGGCAGCACCCGGAGAAGCCGGAAGACCTTTGGTGATGGTGTGGGCTTTTTTCAGAGCTTCTTTATTGAATACGGGGTGGAGCAATTCGTCCAGTTTGGCAGGTTCCTGGCGCAACAAAGCCGTTTTTTCGTCAATCATGCCCTGGTTCAGCATGTCCACTGCCATTTTTACCATGGCGGCGCCGGTACGTTTGCCGTTACGGGTCTGGAGCATCCACAGTTTTCCGTCCTGGATGGTGAACTCCATATCCTGCATATCGCGGAAATGGTCTTCCAGTTTTTCCTGTACGGCATTCAATGCAGCGTAAGCTTCCGGCATGGCTTCTTCCAGTGACGGATATTTGGCTGCGCGTTCCTCTTCGGAAACACCCTGTAATTTAGCCCAACGGCGTGAACCTTCGACGGTGATTTCCTGCGGTGTGCGGATACCGGCCACAACGTCTTCTCCCTGTGCGTTGATCAGATACTCCCCGTTGAAAATATCTTCTCCCGTAGCGGCATCACGGCTGAAAGCCACACCCGTAGCAGAATTTTCGCCCATGTTACCATAGACCATAGACTGTACGTTTACTGCGGTACCCCATTCTTCCGGAATTTGATTCAACTGGCGGTACAGAACGGCACGTTCAGTCATCCATGAATCAAATACGGCACAGATGGCTCCCCACAACTGTTCCCACGGACAGGTCGGGAAATCCTTACCGGTTTTGGTTTTAACCACTTTCTTGAAGTTTTCAACCAATACCTGCAAATCCTCTACCGTGAATTCGGTATCTTGTTTGATGTTTTTAATTTCTTTCAGTTTGTCGATTTCAGCTTCAAACGGGTTGTGTTCGCCTTTTCCGGCAGCCACACCCATGACTACATCGCCGTACATCTGGATGAAACGGCGGTAAGAGTCCCATGCGAAACGGGCATTGCCTGATTTTTCTGCCAGCAGTTTTACGGCATCGTCATTCAATCCTAAGTTCAGGACGGTGTCCATCATACCCGGCATGGAAACACGGGCACCAGAACGTACAGATACCATCAACGGGAAAGCTTCGCCTTTGGAACCGAATTTTGCATTCATGATTTTTTCCATGTGTGCGATACCGGCTTTGACGTCGTTTTCTATCAATTTGACAACAGCTTCTTTTCCTTGCTGGTTGTAGATGGTACAAACTTCAGTAGTGATGGTGAAACCTGCAGGTACAGGCAGACCGATGAGGTTCATTTCTGCCAGGTTGGCGCCTTTACCGCCCAGCAGATTTTTCATGTCTGCTTTACCTTCGGCTTTTCCGTCTCCGAATGTGTAAACGTACTTAGTGCTCATATTTTTATTTATTTGAATTATATCCCTGTTGCAGGGAATTGGTTATATTGATTTTTGTACTGGGCCTGAAAAGAATGACACCCGAAGGCTGTTTTTTTTTCAGGTTTGCAAATATACGTTTTTCTCTTGAATATAGAAAATCCGGTGCCGGTTTTTAGCGGATGCTTTCTTTTTCCGGCACTCTCGGAAGCAATGGGGCGCTTGTGCTTTTTTTTCGCCGGGTGCATCATGCGGCAAAATGTTATGAATGGCTTCGTTTCGGGAAGAAAAATAAATCTGTATTTTTGTGATCTGTTTAAATTCAGAAAATGAGTGATACGGATATCAGGAAAAGGTACAGGGATTATCCTGCCTTCTTCAAAACCTTGTTTCGCGAACGGGTACAGAAGTTGTCTATCGACGGAGGGTTTACCTGTCCTAACCGGGATGGGGTAAAGGGAACCGGCGGATGTACTTTTTGCAATAATAAGAGTTTCAATCCGGACTATTGCCGGGCTTCGTCCGGAATCCGGGAGCAGATAGAAGAAGGCCGTCGTTTTTTTGCCGGGAAATATCAGGGACAGAAGTACCTGGCTTATTTCCAGGCCTATTCCAATACGTATGCGCCGCTGGAAGTTCTGCGCCGGAAGTATGAAGAGGCATTGGCCTGCCCGGATATTGTAGGCCTGGTGATTGGTACGCGGCCGGATGCCGTGAATGAGGAAATTCTGGATTATGTCGGAGAACTGGCCCGCCGTTGCCACGTGTGTATCGAATATGGGGTGGAGTCTGCCAATGATGCGGTTTTGGACAGGATTAACCGGAGACATTCTTTTGAGGATGCCGAGAGGGCTATCCGGATGACGGCCGGACGGGGAATCCACATCGGAGCGCATCTGATTCTCGGTTTGCCCGGAGAGAGCCGGCAGTCCATGTTGTCGGGGGCAGTCCGGCTGAGCGAGTTGCCTGTGGATGTGCTGAAACTGCACCAGCTTCAGATTATCCGGGAAACCGCTATGGCTGACGAGTATTTGAGTAATCCGGCTGCTTTCCGGCTTTATACTTTGGATGAGTATCTGGATGTTGTGGTGGATGTCATTGAACATATCCGTCCGGATATTTACCTGGAGCGGTTTGTTAACCAGGCTCCCGAAGAGTATCTGATTGCTCCCCGGTGGGGCATAAAAAATTTTGAGTTTGTGGCTAAGTTGGAGAAACGCTTGCGGGAAAGGGACGGATGGCAGGGGAAAAAATACGGGGAATTGAAAATATAGGTATTTTGTAAGAACAGATTATGAGAGGACAAGACAAAGTTTATGATGTTTTAAAAGAATTGGGGATAGGATATGATTACCTGGAACATCCCGCAGCACCGACCATAGAACTGGCCATGCAATATTGTAATCATGTGGACAGTACCCATTGTAAAAATCTGTTTTTGCGGAATCATAAAGGAAATCAGCATTATCTGGTTATTTTCCATTGTGAGCGGAGTCTGGCTGTGCACGAACTGGAACAGAGATTGAAGCAAGGCAAATTGAGTTTTGCATCGGAGCGGCGAATGGAGAAGTATCTTGGGTTGAAACCGGGTTCCGTGAGTCCTTTCGGGTTGTTGAATGATACGGGACATCATGTGTATGTGTTTCTGGATGAGAATCTGAAAGAAGCCCGGAAGCTGTCATTTCATCCGAATGACAACCGGGCTTCTTTAGCCATAAGAACGGAAGATTTTATCCGTTATATGGATTTTACAGGCAATGGGTATGAATGGACAAAGTTGTATTAATCCATATTCCAATCCGGAGGATTGAGCCCTTGCAGATGTTTTATAAAGAAGTCGCGCCGTTTCCTTTCGCCGTAAGTGCCGCCCATGGTGTGGCGCTGGTTGGGCAGCATGACGAATTCAAATTCTTTATTTGCCTGGATCAGGGCATTCACTACCTGCAGGGTGGAGGAGGGGTCGACATTGTCGTCTAATTCTCCGAGAATCAGCATCAGGCGGCCTTTCAGTTTATGGGCGTTCGTGACGTTCGAACATTCTTCGTATTCCTTTCCTACGGGAAAACCCATCCATTGTTCGTTCCACCAGATTTTGTCCATCCGGTTGTCGTGACAACCGCAGGCAGCAACACTTGCTTTATAGAAGTCGGGGTGGAAGAGTACGGCTCCCAGGGCGTTTTGTCCGCCTGCCGAACAGCCGTAAATCCCTACCCGGCTGATGTCTATTTCCGGATATTTGGCCGCGGCTGCTTTCAGCCACGCAATCCGGTCGGGGAAACCTGCGTCCTTGAGGTTTTTCCAGCATATATCATGGAATTTCTTTGAGCGGTTGGCCGTTCCCATGCCGTCTATCTGTACGACGATGAAACCCAGCTGGGCTAAAGCTGCATCTACCGGTGAGATGGAAAAAGATTTCGGGACAAAGGAATCGTGAGGACCGGCGTAAATGTATTCGATGACAGGATATTTTTTGTGGGGATCGAAATCCGTCGGCCGGACAATCACGCCCCAAATGTCGGTTTCGTTGTCCCGTCCTTTGGCACAGAATACTTCAGGCATGCGCCATCCCTCAGCTAACATTTTGCTGATGTCCGCTTTTTCCAAAGGCATACGGATGCTCCCGTCTGCCGTATTTTTTACGACAATCACCGGCGGGCAGTCCACCCGCGACCAGCAGTCGGTGAAATAGCTGTAATCCGGAGAGAAAGTAATTCGGTGGTTGCCGTTTTCAGGCGTCAGGCATTTTATTTTCCTGCTGTCTATGTTCAGGCTGTACAGTTTCTCCAGATAGGGGTCCTCTCCGGGAGTTTTTCCGCACCCCGTGAAATAAAGGGTCCTGGTGGATTCATCTACATGGAGGACATTTTTGACAATCCATTCGCCCTGGGTTAACTGGCGTTTTACAAGACCCCGGCCGGCATCGTAAAGATAAAGGTGCCGCCAGCCGTCCCGTTCGGAAATCCACAGGATTTCTTTTTGTTTTTGCAGGTCATGGCGGTATAGACGACCGTAATGGATGAAAGTAGGCATCTGTTCCTTAATCAATACCTGGGCTTGCGGGGTATGTCCACTGGCTTTGTAGACGATGTATTCCTGATGTCCCCGTTTATTGTAATCGAAGGTAAAATATTCGCTGTCCGGACTCCAGCGGATGTTGCCGACACTGAACTGGTCTTCTGCCCCGGGGAAGTCAATGGCGATCTGCCGGCCTTCGGACACGATGAATAGTACCGGTTTTTTTATGGGCAGGGCGTCTCCGGGCTTGATGTAATCTCTTTCTTCCATACCGGGTTGCAGCCGGTCCTGGGGAGATGATACGACGGTCCGCAGTTTTCTGACCCACGCCGGACGGTATTTACAGCATGCAATCTGGCGGGAGTCCGGCGACCAGTATATCCGCGACGAATAATATTCACCCGGGGAGCCGTCCTGACTGAGCCGGGTGACTTTTCCGGATTCCAGGTCTTTGACAAAAAGATTGCCTTCGTTGATGTAGGCTTCTTTTTTCCTATCCGGAGAGAGGGTGCTTCCTTTCCGGTTTTCCTGGTCAACGCCACCCCAATAACCGTTGCCTCTTCGTGGTTCTTCCGGTTTCCGGCCGGTGATTTTATTTTTTTTACGGGAATAAGTGTATACCACTCCTTTCCAGCTAAAGCTGATTGCATCCAAATCTCCTGTAAAGGTAATCTCTCCGAAAGGCAGATGGCGGGCATCTGTCTCTTGTGCGGTTGCTGTTGCTAATGCTTGGGCCAGGGCCTGGTGATTGAAGGCCGGTTGTTTTGTTTTTTTATCCGCGTCTGCCAGGATAAAAGTAGTCCCGCCGGCATCGGTTGTTCTATACCAAAAGAAATGAGTGTCCCCGATCCAGTGGGGAGTGATGTCTCCGTTGTAGTATTTGGAGTGGTATTTGTGCCAGTATTCGTCGGCCAGTTTGTATTTCTCTTTGATGTTCTGTGCGTTCAGGCTATAACATAGGAGTAGCGATAGAAATAAATTCCAGTATTTCATAGAAATAAGTTTTATGACAATAAGACAAAAGATAGCAATAAGGACGAAGAGAATATGTCGTTAACATATCCAGCACTCATAGAGGCCTTTGTATGAGCGGTTCTGTAAAATCTGATGCTCTGCCAGCATTGTTTGTGATTGGAATTCTGAACGGTCGAAAATAATCAATTTTCCGGTTATTGGCACAAAAAACGGATGTATTTTACAATAGCCTGTGTGCATACCGGACAGAACCGGTCGGTGCTGAACTCCCGCATCAGACAAGTCTGATAAGGACGGTAGACTCCTTTGCTGGTATATCCTCCTCCTTCAAAGACGCCTGTCCGGTTGGCATATTCCGGTGTTGCCGGCGTCGGGACCGGGGTATTTTTATCTATCATCTTTTTCCATTCTTTCCGGTCGAAATAGGTCAGGGTGGTGAGATTTGCTTCCCAGGGTTCGACGTGTGGAGGATACATATCGTTGTAGGACACATTGCCCGCATATTCGTCTCCCAATCCGAGCAGGAGGTGTCCGAATTCATGAACATAGATTTTGTCGGAGCTGGTGGGATGATGGGCCGCACTGATTCCGTAGAAATTAAAAATACCTCCTCCTCCGTATTTCTGTGTATTGGAAAGTACATAGATATAATCATAGGGTGCATGGGCGGCAATGTCCCTGAGTCCCTGGAAGTCTTCTACCATTTGGTAGCGTTCGGAATTAAAGGTGTAGAACTGGGCTTTGGCTGCCGTATTCCGCCACACATGCTCGCCGGGAAGGGTAACCCCCGACTCCCGGGACGGAGCCCACACAGCGCGGATGTTAAAATGCTCGCGGTGTTCCCGGTAAGGGGAATAGCTGAAAAATGCTTTGGCAAAATTTTCGCAGGCGGCTGTAAACTTCTCTTTTTCGTTTGAAGTGTAGCCTTCCGGGATCAGGACAATGTCCACCCGCTGGGAAGGGGTGCCGGAATATGCGATTTCCATCGTTTCATAGCGGGGGGTAAATTTCCGGATGAAACAGGATTGCGGGTCGATGTCCTGGGCCCATTTCTTTTCCAGTTTTCCTTTGTGGTTACGGGCATACAATTCAAGGCGTACCGGATTTTTTGGGAAAGGGAAGACCACCGATTCGGGCATTGCCTTCCGTATTGTTTTGGCCTCTTCTGTGGTTTGCCATTCGTTGAATAAAGTACAGAATCCCCGGGAATATATTTCTTTCCCGCTGGCTTGGTCGATGATCCTGAAAAACTGGTTGCCGTATCCGGTTGTGTCAATCAGCGAGCGGAGGGAGCCGCCCCAGTAGGGTTCTTCTTTTAATTCGTCAAAGTAATATTCTTCCTCCTGGTGATTTCCGCAATGGTAATAATCAAACCGCAGGGTTTTCGGTTGGAAATATTTATCAAACTGCGCCTGTGCGGAAAAGGTGATGGTGGAAAATAAAAGGAAAAAACTTAAAATCGTTTTTGCTGTCATGGCTTGTTTTTGAGTTGGAGGCTTTCCGGTTACCGCCTGTCATACCAGGAATCTTTTTTGGTTAATTTCAGGTCCTGGAGCAGACTGGAACGCACATTGATTTGAAAATTATAAGATTGATGGGTACCGAACGGAATGCAGGAAAAAGTCATTTCCCAGCAATGCAGGTCGCGGGTAATATTGAAACTGGTGGCAGTTACTTCTTTTTGCTGGAAGTCATATCCCGTACTGTACCCTAACTTCCACCGGGGAGTCAGTGAAAAATCGCCATTGATGCGGACCATTTGGGAAATGGTGGTGTTCGTGATGGGACGTGTGGCATTTGCTGCCGGGTTGGGAGCATAGTTCTTGCTGTAATTAAATGTATAGTCCAGGCTGATGCTCCAGGGAACTTCAAAATCCATATATTCATCGTAATGTCCGTTCAGCCGGTCGTTTTTTTCCATTTTCTTTTTCCCGTTATCGGACGAAAACTGAATGCCCGAAGAGGCGGTTACGCGGGTCAGTCGTCCGACGCCTCCGTGATATTTGTTGTATCTCACGGCCGAGGGACTGATGGCGTAAGGATCCAGGGTGCCCGACAGGTTGATGTTCACCTTGTTGTTAAAGACTTTGGTCCGGGCAGAAAGCTGAATCATGGACCAGCGCATGGAATCGGCAAAAATGTTGTAACTGCTCTGAATGCGGAAACTTTCCAGCAGTTTTACTTTTTTAAATTCCTCTTTACCGGTGGTATCCTTGTCATTACGGACTTTCATCTCCACATTATTATCCACACTCAGGTTCAGGGTACCCGTTTGCTGGGAGCGGGTGGATCCTGTCGGCGTCCCGTAAGTTTTGCCGTCAAAGATGGAATAACGAACCGGTTTGCCGTTACGGTCCAGATAAGTCTTATAGTATTTATCCGGGTCCACACCGAGGTTGGGGGTATAGGTGATGCTTGCACTGGGGCGAATCACATGGCGGATGGCAAAGACCTTGCTGTCCGGTTTAAACTGAAACATTCCGTAAATGGTCGGGTTGTAGGACAGGCCCACGCTCGTGTTGTAATTGTGGGCGTAATGTAAACCGTAAATCGTGTCTATGGGAGTATACCCGTAACCGGCTACGGTGGAGTCTGTAACCCAGTTTCCCCGCCGGATGGAACTGAGGTAGGCAACTCCATTGTAATTGATGGAAGGGGTCAGGGAGAGGTCTTTGGCAATGTTGATGCTTGTACTCAACGGAATAGAGTGTTTGAAGCCATTGTTCCAGTCCCGGGCCATGTGCTTGAAAGATTCTCCCAGTTCGGATTCTTTGGTCTGTATGCTGTTGCGTAATTCTGCGTTATAGGTGAAACCGATATTCTCATACCATTTGATTTTACCCACTCTTTCTTTTCGCCGTAAAGGATAGATTTGCGATACGCGGAAATTTACGTTCGGCAAAGAAAGCGAGATGGAAGTGTCCCGGCTGTTTTGGTTGTGGGTAAAGCTGGCTGTCAGGTTGAAAGGCTTGTCCGGCCATTTTTTACTCCAGGAAATGCTGGATTGCTTCCGTTGGTTGGCAATATCGTTGATATTGGTGGAATTGTAGTAATTGTTGCTGGCGGAGGACATATCCACCGAAGCAGAAAAAGTAGTGTAGGGATTGGCTTTCGGGTCCTGATTGTGGTTCCAGCGCACCGACCAGTCTTTGGACTCGGTGTAGTCCGGAGTTCCTTTCTCGCTGGTGTGGTTCCGGCTCATGCTGAAATTGAATTGACCGGTAAATTTATAACGCTTCCGGTAATTCGATCCGGCATCAAGTCCCCACGAACCGTTGGTGTAAATGGTCCCTGTCAGGGCCAGGTCTACATAATCACTGATAAACCAGTAGTACCCTCCGTTACGTAAGTTGAAACCCCTCATTTTTTCTTCTCCGTAGGTGGGCATCAGAATGCCGGAAGTCCCTTTTTTGGTAATGGGGAAGAACCCGAACGGGATGGCTAAGGGCAAGGGTACTCCCTCAATATTAAGATTGGCAAACCCTGAGATGACTTTTTTGTCTTTGATCAGTATGGCTTTGTTCATCCGGATGTAAAAATGAGGATGGTCGTGTTGGTCGCAGGTGGTGTACAGGCCGTTTTTCACACAATACAAAGAGTCTGTCATTTTTTTCGTGAGTTTTCCCTGTACATATCCTTCGCCTTGTTGAGTGATGATTTCCTTGATCACCCCTTTGCCGGTTTTGAAGTTGTATTTTAGGTCAAGGCTTTCAAATTCCTGGTTGCGGTCTTTGAACTTGGGCTTCCCTTGCAATACTCCGCTTGAATCCGCCACTCCTGAAGCATAGGCAATGTTATTGGCCATGTCCAGTTCGATGTAATCGGCTGTTAGTTCGGTGGATAAATATTTGATGAAAGCGTTTTTATATAAAAACATTTTTTTCTCCAGAATGGAAAATTTGACGGAATCGTCGGCTCTGTAAGTGATGATGTCCGTAAACATGGGCTTGGATGCGGCCGTACTGTCTTGCGACATGGCCGTACTGTCGGAAGATAAAACCGTTGAATCGGTTAAAAGAGCGGCTTTGTCTGTCAGGCTGTCGGCTGCAGCAAAGGAATCCTGTTGGCTGGACGGTGATACTGCCGATAAAGTGTCATTTGTCTTTTGGAAAGTATCTTTGTCCGGTAAATTCCTGGTTTTAAGGCTGTCAATAGCCACATATTCCTTCGGAAGTGAGTCTTTTCCCGTTTTTTGCGGGAGAGGGGAGACTGTTTCTATTTCCTTTTTTCCCTGTGAAGAATGCGATGCGACAGAGCATGCCACCATTATAAAAATGATAGATATCGTGAGAAATTGAAGTGTATATGCTCTTAGTTGCAATTTATTATACTATTTTTGTGATGAATAAATGCATTCCGCTTCCTGAATTCGGAGTGCAAATGTAAGAAATATTGATTGTTAATAGCCATCATTCTTTTTAAAAAGTTTTAAATATCATGATAATTAAATGCGGATTTGCAGAAATATTGCTTATTATGTTTACAATATTTACTGTGGGAACATCCGTGGGACAGACAGAAGTAAATAAATTAAAATGCATTTGTATTGATGCAGGACATGGGGGCTCTGACCCCGGAGCCTGCGGATTGCAGTCCCGGGAAAAAGATATTGTTCTGAAACTGGCCCTCAAGGTGGGAAAGTTGATAGAACAGGCATATCCGGAGATAAAAGTAGTTTATACCCGGAAAACCGATGTGTTGATTGACCTTTCCCAAAGGGGGCAAATTGCCAATAATCATCATGCGGACCTGTTCATTTCCATACACATCAATTCCAACGAACTGCGCTCTCCCCATGGCTTGGAGACTTATGTGCTGGGGCTGCACCGCACGAAAGAAAACCTGGCGGTGGCCATGAAGGAAAACTCCGTAATCAAGTACGAGGAAGATTATTCCACCAAATATGCCGGCTTTGACCCTTCGCGCCCCGAATCGTATATCATGTTTAGCCTGATGCAAAACCTTTATTTGGAAAAAAGCCTTGAGTTGGCGGCACTGGTACAGGAAGAAATGGTGGCAGCCACCAAGCGGTCGGACCGGGGAGTGCGTCAGGCGGGGTATATTGTGTTGGTCAAAGCGGCTATGCCCGCCATATTGATAGAGGCAGGATTTATTTCTAATCCCGAAGAAGAAAGGTATTTGCTTACCCAAACCGGACAGAATAAAATTGCGACCGCCATATTCAAGGCTATTCAGAAATATAAGATGAAGGTTGAGAAACAGGAGGATGTCATTTTGGTGGAGAAAAAGACAGAAAAAAATACTCCTCCGGAACAAGCTCCGGTAAAGATGCCGGAGCCCCGGAGTACTGCTTCACTTCAATATGCGGTTCAGGTGGCTTCCGCTACTGCTAAAGTAAAAGATGTTTCCCGCCTATGTCCCGGAGAAAAAGTAGGGGAATTGGTTTCTGGCGGGCGTTATCGCTATTATGTCAGGCCGGGAGCGGAACTGGAGGAGGTGAAGAAAAGCTTTTCGAAAATAAAGAATAAAGTCAAAGATTGCTTTATTATCGGTATTTATGAAGGAAAAGACATAAAAATGGAAGAGACAAAAAAGAAAGAAAAAAAAAGAAAAAAAAA
>ERZ778514.1430-NODE-1430-length-17771-cov-4.199932_pt1 | contig 17771 bp, 18 predicted proteins | sample MGYA00510344_ERZ778514 | MGnify/ENA primary metagenome ERZ778514 (study PRJEB29527, sample SAMN07138968) | mouse gut metagenome | material: feces | host: mouse | place: China:Nanjing | collected 2016-01-25 ... | reverse complement strand
CTGATCTGCAGCGGCTTTTCAGGCTCTGAGAATGCTCTTCCCTTCCATTAATGGACTATTTACTCCGACAAATGAAGAACTGTCCAGTGTTTCCGTCTGGAAGAATGGCTCTTCTATTACTGCATCATATCAAAAACATCAAATCACTGCTGTCTATCAAGAATACTGCTCATGCTCTGAAAGGCAAATTTTATATCATCCTTCCATCCTGCCCTTCCTACATCCCACATTTCTGTAACATAGCGTCGGATACCAAGTTCCCACGCTTTGGCAATGATGGCTTCAAAATCCACATGCCCAGTGAGAAATGGAATTTCTCTGAATTTTCCAGGAACTGTTTCTTTCAGGTGAAGCGCAAATATGTGATCACGCCCGGTTTCCAGATCATCCAGTACATTCATGCAGCAGCTTACAGCCGCATTGGTCAGATTACCGGAATCCGGATACACGCCCAGATAAGGACTATCAATGAAATTAACATATTTCATGGCTTTTTCTGTTGTGTTCATGAAATCGGTTTCCATGGTCTCAAAACCCATGATAATCCCTTTTGCCGCAGCCATCATGGCAGCCTTTTCCAAGTTCTTGCGAAATCGATATTCACTCTCTTTTGTACCTGGTTCATAATATACATCATAACCTGCCAACTGAATAATCCTGATGCCAAGGTCATCAGCCAGTTCAATGGCTTTCTCCATGATATCCATGCCTCGGCAGCGCACCTCCGGATCAGATGCTCCAAGAGGAAATTTGCGGTGTCCGGAAAGGCACATGCTCCGAACAGGAATTTTTGTTTCTTTCATAAGCCTGATCAGTTCCAGACGCTTCTGTGCACTCCATTCCAGTCGGGAAAGCTTTTCGTCTGTCTCATCAATACTTATTTCCACAAAATCATACCCGCATTCCTTGGCACATGTAAGCTTTTCTTTCCAGCCCAGCGTTTGGGGCATGGCCTTTTCATACAGACCAATCATATATGCTTTCATGCTCGCGTTCCTTTATATTCATGTATATCCCGGTATTTTTGCAGAGAGTCCCAAAGTCCGTCCAATGCCTCAATCGTTTTACAATACAGTTGATACTTTTCCTCATAAATTGCTGAACGAGTCGGATCCGGCAAAACCGGCGCCGAAATTCGGCACATCTTCCGTACTGCTTCTGACACATTAGAATACCTCCCGCAGGCCGTGGCTGCAATCAATGCGCAGCCGAAAGCCCCTGTCTCATTCACATCCACGCTTTCCACCGGAAGTTTCATCACATCCGCAAACATCTGTGTCCACATGGGCGAACGAGCCGCTCCACCTGCCAGACGAATGGATTTTGGCTCATCCTTTCTGGTTCTCAAAAGCCGCTCCAAGTGATAACGATGGCAAAAAGTCACACCCTCATACACGCTTCTCAGCAGATGCTTTCTTGTATGATAATTACTGATTCCCACAAAGCTTCCGCCTGCATTGGGATGCACATTGCTCGCCATCAAAAACGGCAGATAGATGGGGCAGAATTCCTCTGTCGGAATTTCTTTTACCCATTCATTCATTTGTTCATAGATATTCGTATTCTTCTTTTTGCACTCTGCCCGAAGTTCCGGAAGCAGATTCTTTATAAACCACTCATTATTTCCCGCTGAAGTCGGACTGCATTCTTCGATCAGATAACAATCGGGCAGGCAAAAAAAGGAATTCATCATAACACTTCCGTCAGTCACAGGCATACTGCCAATATACTCATTAATACTCCACGTCCCTGCAATCATACAGACATGTTCTTCGTTTGTAATACCCACGGCCAAAGCACACGCATCAATATCGAAAGCTCCCCCCGCAACTGGAATTCCTTCTTTTAATCCTGTTTTCTTTGCTGCATCCTTCGTGATATATCCGCAGATATCTGTAGAATTCCGAAGCGGCGGCAACTTGTTCATACACTCAGAAAGACCGAACAATTCCAAAAGTTCCTGATCATATTCTCCTGTATGAAGATTCACCAGATTACAGCCGGAATAATCCGTACGCTCTGCAAACGCTTCATTTGTCAGCCGAAACCGCACATAATCCTTGCACGCAAAAATCCACCTTGTTTTTTCCAAAACCTCCGGCTCGTAATCCTTTAACCATGCCAGCAGAGATACAGGCTGACTGCTTAAAATATGTTGACAGGAACGTTCAAAGACCTTATCCTCTGTTCCGTCCTGTTGCCACCCAAGTGGATATTTCCATGCTCTGTTGTCTGTAGAAATGATGCCATTTCTCACAGGCTTTCCGTCCTTTCCCCATAGATACAGACCCTTTCCATGACCGCAAACTGCCACACAGGCAACTTCTTCACCGGAAATTCCTGCTTTCTTCAGAGCTTCTTTTACTACCTGGCAGTTCGCTTCCCACATTTCATCCATATCACGTTCAGTAAATCCGGCTTTCGGCACCAGCATCGCCGTATCCATTCCGGCAGTTGCCAGCTCTTTTCCACACTCACTAAAGACAGCTGCTTTGGTAGCCGTTCCTCCATTATCCAGTCCAAGATAATACTTCATAAAATCTCCTTTTGCAGAACTGTCTGCTCATGAAAACGGGTCACACGCTGAACCCGTCCATCTCATAATACGCAAAATCCTTCCGACGATCCAGGCGACCCAGCACAGAGACAACAGGAACATTACTTTCCAAAACCAGTGAATATTGTTCTCTTGGAATCTGATAGCCCTCATCGCCAACAGGACCATCCAGCCGAAAGCAACGGACTCTTCTTGCGCCCACCCGCAAAAGAAAATGCTCCGGCTCTCTGTCTGTATAAAACACACTTACCTGAACTGCTGCGTCTTTATCTGTACAATTTGTAATTGTCAGCGCTTCGTGTCCAAAAGGTTCTTCCTCTCCCTGCGGCGGCATATCTCCGTCCGCAAATATCCAGACTTTCTTTCCGTATTCCATGTCCTTCTCCCTTCCATCCATTCCTTCATCTGCTCTTCGCTCTCTGCCATCCTCATCAATATACCGGATAATCCTGCATGGATTCCCTGCTGCAATACAATTATCCGGAATGTTAAATTTCACAACACTGCCTGCACCAATTACCACGTTGCTTCCGATTGTTACACCTGGAAGAATCCGACAGCCTCCTCCAAACCAGACATTGTCTCCAACGGTTATAGGATATGCCCATTCATAAAGCTGATTACGAAGCTTGTAACTGATTGGATGATGCGCCGTGTAAAAACCACAATCCGGTCCAATAAACACATTATTTCCAAAAGTAATTTTCCCAGGATCCACAAAATTGCATCCGTTATTGGCAAAGAAATTATCCCCCACCTCTACATTGAAGCCAAAGCCACAGAATATATTGGGTTCCACATCGGGATTCCTTCCAACTCTACCAAACAGCTCCCGGATCAGTGCTTCTCTGCGCTCTTTGTCATCGGCCGGCGTCCGGTTATATTCCTGACACAACAGCAGTGCCTCTGTGACCAGTTCCTCACGCCCCCGAAACGCTGTATCATACATCTCTCCACGGACACATTTTTCAAATTCAGTCTTATCATAGTCAATATATTTTCTCATACAAACTCCATTTCTCAAAACCAACAGGACAGATGACAGAAAAGGCTGCCGCGGCAGCCTTTTCTGTGTAATTCAGATAATGGATCAAAGCGTGATCTTATGTCTCTTTAACACATCCTTGATGACTTCCATCTCCTCGTCCGTCACACTGGCTGTCGGTCTCTTCATCCAGCGCCTGCAGGTTCCAGCAAGCTCCATGGCAGCTTTTGTAATGGCAATAACATCCTTATCCACACAGAAAAACAGCTCATCATAGAAATCCGCAAACTTCATATATTTCTCTCTGCATTCCTCAAATCTGCCTTCATTGTAATCCTGAAGCATCTCAAGACAAAGCTTCGGTGTGATATTTCCAGGAGCTCCCATAATGAAGCCCTGAACCCCAAGGCACATGGCCGGGAAGAACTCGAACTCATCACCGGAAACCATAATAAAATCCAGATCTTTATCCACCTTGTTCAGGATTCTCTGAATCTTATCCGTTGTGGTGGACTGCTTCAGGGCCTGAATATTCTCCAGCTTTGCAAGACGATTCAGCATTTCGCCGCTACAGTGATGGGGGTTTTCCGGGCAGTTGTATATCATGATCGGAAGGGCTGTTCCGGCATTAAGATCCTGAAAAAAGCCTTCCAGCTCATAGTCTCTCAGACTGAAGAATTCCGTAGGCGTCACCAGCGCCATGTCGGCTCCTGCCTCTTTCGCATCCTGAATATGTACCAGGATCTCGTCGATGCATGCGCCCACACAGCCTGCCACGATCAGGGCATCCGGCGCTTCGTCACGTGTCGCAGCCGTGATCTTCCTGCGGTCTTCCCGGTTAATGTATTTTACTTCACCGGTATATCCAAGAATAAAAAGCGTATCCATTCCGGCATCCAGGCAACGGCGTACAAGTGCTCTGTAAGAAACCTCATCAAAGCTTCCGTCCTCGTTCCATGCAGAAAGGACGGCCGGCGTAACTGTTTTTAATCTCTCAAGCATTGTGTTCATTTTCTCATTCTCCTGTTCCACGTCTTTTAAAATTATACTTCTTTTTCCAGTCTTGCATCCATCTCCGGGGACAGCGGTTCATAGCCGGTCTCTGTGATCAGATAACCTGTCTCCACACGTACTCCGTGATGTTTCGGATGACCGAAGATACTGATATCAATGGATACAATGGAGCCAGGCTGCAACACATCGGTACCGTTGGGACCAAAGAAGGGTCTTTCTGCTTCCATCAGGCCCAGACCGTGAACAAATGGGCACACGATGTATTTTGTCCAGCCATGCTTCTCGTAGATCTTTGCGCCGATGGGGTCCAGAGTCTTTCCTGTCTCGCCCGGCTTCAGTGCATTACGCGTCTCACGGAATACCTCGCGGATCACATTGATACAGTCTTTCTGCTCCTGGGTATATTCACCGGATACAGGAAGCGTATCTCCCATAACGCCTGCATAGCCATTGTATCTGGGAGCGATGCCCACCATGACCATGTCCCCTGCCTTCATGGGCGTACTGGATGCAACAGGCGCAACTGCATTGCTCATGATCCCGGAGCCAACCATGGTCTGGAATGCAAAGTTATTCGCGTTTCTGGAACGGCATGCATACTCTCCTGCTGCCGCGACCTCAATCTCCGTTGCTCCTGGTTTTACTTTCTCTTCCATGGCAAGGAGCGCCGTATACGTCATGCCGAAAGCAGTGCGGATGTTCTCCACCTCCCAGGGACTCTTGAAATAACGCAGATAATCATATTCATCTGTGATATCCACAAATTCTGCCCCTTTAAACCCTTCCTGCAGAAGCATATAGATGGAATGCGGGAAATAGAAAGAGCCGACAATACCAATTCTCTTAATGTGGATTCCCTTATCCTGGAGTATCCGGTTCAGATCGTCAAATCCGATGATTGTCGCATTCGGATATTCTTCCTCCGGCACCATAAAAGGTTTAAAACAGTAATTTTCCGTGATTGCGCTTGCATACTTTGCGAAGGGCGCCGACTCCGGTCCTCCAAGAAGAATCGGATCTGCCTCGTTTGCAAATACCATGACCGCTTCCTTCTCAAACTGCGGGCACCATCCGGTCAGATACCAGCCGTCCGCCACGTTCAGTTCGTCATAATAAATAATTGCACAGTCCAGGTTTTTCTCACGGAGAATCCCCTTTACTTTTTCCACTCTGCGTTTTGTCTCCTCAAGATTATAGTATGCCATTTTCTTCCTCCTTAAACGTATTATTAAAATCTGTACAGATCATATCTGTCCATTTCGATATCAGTTTCTTCGCCCAGGATCATCTGTGTGATCAACTTTCCTGACAAGGAACCGTAGGCGATGCCGCTTCCGCAGTGACCGGAGCACACATAAAAGCCCGGAACAGCTGTCCTCGAGATAATCGGCTCATGATCCGGTGTCCATGGTCTTAAGCCTGCATAGGTACGGATAATATTCACGCTGGCAATCATGGGATAGAACCTTATGGCTCTCCTGGCGATGGCGCGGGTCACTTCAAAATTTGTATCCGTGTCTGTTCCCGGATATTTGCTGAAGCCGATCAGAGAATTATTGGCGCCTGTCGGCTCCGTCAGGAATCCTACGCCGTACTTCTGACGAACCGCATCCTCTCCGCCAAGCTTCATGTCATTTCTCAAAAAGTTGTATCCAATCTCACATACATAGCGGCCGGATATCCTCACATCAGACTCCGCAACCAGAAGATCCCCTTTCATCATGGTTACCGGAATCTCTACTCCTGCCATCCTGCCGATTTCAGGAGACCATACGCCTGCTGCATTTATGACGTATTTTGTAATAATATCGCCTTTGTCCGTCAGAACCTTCCCCACAGATCCGTCCGGATTCTTCTCAATGCCGGTCACATTCGTGAATCTTAGTATCTCTCCCCCCAGCTTTTCGATTTTTCTGCCAAGAGCAAATCCGAACAAAATCGGACTTAGAGAACCTCCTTCTGTAAATTCGATTCCACCATAGATATCCGGCGCCAGATTCGGCTCTGCCTCATGGAGTTCTTTCCGGTCCACAAGACGGCAGCTTACGCCGTCCTGCTGCTTTTCGGCGTACTGCTTCTTTGCCTGTTCAAACTGCTCTTCATCCTCTGCAAGGATAAACATTCCGTTTTCTATCCAGTCCACATCTTCATCCAGTTCCTTTTTCACCAGATTTTCCACCTCGCCTACTGCGAGCTTCATGGTATGTGTGACTTCGCCAGGAGCAGTATCACAGATATAATTATTACCATCACATCTGGCAGAGGTTCCGGCCACAAGATCGCCTGACTCCACAAGAACCACTGAAAGGCCGCGCTTTGCCAGCCAGTAGGCATTGGAAAGGCCGATGATGCCTCCGCCGATTACAACAGCATCTACACTTTTGCTCATCTCTTACTCCTTATATACACTAAATGAAACGGGTTTGATCGGCATGCGGGCTGTATCCGGCCTGATCTCATCTGCTTTGATCCCTGTCTCACTTCCAAGAATTCTGGATACGAGTCTGGAGCAGGTTCTGCCTTGGCAAAGTCCCATGCCTGCTCTTGTACGCTTTTTAATGCCCTCCACCGTCACGGCGCCCCCGGCAATCGCCTTTTTAATGTCTCCCACTGTTACTTCTTCACAGCGGCATACGATCAGATCATCCGGTACGGCACTCCAGTCATCGATCTCCAGCAGCTTCGTTCGGTCATCTTCTTCCGGAAGATTCAGGCGCCGGATGCTCCTGATATCATCGCTCAGCTCCTTCGGAACCTCGATGGTCACAACCGGCGTACAGTCGTTGGCTTTTGCATTGTTGATCCGGATGACTTTCGCCTCGCATACATATTGTCCGGCCCTGTCCACCGCCTTGACGGTATCGCCCTTTTCGGGAAGCGGCAGATACTCAAACGGAAAGCTTACTGCCGCCGTCTCCCTAGACTTGTCCACCACAAAGATCGCAAGACCTGGGCATTTCGTGATACATACCCCGCAGCCCACGCATTTACTTTCATCCAGCACTGGCAGATTGGTGATCGGGTCGCCCACTGTAATCGCGCCGAATCTGCAGGCCGTCTGACAGGGATTGCACGGAATATTCTGGCAACACTCAATCACTGCCACCGGCCCTTTGGCCAGCCGTTCCTCTGAAGGATATCTCCCTGCCTCTTTTAATTCAGCGGAATTTAAAAAACCGGTTTTTGTAATATCACTCATGTTGTTTTCCCTCCGCTATGATTCTGTCCTTTGCATTCTGCCTTCTCTCACCGAACGGTCCAAGGCGCAGCGCCTTGAGGCGTTCCGTGATCTCCTTCCTGGCCTCTGCAGCCGCTTCCTCCGTCATATACCCCAGATCAAAGGCCATGGATACGCCTGCCAGACGCCCCTCATCCATTGCGGTACTGGCTTCCTCCACGCCTGCCGTATCTCCGGCCACAAAGATGCCTTTTACACTGGTTTCCATATGCTCATCATGCAACGGCATCCATCCCCCAAGTTCCGGAATAAACCCGTTCTTCACACCCAGAAGTGTACTGAGCTTGATCTGCGGCCGAAGACCTGTGGCAATGCAGATCGTGTCACATTCAATTTTCTTTTCTGTTCCCTCCACCGGCTGAAAATGTTCATCAATCTGTACGATCACGGCAGAGGCAACCTCCTCGCTACCCTCTTTGGCATCCGCATGCAGAACCGTATGGGACAGATAGACTGGAACGCCCGCCCTGCGAATCTTTCCGGCGTGGACGCAGTATCCTCCGATTTTAGGAGCTGCCTCTACGATCCCGACCACATCTGCGCCTGCCTGCATCAGCTGATAGCTGACAATCAGGCCCACATTTCCCGATCCGACCATCAGAATTCTCTGACCAGGAAGCACCCTGCGCACATTGACCATGGTCTGTGCTGCCCCTGCTCCCATAACTCCCGGAAGCGTCCAGCCCTCAAAATTGACTGCATTCTCGGCTCCTCCGCAGCAGACCAGAATCTTTTCTGCTTCAACCACAATGGTCTCTGCTGTTTCGTCCTCCTTCTTTCTCACCAGAGCGACCTGCCTGTCTCCTGCAGCGCCCACAGCAGTCGTGTTCAGCCATAGTTCTACTTTCACTTCTTTTGTCTGCTCCAGCAACTGTTTCCCAATATGGATACCTCTTGTTCCGGCCCTGTGCTGCGCCGACCCGAAAAACTTATGTATCTGTTTGAAAAGCTGCCCGCCCGGAGTATCGTTTTCATCCACAAGAAGAACCTGTGCGCCTGTTCTTGCGGCTTCTACCGAGGCTGCAAGACCTGCAGGTCCTGCACCGATGATTAAAATCTCTCTTTTCTCCATCACTCCTGCTCCTTTGTCCGGTTCTGTGTCTCTATGATCATGCCATCCTCAACAGGAGTGATACAGGTCCGCACATTTCTCTGTCCGTTCACCACCATTACACAGTCTGTGCACTGGCCGATGCCACAGAAAATGCCTCTTGCCGCATGATTCTTACGGGTATATCTGTTTACCCGGATTCCTTTCTCAAGAAGCGCCGCCGCAATCATCTGGCCTTTTTCAACCTGAATCGGAACGCCGTCAAGAATGACTGTTACCTCCTCGACTTCAGGCGCATCACCTAAAATCGGATGTTTCTTTATGCTCATCATTGCCTCCTGCCATTTTCTATCATTTGCCAGAGGTCAAAAGCAGGATGCATGCCTGCTTTTGATCCTTTTGGCTGAAATCACCTGCTGAAACAGATTTTATTGGGGGACGTCATCATTTGTAATCAGTTATCTGAATTCAATTCAGCAAGCGACGCACTGGTAATGCATTCAAAATTACCGTCTGTCACTCTGAGAATATAGGTTCTTGCAAGCTGATCATCACAGGTACCGTCGAACCGGAAGTCCATGGTGGTGCCTTCATAATCAGTATTCTCCATCATCCACTGTGCCAGATTGTCTCTTGTGGCTCCATTTTCATAAGCATTTGCCACCGCGTACATGGAGTCATACGGTCTGGAAACACAGTCGTTAGGCTGGCTGCTGTACTCTTCCTCATACTTTGCGATAAATGCCTGAATATCTGCATCCTCAGAAGTGGAATCAAAGCCGCATACTGTATAGATGCCTTCCACATCCTCGCCGCCGAGATTGATGAATTCCGGATTGTTGTTGGAGATACCGGCAAATACAGGAGAAAATCCTTTCTCATGGCTCTGCATTGCCAGTAATGCAGCCGGGCTGTACTCACAGGCAAGGAAGATCCCGTCAACGCCTGCCGCATTCAGCTTGTCAATCTGTGCAGAGAAGTCCTTGTCGGTCTCCGGATTAAAGGTCTCTGTGGGAATATCCGAAAATCCGTATTTCTCCTTTAAATAATCAACCATCAGATTGCATGCGGACAGATCGTTTGCATCATTTGCATAGAAGATGGCCGGATGCTCGATGGTTTCAGCGTCCATGACCGCATCGATCAGAATCCTTGCGGAATCGCCGTTGCTGAGACACATTCTCAGGAAATTGCTCCATCCATAATCAGAAAGCTCATCCATGGAAAGAACCGTACCGATTACGCTCATATTTTTGCTGGTGTAAGTATCCTGGGCCGCAACCAGACAACCCGAGTTGATATGTGCGATGACGAACTCAATATCAGGATCGGCAACGATTTTCTCCGCAATCGTAACAGCCTGATTAGGCGATGCCTGATCATCATAGGTAACCATCTCAAACATTCTTCCATTAATGCCTCCCGCGGCATTAATTTCATCAATCGCCATCTGACATCCGTTTACCACATACATTCCCTGTTCTGCATTATCCCCGGTAAGCGGTACCGCCACCGCAAAACGAATGGTATCGCCGCCTGCTCCTTCCGTTGTTTCAGCAGCTGCAGACGCGTCCTCCTCACCAGTGTCCGCAGGCGCTGCGCTTCCGCCGGAGCTGGTGTTTCCGCATGCTGCCAGTGATAATGTCATAATTGCTGCACAAATAATACTAATCATTTTCTTTTTCATATACATTTTCTCCTTATCTTAAATACAGCCTATTTTGTGTCCTGTCCCCCACCAAAATATGCTTTCTGAAGTGTTTCATTCTGAATCAGGCTTTCCGCGCTGTCATGCATGGTAATATCTCCCACATCCAGCACATAACCATAATCAGCAATTTTCAATGCCTGCTTTGCATTCTGCTCAATGAGCAGTATGGTCATTCCCTGCCCTTTGATCTTTCTGATGGTATGGAATACTTCCTTGACGATCTTCGGGGCAAGTCCCATGGACGGCTCGTCCAGCAGCAGAAACTTCGGCTTTCCCATCAAAGCCCTGCAGATCGCCAGCATCTGCTGCTCGCCACCGGACAGAAGACCCGCTTTCTGGTTTTTTCTCTCTCCTAAAATCGGAAACATTTCATAATATTTTTCAATATCGGACGAAATCTCTTTATCTCTCCGGTTATAGGCTCCCATCTTCAGGTTCTCATAGACCGTCTGTCTGGGAAAGATTCTTCTTCCCTCCGGACATTGTATAATGCCTTTTTTGAATATCTCATGGGTGGGAAGACCGGTTATATTTTCTCCGTTAAAGATGATCTCCCCTTCTGCCGGTTTTAATACGCCTGACAGGGTTTTTACCAGGGTCGACTTGCCTGCTCCATTTGCTCCCAGAAGGCATGTCAGCTTTCCCTCTTCCACGCTTAAAGAGATACCGTTTAAGGCTGTGATCTGTCCATATTTCACTACAAGATTCTTCACTTCAAGCTGCACTTGTCATTCCTCCTCTGATCCGATATAGGCCTCTATTACCTGCGGGTCATTCGCAACCTTTTCAGGTTTATCAAGAGCAATTAGTTTTCCAAAATCCAGCACGGCAATCTGATCACACAGGCTCAGCATGAATTTAATATTATGTTCGATGACGATGATCGCTGTACCGCGCCTGCGTATCTCGTCGATCAGCATCATCAGGTCATCCTTTTCCTGCTCATTCATACCTGCAGTCGGCTCATCCAGAAGAAGCATCCTGGGATCACTGGCCAGCGCTCTTGCAATCTCCACTTTTCTCTGGGTTCCATAAGGAAGGCTCCCTGCAATCTCATATGCAGTATCTCCGATTTCCAGAAAATCCAGGATTTCCTGTGCTTTTTCAACAGCCTCTTTCTCTTCCTTCTTCTGCGCACCCAGCTTCAGAAAAATGCCGAACACATTGGTCTTAAAATTCTTATGCATTCCCACCAGAACATTTTCCAGAACCGTCATCTGGCCAAATACTCTGATATTCTGAAAGGTCCTTGCCATTCCTTCCTCACAGTGCGCCGTGGCGTTCAGCTTTGTAACGTCCTTACCAAAAAAATGCACAGAGCCGCCTGTCGGTGTAGTGAATCCGGTTATGGCATTGAAGAAGGTAGTCTTGCCCGCCCCATTGGGTCCAAGGAGTCCGAATATGCCGTTATCGGAGACGGTCAGACTGACATCGTCAAGGGCTTTCAGCCCCTCAAAGCTGACTGAAAGATGTTCAATTCTCAGCATTTCACTCATTTTCCGGCTCCCCTTTCCTTTTCTGAGGCTTCCCTGCGGCCAGCGATTTCCTTCACTTTTCTGACAATGATATCCTTAAGTCCGTTATTCCCAAGCAATCCGTCCGGGCAGAACAGCATCAGGACAACCATCATGATTCCCATGATCAGAAGCCGATAATTATAGGCCGTTCTGGACAGCTCCGGCACAATGACCAGGATCGCGGCTCCAAGAATCGATCCCGGAAGACTTCCCAGTCCTCCAAGAATCGCCATCTGACACAGGATAAGGCCTTCATCAATCGTAAAATTATAGGGCGATGCATATCCGGTATAGCTCACCATTGCAGCGCCGCCGAGCCCGGTGAAAAAAGAGGCGACGCCAAAACAGAAAGCCTTGTATTTTGGTATATTGATTGCTGAAAAGGCAGCTGCAATCTCATCGTCACGGATCGCCATCAGGGCACGTCCTTTATAGGATTTTGTAAGCCGGTCAATCAGTACATAGCACACAATCAGCAGAATCAACGCAAAATAGAAAAACTGTGCATGACTTGTGATCTGGAAACTGAACAGGCTCGGCTTTGGAATACCCGTGATGCCCATGGCGCCATTTGTGATCCGGGTACAGTTGACAAAAAACAGCCTTATGATCTCGACAATTCCAATCGTCAGCAAAGTGAGATAATCAAATGATGTTCTTCTCAGAAAACTCCCCACCAGCCATCCAAGCAATGCGGTAAAAAGGCCAGCCGCAAGAAAGCCCACTGCCCACGGAATATTTGCCGCACGCGTCATCAAAAGCGCAAAACTGTAAGTACCGATACCCACAAATGCAGATCTTCCAAAATCCAGAAGTCCGCAGAAGCCCAGAATCAGATTCACGGACAGGACGATCACTGCATACAGCATTACGTTATTTAAAACCTTTAAGATATACGTGTTCGTAACAAAAAGCGGTATACAGAACATCATGACCAGAAAGGCAAGCAGGATGAACGTCCTGGTTTTTAAATTAACTCCTTTTTTCATATTTACCTCCCTCAGACTTTCTCTGCAACTTCCTGTGGGAACAATCCATGAGGACGTATCATTATAAAGACAATAAAAACAAACCAGACAATCACATCTTTATATGTTGTAGATAAGTATGCGCCAACAAATGTTTCTATAATACCGAGACATAATGCGCCGACAATTGCACCCTTAAGACTACCGATCCCTCCCCATATGGTTGCCATCCAGGCCTTCATGGTTCCGAATGCAAATCCGATTCCCATGTAGATAAACCCGTAATAACTGCAGAAAAGAATTCCCCCCATGACTCCAAGGGCTGCTCCGAGGCCATAGATAATGGCAATGATACGGTCCGTTCGGATGCCCATCAGCGATGCGGCAGCAATATCCTGAGAGATACTGGTGATCGCCTGTCCCCATCTTGTTTTTTTCAGCGCAAGCGTCATGAGAACCATAATGGCAACGGCGATAAACAGAATCCAGATCTGCAGGGTGCCGATATAGACATTTCCGATCTGCAAAGACCTGCTCTGAATAATCTTCATGTCAAAAGCATATGTCTGTGGTCCCCATTTCAGCTGGACAATATTTCTCATAATATATGCGATGCCAACGGCAGAGATCGTCGGAGCGATTCGGTTGGACCCCTTCTTGCGCAGGGGTCTGTACGCGAATCTCTCAACGATCAGATTCACAAGTGCACCTGCACAGACCCCCAGAATAATTGCAAGGATCGGATTAACGCCGGAAACGGACAGGGTAAATGCCACAAAACAGCCCACCGTGTAGACATCGCCATGAGCAAAATTCAGCTGTCCCAAAATACCGTATACCAGGTTATAACCCATTGCAATCAATGCATATACGCTTCCAACGCTCAATGCATCTACGGTAACTTGAAATAACAATTCTTCTTCCTCCTTCTGTTTATAGATGTGCGGAACAAATACTGCGCAAACGTTTGCACTTTTTGCTTGTGCTATTATTATATATTCGTATGTCCAAAAAAGCAAGTTGTTTTTTGATTATTGTATATAATTCACATTTTTCCTCCTTTATTTTTGTCTATTCTGCCCATTCCAACAGCAATATTTATTTTAATTCCCTTATAATATTCCTTATTCTCCTAAAATTTGATCATAAAACGAAAAATAATTCTTGACATATTTGTTTCTGCTAATTTATAGTAGAGATTGACAGGGCAAACATTTGCGCATTCTATTGCACACTCTATCTATTTGCGGATAATATTATCTGTTTTATGTACAGGAGGTCACCATGCAATTTGAGAAGATGTTGAAAATTATTGAAACACATACTGCCGGAAGTCCCACAAGACATATTGTCGGGGGCGCTCCCCAGATTGAGGGCAATACCATGGCAGAAAAAATGCAGTATCTGCATGACCATCACGACTGGATACGCAAAACCGTGATGCAGGAGCCCCGGGGACATTCCAGTATGTCCGGCGCTCTCTATGTCCCGCCCTGCAATCCGCAGGCAGATATGGGAATCCTCTATTTTGATTCCTGTGATTATATGACCATGTGCGGGCACAGCACCATAGCAGTGTCGACGGTTCTGGTGGAAACCGGAATGGTAGAGAAGAAGGAGCCTGTTACCGTGGTAAAGCTGGATACTCCCGCCGGTCTTGTCACCGCTGAAGTCCAGGTAAAAGACGGAAATGTAAAGGAAGTGACGTTCTCCAATGTTCCTTCATTCCTGTACGCAAGCGAGGATGTGGAGGTCGAAGGCTACGGAACCGTCCACTGTGACGTGGCATTCGGCGGTATGGCCTATGCAATTGTATCTGCCGGGCAGTTCGGTGTGACGGTAGACCCTTCCAATGTCCATAAGCTGATGGAACTGGCGCACAGGGTATTTGACGCTGTACAGCCCAGGATCGGTTTTGTGCATCCGCAGCAACCCTTTATGGACCGTATCCACAGTGTCATGTTCACACAGCCCGGAACGGATGGTGCTGACAGCAAAGAAGTGGTTATCTTAATCCCGGCGGAGGAAGGCAATTCCACGGCTGTTGACCGTTCCCCCTGCGGAACAGGCACTTCTGCCAGAGTAGCTGCAGAACTTGCGCACGGAACGATTGCTCCTGGACAGTCCTTTGTTCAGGAAAGCATCGTGGGAACACGGTTTACCGGACGGATCGATGAGCGTCAGGATACCTGCGGCTATGTCGGCGGCATTCCAAAGATTACCGGTTCCGCCTATATCACCGCACTCAGCGACTTCGTAATATCCGCCGAAGATCCGCTGAAAGACGGTTTTATCCTTGTTTAATCCTATGATTTGTAATTATTATTCCTGAAAGGTATCTGTATTATGACAAGCAGTTTAAAAGAAATAGCCGAAGAACTTAATTTATCTATTTCTACCGTATCAAGAGCGATCAATCACACCGGCCGGGTTTCCGAAGAAACCCGGCTTATGGTACTGGAAGCAGTGAGAAGGCACAACTATACGCCAAACCGCATCGCCCAGTCTTTAAGGCAGAAAAAAACAAATATGGTAGGGCTGATTGTTCCTGATATCGGCGACTATTTTTCCGAAGTGATTAAAGGGACAGAATCCGAATTGTCCGCCAATAATTATTCCATGATCCTGGCTGACTCCCACGAAGATCCGCTGAAGGAAGCCAATTATATCAAACTGATGTACCAGTCTCAGGTGGACGGTCTGATCCTTGCGACCGTTTCGGATAACTTTCGCTGGACAGAGATATATGAGAAAAGCAATATTCCGGTTATGTTCTTTGACAACGAACCGGACAATCTGAAGTGCAATAAGGTTGTTCTGAACAATATCAAAGCCACGGAAATCGCTGTGGATCATCTTGTCCGGCTGGGACATAAGGATATTGCCCTGATATGCGGTAATGTAAAGGAAAGCACTGCCAAATACAGGCGGGAAGGCTTTATTGAAGCAATGAAAAAACACAGTCTGGAAATCAATTACAATCTGATCAAGGAGGGCCTGTATTATCTGGACGCGGGATATTCCTCCATGGAGGAACTGATCCTGAACAGAAACGAACATCCGTTCACCGCAGTAATTGCATCTACATACCGGATGTCCTGCTCTGCCATTCATGCCATCAAAGATTACAATTTCAGCTATCCAAAGGACTTTTCCTTTATCGGCTTTGACATGGAGGATTCCGACCGGCTGTTTTCTCCCAGTATTACTTCTGTGCTGCAGCCAGGAAAGCAGATCGGAAAACTCATGGTGCACAAGCTACTTCAGTCCATGGAGCCTGTTGGCGGCCTGTCCGCTGAAGAAAAGACAGAAGAAGAATTTATGGTTTCTTTTATCAATCCGGTTATCAAGATCGGAGAATCGACGGCTTCTGTAAAAAAATAACCATCATATTCTTTCCAACCCGCTTCTTCAGTCTGATTTCCTCAGGATTTTATATCTATATAAACGGCACTAAATTCTTGTCCTCATAGGGCATCGGTTCATGTGCCGTTTATCATCCATATCAAGCAGTTTGACAAAAAATATTTCGATTTAATTCCTTCCTTCGGCCATAAAGTGTATGATAAATGGCAAAAAGAAAAAGAGGGTTATATATGGCTCAATTACAAATGAAAACATCTTGAAGACCAGTTTGAAGGGATCGATGTGGGCTTATTCCCGAGCAGCGCTTCAAAATCTGTCACTGTTAACTCTTTTAATGCAAGACGTGCACTGGAACGCATCGGGCAGTCAGATCCCGGAAAAATGTACCAGGTCATGGCACTTTCTTCCATAAAGCAGACAGCAATCCCCATGCACGGACTCCATGCCGACACCACAACCATTTCCTTTTATGGGAATATAGCACGCAAAAGCCGCCGGTTACCGGGCATGCTGTTTTAAGGAAAAGGTGTGCGGGACGCCAATGCGTCTGCTGGTGCTTGAGAATTCATCACTAAAGGAGAAAGTAACCGTTTCACTTGAAAAAAGGCATCAGGAACTCGAAATAAAAAAAGCAGAAAAGAAGACCTTCCTGTGCGGGCAGATGCAGAGGAAGAAATACGCCGGTTTGAGAAACTGCCCTGCTCGGGGCTGTTCCAATGCCGTTTCCGCATAGAGAAAGAAAGAAAGGAGAAATGGCCGAGGGGAAGGAGGAGGGCCGGGGCCGTGCCCCAAATTGAGGAAAAGTACCGCTTAAAAGCGGAGGAAATAACAACAAAAGAAAAAGAACGGGAGGAATACCTGCAGAAATCGTCGTGCATAGTGCTTATAAGCAACACGACGAAAGAGGAAAGGGGCGTGTACAGTTATGCATGGCCAAGCGTGGAGGCAAGGGAAAGAGTAGAACCTCTGTTAAAGCTGTTCAAAATAACACTGGATGAATTATAGGGTAAAAACCCACTGTGATGGGGGAAAGGGGGAGTTATGCCACAAAACAGGCAGCCATTATATCAACTCAGACAATTTTTCCAAGAACAGCTTTTACATACTTCCGTTCAAGATTAATAACAGTCAAAAAACAACTTCACAGTAGATCGGTACTAAATAAAAAAACCTTCGGCAGCTGCCGGTTCTGTTCCCTGCCAAAATGCAGCAGCTCCTTTTTCCAGCGAATCAGTTCGCTTTCTGCTGTCTCAAAAAGCTCCGAATACAGCTTTTCCATCTCGCAGAGCACCGGCTCGAAGGACACCTGCGAATATCCTCCCAGCCGTCCCTCCACCTCATAATTTTCCCACATGGAAAGGCAG
>ERZ778514.1425-NODE-1425-length-17800-cov-4.247788_pt1 | contig 17800 bp, 16 predicted proteins | sample MGYA00510344_ERZ778514 | MGnify/ENA primary metagenome ERZ778514 (study PRJEB29527, sample SAMN07138968) | mouse gut metagenome | material: feces | host: mouse | place: China:Nanjing | collected 2016-01-25 ... | reverse complement strand
AGACAATTGAATATACATTCTTAAATGAGGATGTGGTGAATGTTGTATATAAGGTTCAGTTAGCAAAAATTAAATATACGAACGGAAGGGAAGAAAAGTGTTCTGATTTTCTAAAGGTCAAGGTTATAACAAATGAATCACAATGGGAAGATGTTATAATCACTTATAATGTAGATGATGTTAAAGGTCTGGAAAAAGTTGGTGAATTGTCAAAAGCATCAGGCTGGGGAGGTCAATTAGCAGCTGGTAAAGGATACAATAATGCAATCAAAAGACTTCAAAAAGAGGCCGCATCAATGGGTTGCGGTTTAATTCTTATACAAGGTGCCGTAAATATGGTCAACACTCAATTTGGAGCAGGGACAAGGGTTAATGCAAGTGCGTACAGGATACCGGCATTAGAGAATCAATCTCAAATTACAGTTGGTTTTGCAGGAAAATCATTATTTGAGCAGAAGCAGATGGCACGAAAATATTGTTTGGAGATTTTAGATGATATAGAAAATAACAAAATGGATTCCGCAAGGAGTAGATTTGGAGAATTAGAACCATATTTGGATGTAAAGGATTCTGCCGTGGAAGCATATATAAAACAGATTAGACAAAGACTGTTATAATCCGAGTAGAATATTCTGCGCATCAGAATTGTAATTAAATTATTGAAAAATCAGATGTATTCACTTCTTTGGAAATTATAATGGAGAAGTGAATACATTTTCTTTTAAAAACTATCTTGGTATTTTGAGGTAATGATTATATTACCTATATTTGCTTCTATAAAAAGAAAGATATGCCTACTATATTCATTTTATTTGGTTTCAGATTCCTGTTCTATGCCAATGACCATGAGCCAATCCATGTTCATGTGGTCAAAGGGAACATAAGTGCAAAGTTTACCTTGTTTCCAGAGGTGGAATTGGTTGAGAACAAAGGGCTGAAGCCGGCAGAATTGAAACTTGTTGAATCAGTAATTGAGGAGAACAAGGAGATTATAGCAGAGCATTGGAACAAATTTTTCAACAGGAGTATCTGATATGGTAAAGGTTGTAAAAATATGGCTGACTGATACTGAAATATGGATTCAGACAGAGGATGGGAAGACTGCAAGTGAAATGTTTGCAGACTATCCAAGACTGAAGTATGCTACTCAAGAGCAAAGGAAGAATTATACAACTGATGACTTTGGCATTCATTGGGAGGACCTTGATGAAGATTTGAGTTTTGAGGGGTTCTTTCAGAAGAAGAATGAAACTCTGCTCTACAGGCTGTTCATGGAGCATCCTGAACTCAATGCTTCAGCAATAGCAAGGAGAATGGGTATTTCCCAAAGCCTTTTTGCCCAGTACATCAGTGGTATAAAGAAACCTTCAGAAAAGAGGCTTAATGAGATACTTACTACCATGCAGGAGGTTGGCAGGGAGCTGATGTCAATTAAGTTAGAAAAACAGCCTTTGGTTACAGCATGATGTGCAAGTAGAGTAACCCCTACAGAAGCATTCATTGAAGAGGTAAAAAAATTGATTGAAAGTAGTTGCAATACTACTGAAAAGGAAATATAAGTTTAACCAAGAAAACACTCTCTGTTTTCCAAAAAGTTTTGACCAGTCCATGGCTTAGCTTGCATAAAGTAGTGAAACTTAAACCAATACTACTTTATCAGCAAAGGACTGAAAATCCTTGTGTCCCTGGTTCGATTCCCGGTGACACCACTTGAAAATCAGAGAGTTGCAGAAATGCGACTCTCTTTTTCTTTTGTATATCATATCCAGCTGGGGTACGGGATTGGATTTTGAGGCGGCGTGGACATTTTGGGTGATAAAACCTTTGTAATCGCCTGATTTTCTCTTCTTTATAAAGATTATCATTGATACGCTTTGCGTTCCGGTCGGCAAAAGTGGCTCGAATGACTCCTACCATATCTGCCACCTTAAGTAGCAATTGTCTGATAATCAATGGAAATATACTGAAGGTGGAAAACAATAGCATCCACCTTCAATTGCAAATAATTGATAATCAACTTAAATTTACTGAAGGTAGTGCTCCGGATCTTCCACCTTCAGTGACAAATCCAGCATATACGCATTCAGATTAAGGCCAGCAACTTAAGGTGGAGAAAAGCAGTGCCCACCTTAAGTTGCAAATGATTGGCAGTCAATTCAAATTGACTGAAGGTGGTAGTAGGGAACAGGCATGGGACACAATTTCCTGAATCAATGTGAAATCCCAGTTGTTTCCCATTTTTCGTATCTTCGGAAATCCATTGCCTTCATCTCCAAGTCATCCTGACAGTGATAAGACACCGTACTGTGTCTACATTCGGGACCGTTCAACCTGGCTGATCCTACCCCTACCTCTCTCATAGGCGTTCCCATCGGCCGAAATCCTGTCCGTTGGGAACATCTTGAAAACAGGTACACCCTAACAATCAATAATTTAAACAAAACACACCGTTCCCATTGGGCAGAAAAATGGCCATTGGGAACGCGCAGCCCCCAGGGGATACCCACCTGCGACAAGGAGTCAAGAGCTTGGCGGCTGCAATAGCTCGTGAACAGGTCAGCGGTAGATGCAACACTATAAACAGGTGGGTCTTTGGAACCAACTGATTGTCAATTAATTACAAAACAGTATACCTTATACGAGGCATACTGTTTTGTAATTAATTGAGTTTCACAGCGTTGATGAGACCCATATATGCTATTGCTCTATAGTAACTTCTTCTATTTGAAGTGTTGATACATTTGATGTGTAAAAACAAAGTTTAGGATAGTTTACTTTCCGTTTGAATTTCCACACTTCCATATTATTCATTTCGAATATATAGTTGTCACCGGAGCGTTCAAGTTTCAGATTCACCTTCTGATTTCTTCCCTTCGACAGTTTTACAGGAATTTCCTGCACTATCACAGTACCTATGCTTAAAGCGAAAGTCTCCTCTTTGAGCAGGAAGCCTACTTGTTCAAAGTCATCACTGTAGTCAAATTCAAGACCGAAATAATCCGTGTCATTTATCTCAGGTACTTTCAGGACGGCTGTTATGGTAAAGTCTTTTTCTATTTCCAGAGGAAGATCCACAAAGACCCTTCGTGCCTGTTCTTTCTCTTTACAGATCAGCTCAAGGTACCCATATTTTACCATCGCGCTTCCGTTTTTTGTGGAGTATTCCTGCCAATCCAGATACACTTTGTCTTCAAACGTCTCTTTTATAAACAGACCTTCCTGTGCATATAAGGCTATATCGGCTAATATAAGAAAAACTACCAGAATAAATTGTTTCATAGCATTATGATATTAAGGTTATTTTTTAGCCAGCCTCTGTTGCATTTCGTTTATTATCGGTTCGTATTGCTTGAGCACTCTGTCCCAAGCCTTGTAGTTATAGTCTTTTGAATTAAGCGGCGATATTTCTGAAGATACACGGATCTGATATGCCAATCCTTCGTTTGTAACCTGTTTTATCTGCACCCTTGTCCTGACTTTGACTTCCGACACAGGGAAAGTGTGCACCACCCATGGAGTATTGATGAATCCGGAAGATTTGTCGGATGTCTGTATTTCGTCAAAATAGTTCAGCAGAACCTGATTCAATATTTTCCACGCATTGTCTTCATCCAGGCCATCACGGACTACGACCGTAAAATATTTGTTTGCAAGGCTTGAAGATGAAGATCCAATGACTGAATCATCCTCGACCATAGTATAACTTATAGTTTTCCTTGTGTCCTGCCTGAACACTTTGACATTTTTCGTAACATAACCAGGCAATTCAAGCTTTACTGAAAAAAATCATCTTGTCTTGTGAACTTTAAGGTATACACACCGTCTCCTACATAATTTCCGTCAATGTAGATTTTGGTCTCTTGTGGCTGTGCGACTATTTTCTTTGTCTGCGCCTCGGCTGCGATCAACACAAAAGAAAATGTTAGAATAAGAAATAATTTTTTATACATAGTGATAATCTTGCGCCTCCACTTTACGGCTTTCGGCTTCTCCGCCGACATAAAAAAAACGTGAACTATACTGACTCCGTTGTTAGAGGTATTTGGCGTTACCCTGTCCACGAAATAAGTTTAGCTCACGCAAGGCGCGAGCATTATGAACTCATTTCTTCGGACTATAAAATCGCCAAATTTTCTAACAGAAGAAATAAAGCCTAATGCTTTTTATATGTCTTTTACTATAATTGCAGCAAAGATAGGGATATTAATTTAATTATCAATCTTGTATAATAATACCTGCAAATCATTCCCTCAACTCCGGTCCGATTCCCTGTGACACCACACCAAGCAATTATTCAGATCAATCGTACGCATCAGCGAATAATATGACATATATTGGCATATTATCACTACTTTTATTACTTTTGTTGCCGGATAGGACGATACTATCCAAATACATACGATCACGAAGAAGCATTATGCTTATCTTGTAGTTTGGAAACCTGAGAAATTTCTGATTTGTGTACAAGGATGGCGTAATGGTTCTCACGCATAGCGTGGGCTGCCATTTTACATCTGTACACAAGGTTTTCTCAGGACCTCCGAACTAGTTGTAGTGTAACAGTTCCACGCTTCTTGCATCTATTGGACGCCTTTATAGGAACTGAAAGGCAATCATACGAATATGAAAAAGATATCCTTGAAGAAGAATTCAAGAGCACTCAGGTAAATTCCAGGATAATGGTATCTGAAGCCAATCACAATGTGATATGTCAATGAATATAACTGCACCAATGGTGAAATTTATAACAACTAAACTATAAGATATGAATAAGCTTTATTTGATCATACCTATTATGCTTTTCAGTATGACATCTTTTGCTCAAACCAAAGGAGATATGTATATCTCTGGTTATATCAGTGCTGAATGCAGTATGCAGCAAACAACACTACCTGATGGTTCTCACTCAACATCTGCATATCATCCGTTAAATTCATCATTTGGATTAGGAATTGAGTATGGATATTTTGTGATAAATAATTTTCGATTGAGTTTAGCCCTTTCAATGCCATTTTCTTCAGTTCCAACATCTGAAGAAAATGGGAAATGGCTGAAAAATTCGACTATTGGATTCGGAATCAACCCCAATATTTCCTATTATTTGAAATTGGCAGATCGATTCTATTATACTCCAGAAGCTGGTGTTGCTTTTGAGTTCGGCAGTTATTACGAAAAATTGTCATCATCCACATCTTATAAATCCGGATATTGGGGATGGCAGGTATATCTGACATTAATTTCCTTTGAATTCAGGATTTCCGAGATATTGGCTATCGGAGCAAGTATGGAATCACTCAGACATAGCTCTACAAGATATGAATCAGATCCTTATCCAGCTTTTAGCCAATTCAACTTCAACCTGAACAATGCCGATATTTATATCCGATTCTATTTCTGATAGAATTTCATTATGAAACAATTGTTACATCTCTTTATGGACAGGTGGGTCTTTGTAATACAGTGACACTCAGCACGTTGCAAAACAGTATGGTCCATATAAGGAATACTGTTTTATAACATATTGCATTTCAACACATTACAACGACCCACCCCTAAGCCTGCTCCGACAATGACGGGACAATCATAAACAGCCTTTTCAATCAGACAGTACTCCCCACAAAAAATCCTCTATACGTAAAACCTTGCTGTTTTATGATTTTAAACAGCTACATTTGTCTGCGTTTCAATACACATACGATATGAGAACAATATATTTGATAGAGGGCAGCAAAGGCGCAGGAAAGTCTAAATTCATCTACGAAAAATATAGAGAACTTATGAGCCGATGCTCAAAGATGGACAGCAAAAATCAAGATGACTGGAATACCAGAATGTATGTCCTGCAGGATGACAGGACATCAGAAACCATCATATTGAACTCAGGATCGGATATGCGTTGTATAATAAACGACTTTTCAGATCTACTGATCAAATATCCGCAAGCCGACATAATATATACGGCCATAAGACCTTATGAAAACAATCCGCTGCTGCACACCTGGATGAAAGAAGCTCTACACATCCAAAAGGATGACAAGGTGATAGAAATAAGGCTGTGATCCGTAAATAAACATCAGGCACGCATAGCACGGAGCGAATTGAGGACAGCCAGCACAGTTACCCCGACATCAGCAAAAACAGCCTCCCACATACCCGCTATGCCCAAAGCTCCAAGCAGAAGCATAGCCAGCTTGATTCCGATTGCAAAAACGATATTCTGGACCACGATTCTCAATGTCCTCCGTGAAATACGGATACTCTCCGCAACTTTCATAGGATTGTCGTCCATCAGCACAACATCAGCAGCCTCAATCGCCGCATCGCTTCCTACAGCCCCCATAGCAATACCGACATCTGCAAGTTTCAATACAGGAGCATCATTGATGCCGTCTCCGACAAATGCAATCTTCTGAGAACCGGCAGACCTCAACTCCTCCATCCTGGACACCTTGTCGGCAGGCAGAAGACCTGCATACACTTCATCTATTCCAAGCGCACCGGACACCTCCTCAGCCACATCCTGACGGTCACCGGTCAGCATCACAACCTTCTTGACCCCGGAACGCCTCAATCCCGACACCGCATCGGCAGCCTCAGGCTTGATACTGTCAGATACCACAATATGCCCCATATAGACACCATCCACAGCCAGATGGACTATAGTCCCCGGTTTCTCACACTGTTTTGCCTCGACACCAGCACGTGACATAAGCCTGTCATTGCCGGCATATACTTCCCTGCCGTCCACAACGGCAAATATTCCCTCACCTGCAAAATTCTTCACATCCGCCACACGTTCTTTGTCAAGCTGTCCGCCGTATGCACTCCTCAACGACACCGCTACAGGATGATCGGAATACATCTCAGCCAATGCAGCCAGCTCCACAAGCATTTCCCCGGAAATGATTTCCGGATGTACAGCAGTCACAGAGAAATTTCCATAGGTAAGCGTACCTGTCTTGTCAAATACGACTGTACCCACACGCGCCAATATTTCAAGATAATTAGAGCCTTTTATGAGTATTCCTCTTCTGGATGCACATCCTATACCTGCAAAAAAGGTCAACGGTATAGAAACCACAAGAGCACAAGGGCATGAGACGACAAGAAATATCAGTGCACGGTTGAGCCAGACCGTCCAGTTTCCGCCGCTCACAAGAGAAGGCACAACAGCGAGCAGTACGGCAGCAGCCACAACGGCAGGAGTATAATAACGGGCAAATCTTGTCATAAACTTCTCGGCCTTAGCCTTCCCAGTATCAGCATTCTCCACAAGTTCAAGAATACGCGCCACAGTCGACTCTCCATATACCCCGCTCGTGCGTACACGGATTACTCCTGTCATATTCAGGCTTCCGCTCACCACAGGATTGCCTTCCGATACATCACGCGGCAGACTTTCACCTGTCAGCGCAGATGTATCAACAGATGATTCTCCCGAAATCACCACACCGTCCAAAGGAATCTTTTCACCAGGCTTCACAATGATCACGCTTCCGCCAGGAACGTCATCTGGAGCAACCTGACTAAGCTCACCGTCCTCCTCGATATTGGCATAATCCGGACGGATATCCATCAGCGAAGAAATAGACGCCCTGCTGCGCGCAACGGCAATATCCTGAAAAAGTTCCCCTACTTGGTAAAACAGCATTACAGCAACGGCTTCAGGGTACTCACCTATCGCAAATGCCCCTAAGGTAGCGATCGACATCAAGAAATGCTCATCAAAGAAATTGCCGTGCAACAGATTGCGTACAGCCCTGTACACGACATCAGCCCCTATAACAGCATACGCCAGCGCAAAAGTGGCAGCACAAGCCCACGCAGGAAGAGCTGGGAGAAAAGACAGTCCGCAAATGGCAGCACATGCGACAATGCGGGAAATCAAGATTTTATGTTCCGTTTCCATATCAAACAAATTGGCTTATACACCTTTTCAAATTTTATGCAAAACACAATAGCAAAAAACGATTATCTTTGCGCCCCGAAATACGGATGGGTCAACCAGACAAAAATAGCACGCTTTTTGTAAAGGAGAGCCCGTTTTGCTAAAATTTAGTTTATGAAAGGTAAACATTATATCAAAAAGACATACGGCAAGATCAACAAAAGTGCCGGATATGTGAACGTAAGAATCAAAAAACTGAACTGGAAACAATGGCTGACAATATTGCTCACAATAGCGGCAGCTACAATAGCTATAATACTGCTTACAAAGGAAGAACCAGCAGAGCCTGTACTTCCGATAGTCCAGGCGGAAACTGTAGTCACAAAAGATGTCGAAATCTATGGAGAGTACGTCGGAAGAATCAGGGCACAGCAGTTTGTGGAAATACGGGCCAGAGTTGAAGGATATCTTGAAAGTATGCTTTTCGCAGAAGGTACCTATATAAACAAAGGCCAGGTACTGTTTGTCATAGACCCGAGACAATACAAGGCTACAGTCGACAAGGCAAACGCACAGCTCAACAAAAACAAGGCAATGGCACAGAAAGCGGAACGCGACCTGAAAAGAATACGCTCGCTGCACGAGCAGAACGCTGTAAGCCAGCTTGACCTTGACAATGCCATTGCAGCATACGAAAGCGCGAAAGCGGAAGTCCAGATGAGCAAGGCGGATCTCGCCCAGGATGAGATGGCACTCAGCTTCACTACTGTCAAATCTCCTATCAGCGGATATATCAGTGAAAGAAACGTAGATATCGGAACATTGGTAGGCCCCGGCGGAAAATCGCTGCTTGCCACAATTGTAAAAAGCGATACGGTAATGGTGGATTTCAGCATGACGGGACTGGACTATCTCAAAAGCAGGGAACGGAACGTAAACATAGGGCAGAAAGACACATCAAGGACCTGGGAGCCATATATCACCATCACGCTTGCGGACAATTCCGCATACCCTCTGAAAGGACTCGTAGACTTCGCGGATCCACAGGTGGACCCAAACACGGGAACATTCTCTGTCCGCGCGGAAATGCCGAATCCCGACCATATACTTCTTCCTGGGCAGTTCACCAAAGTAAAGCTGCTTCTGGATGTCAGGGAAGATGCAATCGTTGTCCCGAACAAGGCTATCGTAATTGAAAAAGGAGGAGCATACGTATATGCCGTCCTACGTGACGGTACTGTAGAAAAACGTTTCGTAGAGCCAGGTCCGGAAGTAGGTAATTTCACGGTAATAGAAAGAGGATTAAGTGCTTACGAACAAATTGTCGTGGAAGGCTACCATAAGCTCGCACACGGAATGAAAGTCATCGTATCAAACCCTTCCAAATCTGCAGAATAATGAAATCAGGATTTTTCATAGACAGGCCGGTCTTCTCGATTGTCATATCAATCCTGATAGTGATCGTCGGAGGCATAGGACTGACATTGCTCCCTATCGACCAGTACCCTCAGATAGTTCCTCCGGTAGTAAGCATTTCCGCTTCCTATCCTGGAGCCAGCGCGCAGACTGTGACGCAGGCTGTTGCGACACCGATAGAGCAGGAGCTTAACGGAACTCCGGGTATGCTTTATATGGAGTCCAACAACACAAACTCAGGAGGATTCTCAGCGACAGTAACATTCGACATATCAACGGATCCGGATCTTGCTGCCGTCGAAATCCAGAACAGGGTCAAGGAAGCCGAAGGCAGGCTGCCTGCCGAAGTCGTGCAGAATGGCATTTCAATTGAGAAGCAGGCCGCAAGCAAGCTGATGACAATAACAATACAGTCGCAGGACCCGAAATATGACGAAGTCTACCTCAGCAACTACGCTACCCTGAACGTTGTAGATATGCTAAGGCGTGTGCCTGGAGTCGGACGTGTATCAAGTCCTGGAGGACGTTATTATGCAATGCAGATATGGGTATATCCTGACCGCCTGGCCAACCTCGGGCTGACGGTCAAAGACCTGCAGAACGCGCTCAAGGACCAGAACAGGGAGTCAGCGGCCGGAGTTCTCGGCCAGCAGCCGATATCAGACGTGGATGTAACCACACCTATCACAGCCCAGGGCCGACTTTCATCCGTAAGCCAATTTGAAGATATAGTAATAAGGGCCAACCAGGACGGATCACTGACAAGGCTCAGAGACGTGGCCCGCGTATCACTTGAGGCCTCATCATACAGCACGGAAAGCGGAATAAACGGAGGAGATGCAGCCGTCATCAATATAAATATGCTTCCCGGAGCCAATGCAATGGATGTCGCGAAGCAGGTGAAAAAGGCGATGAAGGAGATCAGTGCGAATTTTCCGGAAGGAATCACATACGACATTCCTTTTGATATGACTACATATATTTCAGAGTCAATCAAAGAAGTGTACAAGACACTGTTTGAAGCTCTTATACTTGTGATGCTGGTCGTATTCCTGTCACTCCAGAGCTGGCGTTCAACGGTGATTCCGATGATTGCCGTACCTATATCCCTCATAGGAACTTTCGGTGTTATGCTCATATTCGGATTTTCATTGAATATGATGACATTGCTCGGACTCGTACTTGCAATCGGTATCGTCGTGGATGATGCGATCGTGGTGGTTGAGAACGTGGACAGGATCATGAACCACGAGCATCTTTCTGCATACGAAGCGACAAAGAAGGCAATGAAAGGAATATCCGGAGCACTGATAGCAACATCATTGGTACTCTGTGCCGTATTTGTGCCTGTAAGTTTCCTTTCCGGAATCACAGGTCAGCTGTTCAGGCAGTTCTCCGTCACGATTGCCGTATCTGTAATCATTTCAACTATCGTTGCACTTACACTCAGCCCTGTAATGTGTTCAAAGCTGCTGAAGCCGGACAAGGGAGGACAAAAGAACATAGTCTTCAGATTTATAAACAGATGGCTTGACAAAGGCAACCTGTTCTATGAAAGGATGATAAAATCGGCTCTGAAGCACTCAGGAATCATGCTCGGAATATTCGTAGCCGCTGTAATAGGAATAGTCGTGATGAACAGCCTCGTACCGCAGAGCTTCATTCCCAAAGAGGACCAGGGATATTTCACTGTGGAACTTGAACTTCCGGTAAATTCGACAATCGAAAGGACACGTATCGTCACGGAAAGGGCTATGGACTATCTTATGCAGAACCCTGATGTGGAATATGTCCTTAATGTAACAGGATCCAGCCCGCGTGTGGGTACAAGCCAGGCCAACAGCCAGCTTACAGTCATATTGAAACCGTGGGACAAAAGGAAAGAGAAAAACCTCAACAGGACAATGCAGAAGATTTCCGAACACCTCTCACAGTATCCTGAAAGCAAGGTCTACGTAAGTACACCGGCAGTTATACCGGGCCTCGGAACCTCAGGAGGTTTCTCTATGGTTCTTGAAGCACGCGGAGACGCCTCATACGAAGATCTTCAGAAGGCAACGGACACATTGATCCAGATAGCATCACAAAGAAAAGAACTTGCAGGACTCTCCTCTTCTATGCAGAATGACATCCCCCAGCTCTATTTCGATGTGGACAGGGACAAGGTGCAGCTGCTCGGAGTACCTGTAGCAGATGTGTTCTCCACCATAAAAGCATTCACGGGATCCGTCTACATCAATGACTTCAATATGTTCAACAGGATCTACCGCGTCTATATACAGGCTGAATCCCCGTACCGTGCACACAAGGACAACTTGAACCTTTTCTTCGTGAAAGGTCACGACAACTCAATGATTCCCGTAACGGCACTCGGAACCACATCATATACGACCGGTCCGGGAACAATAAAGAGATTCAATATGTTCAACTCCTCAACCATCAACGGTGAGGCGGCACAAGGATACAGTTCCGGAGAAGCGATGGCCGTCCTGGAAGAAATAGCACGCGAACATCTGCCTTCAAACATAGGTATAGAATGGAGCGGCCTGTCCTATCAGGAAAAGCAGGAAAGCGGCCAGACAGGACTTATCCTCGGATTGGCACTTCTGTTCGTATTCCTGTTCCTTGCAGCCCAATACGAAAGCTGGTCAGTCCCTATCGCAGTCCTTCTGTCCCTCCCTATCGCGGCTTTCGGAGCATATTCAGGAGTAGCAGTATGCGGACTTGAAAACAATGTATATTTCCAGATAGGACTGGTAATGCTCATAGGACTGGTGGCAAAGAACGCCATCCTCATAGTGGAGTTCGCAAAAAATGAAGTAGACGCGGGTAAAGAACTGATAGAATCCGTGGTCACAGCCGCAAAACTCCGTTTCAGGCCTATCGTAATGACCTCATTGGCATTTATGCTCGGAATGCTTCCTCTCGTGCTCGCAACAGGTCCCGGCTCGGCCAGCAGGCAGAATATCGGAACCGGAGTATTCTTCGGAATGGCAGTTGCGATTACGGCAGGTATAGTCTTCGTTCCTTTCTTCTTTGTATGGATATACAGACTGAAAGCAAAACTAACAAGAAAAAGAAATGCGTAGAATTTCAGATATATCAAGACTGTGCATCATTGCACTGGCTCTTTTGGCAGCAAGCTGTTCACCGGCGAAGCATTGTGCCCGGCCGGACCTCAATCTCCCGTCCGTCTATCTCGCTGATATGACCGACAGCACGACCATAGCAGACATTGAATGGTGGACAATATATTCAGACACCGTACTCCACAGACTGATACAGCAGACTCTGGAGCACAACAAAGATATACTCATAGCCTCCGAAAGAATAGAAGAGATGCGCCAGATGCACAGAATATCCAAATCTGCACTGTTCCCGTCACTTTCCGGAGAAGTCGGAGGAAATCACGAATGGACAAACGCCGGAGGCTCCAAACCTGTCAGCGACCCGGAGATCACCGCCCGTCTTGACTTGTCCTGGGAGATAGACCTGTGGGGAAACCTGCGTTGGGCGTCCCGTAAAGGGGCCGCCGAATATCTGGCCTCTGTCGAAGCCAAAAGAGCTATGCAGATGACACTTATATCAGAAGTGGCAAAGGCATATTTCGAGCTTATAGCACTCGACAACGAATACACAATCGTACAAAGGACACTTGTCACAAGACAGGAAGGAGTACGCCAGGCAAAAATACGGTTTGAAGGAGGACTTACAGCAGAGACACCATACCAGCAGGCACAGGTGGAGCTTGCATCTACAGCATCGATAATTCCTGAGCTGAAAAGAAATATTGCGGTCAAAGAAAGCCAGATAGCATTGCTTACCGGACAATATCCGGGAGAAATCAAAAGAGGAGGACAGCTTTCTGTCTACGAATCAAGGCTTGAAGTTCCAGTGGGCATTCCTTCAGGTCTTCTTCAGAGACGGCCTGACATACGCCAGGAAGAGCAGAAGCTCGCCGCGGCCCAGGCAGCAGTAGGCGTTGCCCAGGCAGAGCGTTTCCCGAAATTTACAATCAATCTCGCCGCAGGGCTTGAAAACGATGCTTTCACATCATTCTTCAAATCCCCTATCTACAATATGGCGGCAGAGCTTGTCGCACCGATATTCTCTTTCGGCAGACGCAAGGCCCGTTTCAAAGCCTCCGTATCCGCCTACAACCAGGCAAAGCTGTCTTACGAGAAAAAGGTACTTGAAGCATTCAAGGAGGTATATGACGCTGTCATAACATACCAGACGGCACAGGAAAATGTCGTCCTGAAAAGAAACCTTCTCAATGCATCAAGGAAAAACGTTGAACTGACACGCTTCCAATATATAGACGGAGCCATCAATTACCTCGACCTCCTTGATGCACAAAGAAAATATTTTGACGCACAGATAGCTCTCAGCGATGCCGTGCGTGATGAACATCTTTCTTTTATAGCACTCTACAAATCCCTTGGAGGAGGCTGGTAGGCAGGAGCACACTCTCCTACCCTATCATCCATCTGCTTCCCGGGATAAATGAAATCAGCTTAGTAGTCACATAGCAGCTGACAAATGTGCTTATCGCGATTGCCGGTATCGCGGCAGCCGTAGGAAGACCGAGAGACACCTTGAATACGGTCACCCATAACCCGAGCCAGAAGATGTGCATCAGATACATTCCGTAGCTCAGCTTTGACATATTCTCAATGATACGTGGCGACTTCTCCGCATTTATGCAGGTGAACATAAGGAATGTACCGGCTGTGAGCAGTACGCAGTTTATAGTGCAGAACGCCCAGCCGATCTCGAGCACAGGAGTAGTATGGATAATTCCAGGCACAGCCTGCACATAGAACGAATATATGGTCAGAGCAGCTCCGACAAGCATTGATACGGTACCGACGGCCATACGCCTGGCTCTGCTCCAGTCAAGATGCACACGGATATAATGGGCAAGCACTATATAGCCAAGATAGCCGGAAAAATACCAGAGCAGATGATATTCATTCCAGAAGCATTGTCCCCATACTTCCCCGCACCATCTGTTAAGATAAGGTATGCAGGTTGAAACAAGGAACAGAAGTATAAAGAAACGCTCCTCCTTTGCCGAGGCTTTCCTGAGCCACGGAGAAATCATCGGAATGAAAAGATAAAGTCCGATAAGAGGATACATAAACCACAGATGGCCGGCCAGAGTAGGGAAATTGAGCAGTATCCTTGACAGGTCATTAACTGACGTCGCAACATCAATCTGTCCCCAAAGCAGCGGCAGGACGCTATACAGTACCATAAAGAAGAACATAGGAGGAAGTATACGCTTAAACCTTTTGCTGTAAAACTGCATAGTTGTCTGTTCCTCCTTCATAGGTACAAGCAGAAATGCAGACACGATTATGAATAAAGGTACTGACATTCTTGAAAATCCGTCATAAAGACTGACCCAAAGACGGTCTGTCTCATTCGCGAGCAAAGACTGCGGGCCTGCCATATCCGTAGAACCGGGAGCTCCATAGAAATTTTCACTTGCGTGCACAAGCATCACAAGGAAGCAGGCAAACACACGCACATAATCAAGAAATACAATACGTTTCATTTGTTCAAAATTTAATTATATCCGACAAGGGCTGCAAAGATAGCCATTTCACACGGACTTTCCGCCTTTTGCCGGTCTGATATCAGGAAGCCAGGAAGCGATGATGCCGAACAGCGGGAGAACAGTGCTCACACGGAAAATGAACTCTATGCTGGTCCTGTCTGCAAGCCATCCGAAAAAGGCGGAGCCGATACCTCCGAGCCCGAACATAAGCCCGAAAAACACTCCTGCCACCATCCCGACCTTGTCCGGCATAAGATCGGTAGCATAGACAAGAATAGCAGAAAAGGCGGAGGCTATCACCAGTCCTATAATGACAGAAAATACGACCGTCCAGAAAAGATTGAGATACGGAAGACACAGAGTAAAAGGAGCTGCCCCCAGAATTGAAAACAATATAACATATTTACGTCCATACCGGTCTCCGAAGAAACCTCCGGCCAGCGTTCCTGCTGCCAAAGCCCCCAAAAATGCAAAAAGGCACACCTGGGACTGCTGGACGCTCAAGTCAAATTTGTCTATCAGAAAAAATGTAAAATAGCTTGTCATACACGAAATGAAAAAATACTTCGAAAATATCATTATGACAAGTATCGACATCGCAAAGCGCACCGTCCTGGCCGGATAGACCGCTCCTGAAGCCACTGCACCGGGGGCTGCACCGTATCCGGAGGCAATTCTTCCGCCATACCACCGGCCTATCCCAAGCAGAATTATCAATGCGGCAAAAGCAACCACGGAAAACCACGCTACAGATTCCTGCCCATAAGGTATCACCACCAGAGCTGCCAACAGCGGTCCCGCGGCACTTCCACCGTTCCCTCCTACCTGAAATATAGACTGGGCAAGGCTCTTTCTGCCGCCTGAAGCCATCTGGGCCACACGTGAAGCTTCAGGATGGAATACAGCCGAACCGCACCCTATTATTCCTACCGCAATCAGAATAAGCCCGAAAGTCCTGGCAAATGCAAGGACAAGAAGCCCTGAAAACGTAAACATCATACCCACGGCCAGAGAATAAGGCCTCGGATGCCTGTCCGCATACAGACCGACAAAAGGCTGGAATACAGACGAGGTCATCTGTATCACAAATGTTATCAGGCCTATCTGCCCGAGAGTAAAGCCATAGCTCTCCTTCAGAAGAGGATACATCGCCGGAATCACGGACTGTATCATATCATTGAGAAGGTGGGCAAATCCTATCGAAAAAAGTATTATGAAAGCGGTTCCGTCACCGGAACCGCCATATTTTCTATCTGAAGATTTCATTTCACTCAAAATCTGACATTGGCAGCATTCACCTGGTATAATTCAAAACGGCTGCAAATATAGTAAAAGTCGAGAGCAGAGGCGAAATAAATTTCGACTATGCCGAGACCAGAGCGTTTATATGTGCTTTAGCACAAAGATAGTCAAAGTCGAGAGCAGAGACCAAATTTATTTGGGCTATGCCGAGACCAAGACGTATATATATCCATATATACGTCAAAAACAGGAATTAAAGACCCGGTACGATATTTCTGATGACGAAGAACAGGACAATAACGGCAAAAGCCACATAGACGGCCCTGCCTTCATACAGATGCCTACGCAGGAAATCAGTTATATGATTATGGCCTGAGAATAAAAGAAAGATCCCGAGCAGTATATAAGGCATTGCCACCACGGCAAGGGCATTATAACGCAACGCACCTATAAGATTTCCGTTAAGAAGCTGATGCAAAGCCCTTTGTGTTCCACATCCAGGACATTTGAGCCCAGTGAGCGTATAAAATATACATTTAGGGAAAAACACGGAATCCTCCGGATCAAATATTACATAAACATACAGTACCGCCGCGGCAAGCAGCAGTACAGACATTGACAAAAGCGCAATCCTCGCCTTACCGGACAAGGCTGCAGGTATAGTTTTCCGGAAAGATGTCCGTAAACAAGTCTGTAAACACACCTGTTTCCCACCCTAAGGCACAGACAAATATGCCGATATAAAGGACCCAGAACAACACCATCAGGACAATTCCCCACAACGACCAGGATTTTGCCTTGGAAGAATACACCCTTGCGGACTCGACATCACCGGCATACCAGCTTGAGTCAACCTTTGATGAATACAGCAGACCGACTATACCCAGCGGCATACAGCACAAGATTGTAACAAGGACAGAAAGCCACATATAATTGTCCGGCCGTCTCGGAGGTTTGACAGGGGACGGTGCTGTTGAAGAATACAGCTGGTCGCATCCGCATCTGGTACAGAATCTTGCACCCTCAAGAAGCTCCGCACCACATTTTTTGCAATACATATACTATCAGATTAAAAAACTGTCGCCCTGCGGATTGCACAGGGCGGCATAAAAATTACAGTCGGCAGCCCGTGCATTAAAACAGCGGGAACGATTTCTCTGTATTTACATATTTCGCCTCAAAGTCGCTGTCGGACATCATAAGCATAAGGATAGCCTGTACAAACATCACAATTCCCCATATACCGCAAGAGCAGAATGAAATGACGATTGTAAGTATACCGGCTGTAGATTTACCGAGATAGAAATAATGTATTCCGAGAGAGCCCAGGAACAAAGCGAGCAATGCCGCTACCATCCTGTCTTTCTTTGCAGGAATGAGAGCTTTTGCAACACTTTTGGACTGGTCTCCGCAATTAGGGCAGAACTCTACATTCTCAGGAATCTTAGCACCGCATTTCTTGCAGAATACATCCTTTACTACTGGTGCACCACAATGAGGGCAATTTGCTGCGGAATCAGATATTTCTTTTCCGCATTCTTTACATAAAATCAATGCCATAGTCGTATAAGTTTTAAATCCGGACACAAAGGTACAATTATCCAGATTTTTTCACCTAATAATCATCAATTTTTGGTATAATTGACATTTTTGGTTGGTGATCATGACAAAAGTGGTTGGTGAACGAG
>ERZ778514.1420-NODE-1420-length-17827-cov-3.426570_pt1 | contig 17827 bp, 16 predicted proteins | sample MGYA00510344_ERZ778514 | MGnify/ENA primary metagenome ERZ778514 (study PRJEB29527, sample SAMN07138968) | mouse gut metagenome | material: feces | host: mouse | place: China:Nanjing | collected 2016-01-25 ... | reverse complement strand
AAGGCAAACGGCTGCATGCCGGACGGGGTAAGTCCCATGATTGCAAGCCGGTGAAATCCAAGAAATCCTTTTCCGGTATCCACGATCCGGCTGTCATCCGGCCCTCTGGAAATGGTCCTCCGGAAACCCTTCTGAAACGTTTCCAGATCAGCGCTGCTGTCACAGTATCCCATAATAGAACACATAATAAAGCTCCTCCATATTGTAAGATTTTCAGTTTCCCTGTCCGTTGGGCACAAAAAAAGACACCTTCCACGTAAAAACACATGGAAGACGCCTTTGTCTGTTCCGTTTTGCATTGTACGCCAGACGGCATCATTTGTCAAGTCTCTGGTGAAAATTTTCCGGAGCCTTGTGTCCGCTGGGGTACTTTTCACACTCACGCCGGTGTTCAGCCAGGGGGCTCAGGTGTACAAAGTATCCATGGTCTGAATCCGCTTTGACGGTCCATAGAGAGATACCGCCGTGGATATGCAAAGCAGCGCCAGCACTACCAGAAGCTCCGCCGCCGGTATCCTCCACGGATCCCCCCACCGGGAAGTCACCATGATCTGAAACAGGAACCGATGGAGCAGAAGGCCTGTGGGTACGCCGGACAGGATTCCGAAAAACAGGTAAGCGCCTGCTTCCGCCGCCACCATCCTGAAAATCTGGATCCGGCTCATGCCAATGGCGTACAGGCTTTTGTACTGTCCCATCCGTGCAGACACGCTCATGGACATGCTGTTGATGATATGAAACGCCGAGATCATAAGGATCAGAATCAGAAACCCGTACAGAAACAGCAGAAAAGCGTAATATGCGCCCATGACTTCCATGTTGCTCTGGCGCCGGTCAGAAAACAGGACGCTGTCTTCTGCCAGAGCCCGCAGCTCCTGTGCATCCTCGTCCGTCGTCCCGCGCCGTACCTGCACATCAATGATCGTATATCCATTTTCTCCGGTCAGCTTCTGAAACAGCTCTTCCGAACAGAATACGGTCTTTGTACCTGGTTCTTCATCAAAGGGATGGCTGCCGACAACGCCCGACACCGGCAGCTCCCATATCCCGCTTCCGGTAAAAAGCGTGATCCGGTCTCCGGGATTCAGTGAACCGGTCTCCTGACGGGACACCAGAACAGAACTGCCCTTTAAAATCTCCTCCGTCGTACCGGCAGACAGTTCTTTCTTTGCCCACCGAAGCTGATGCTCTTCATAAGAGACCAGCATGACTTTTCCCTTCTGTCCGTTCCATTCCGCCTCTACTTCATAAGCAAAACTCCTCCCATAGACCCGTTTCACTGCCGGATGCGCTTCCAGCTTCTCTGCCAGTTCCGGTGAAACGGAACAGGTGTGATCCGGACTGATAAATGAAAGATCCGGCGCTTCGGGGCGTAAAGGCGTTAATGCATGGTCCATGAAAGCATGGAGGGTACAAAAGGACAGAAACAAAATGATCCCAAACGCAAAAGAACCGGACATGAGCAGAAGATTCTTAAGGCTGCCCTTCGCATGATGGAAGCCAAGAGTCGTTTCTACAGGAAGCCATTGGGGATTCACTGCGCGTTTTGCCGCATACACGGTTCCCGCATTACCGGAGACGGCGGTCAGCGGAGAGACTCTCGAAGCTCTCTTTGCCGGAGCACGGGCTGCCAGCAGCACGGTCAGAATACCGATCACGGTACCTGCTCCGATTCCGATCCAGCTGATGCCGAAAACCGGCAGTTCTCCAAAAAATCCGGAACTGATGTAACGAAGCAGTGCACAAAGTCCCCAGATGACCACAGTACCCGCTAAAAGTGCGGCAGGAACTGCCGTTTTGCACCATCCAAGGGCTTCTTTTCGGACATATTTCGCCACCTGTCCGGGTGTGGCACCCAGACACCGCATCACTCCGAAAAATTCCGTCCGCTGTGCCACACTGCTGTTCAGGCTGCCGGTAATCATCAGGATGCCTGCAATTGCCACCAGCACCGCAATCACCGCCACCACCAGATAAAGCTGCATCAGGTAGGTATCGTTACTCTGAAACCGCAGCCCCAGAAGCATGGCATTCTGCCCCACCTGCTCTTCAGAAAGTCCCATCTGTTCCACGATTGTCCGGATGGTTCTCTGAATCCTGCAGAACGGCACGAACTGCACATAGAGCACACTGTCCGTTCTGTCCGGTTCTCCATGAAGAAACGTATTCCGGAAGGTTTCCAGATTGACAAATACGCCGAAAGCATCCGCCTCCGTCAGCAGAGCTGTGGTATAGAAAAACCCGCTGATTGTAAAGACCAGCGTCTTCCCCTCCGGCGAAGTGATCGTAATCTCATCTCCGACCGAAAGATTCAGGCGTTTCTGAATGCTGTCGGAGCATACAAGGTCCGTTTCCCCTTTCGGAAATTTTCCCTCCATAATCCGGGCTGCCGGCAGCATCTCCATCAAAGCTTCATCAAACCCGCAGATGACCGTCTGCGTACCTTCGATCTGCCACCCTTCATCCAGCCGGTAGTTTCTCACATCATACCGGGCGCCTGCCTCTACTTCCGGTCTTGCAGCAAGCATCGCTGCCTGTTCATCGGAAAGTCCCTTAAATGCGGCATGCCAGCTTCCGTCTTTCTGGATTGCCTGGATCTCCTGGCTCCGGATCGACATATCCGCCATGCCAAAAAGTCCCATGATCAGAAATACCGATAAAAAAATACAGATCCTTGTCATGCGGCTCTGTTTGACGTTCACCTTCGCCTGAACGGCGACCAGATCCAGATATCTTCTCATGGCTGCATCCCTCCCAGATCCTGAAGCTGTCCGTCCCGAACCCTGAATACCCGGTCCACAGAAGAGGTCAGCTGCATATTGTGGGTGATCATCAGCACCGTCTGCTGATAATGTCTGGATGCCTTCAAAAGCAGATCCATCACATCCTGGCTGCTTCTGGAATCCAGATTTCCGGTCGGTTCGTCCGCCAGAACCAGCATGGGCCTTGCAATCATGGCCCGGCCAATGGCAACCCGTTGCTGCTGCCCGCCGGATAACTGACCGGGCAGATGGCGCCTCCGATCCTGAAGCCCCAGAATCTCCAGCAGTTCTTCCACTCTCTCCCGCTTTGGTTTCTGATGATCCAGAAGCAGCGGAAAGATCATGTTCTGTTCCACGTCCAGTTCCCCGATCAGATGAAAAGACTGAAAAATGAACCCGATATTCCGCCTGCGAAACAGAGTGCGCTGATTTTCCTTCATACCGAACAGATCCGTCCCGTCCATCCGGACGCTTCCGGATGTGGGCGTATCCAGTGCTCCAATGCAGTTTAAGAGCGTGCTTTTCCCGGAACCGGACTCTCCCACTACGGCCGCAAACTCTCCCCTTTTCATGGAGAACGACACATTTTGAAGCGCTTTCACAGCAGTCTCGCCGGTTCCGTGTACTTTACAAAGCTGTTGTACCTGTAACAGTTCCATGGTATAATACCTGCCTTCCTTTCTTTCCTGCAGCCGGACTGACGTTTCCCTGATGCCTGCCGTCTGTCCCGCAGACTGCGTCAATCCGCTGCCTGTAGAAAAATCATAACAGGTCCTGCTTACGTTTCGGTGAAAGGAAGCTTACGGTTTCGTAAGGTTTTCCCGTATAAGATTTTTATCTGTTCATCAGGCCGTCCCTGATTCCATTCTTTGATTACCGCTTCCCGTTCGCTTAACAGTTCCGCTATTTTATGATTCAGTTCCGAAAGTTTTAATTCAGCGCCGTTTATGGAAACTCATTTACATAAAATTCATGGAAAATACGGTCCCTTCTCCCGGCACGCTCCTGACCGTCAATGTTCCGCCCTGCCCTTCCATGATCGCTCTGGCAAGAGGCAGTCCAAGTCCCACGCCCTGACGGTCAGAGGAACGGCTGCTTCTGTAAAACCGTTTGAAAATATGGTGAAGCTCCTCCGGCAGAATCCCGCATCCGTTGTCTGCCACCGACAGCCGCATCATGACCGGCGAATGTTCCCAGAAGATTCGAATCACGCCGCCTTCTTCCGTATGGTCCAGTGCATTTTTGAGCAGATTCCCGGCAGCCTCCGCCGTCCATACCGGATCACACCAGAGGCACTCTTCGGGATCGCCCTCCACCTGAATCTGTTTTCCCTCCTGTTCTGCCCTTGCCCGCAGGCATTCAGCCGCGCGCAGTACAAGCTCCCGGACCGGGATCCTTTCCTTCTCAAACAGTATATTTCCGGCATCCAGCCGGACGATCTTCAAAAGGGACTGGATCAGATCCTCCATCCGAAGGAGAGACTGCATGGACTTTTCGGAAAAAGCCCGGACCGTATCCGGGTGATCCGGCTCTCCGGCGATGATATCCGTATACAGATTCAATGCTGCCAGCGGCGTCTTCAGCTGATGGGAAATATCCGATATAATATTTTTCAGAAATTCTCTGGAGGCACGTTCTGATTCATACTGCACCTTCAGCGCTCTGGAAAGCTGATCAATGGAAGCGAACAGCCGGCAGATCGTTCCCTGCTGGTCCCCCATGGGAAGATGCTCTGTAAAATCTCCCTCTGCATAGTGCTCCACCAGCTCAGTCGCTTTTGCATACAGGCGGTCCAGCTTTCCCATATACCAGGCAGCCAGAAAGAGGACCACTGCACCGAATACAGCACCCGCAGCGGCCTTCTGAAACATATGGGAAACCGCTGCTGATCGGATAAGCGGAAAATACAGAGGAAATGTATGTTCTGAACGTCCCATCTGCAAAAGGAGCATTTTTCCGTCTTCTGTGACTTCCGTACCGGAGCATACCGCCGCAATCTGTGCAGGTGTCAATCCTTCCGCAAGAAGCGCCGAGACCATCTGCTTTTCCCGCAGCAGAATCAGATCTCTGGAACGGACCAGATCCAGGCAGCCGGAAAACAGCAGCAGAAACAGCATGGCCAGACAGATCGCTGACAGATATCCAAAATACTGCCGATTCTGCCGGTACAGGAAAAGGTTCATACCGCATCCTCCTTCCACTGATATCCAAATCCCCGGACGGTCAGAAGATATACCGGACGGGAAGGTTCCTCTTCAATCTTCTCCCGAAGCCTCCGGATGTGAACCGACAGTGTATTGTCATCCACAAAGCTTCCGCCGCTGTCCCAGAGCGCATTTAAAAGGACCTCTCTGGTCAGAACCCGTCCCTTATTTCTCAGAAACAGGCAGAGCAGGCGATACTCCATGGCAGTCAGGGAAAGCAGCTCCTCTCCCTTCCATACGCGGTTTTCCGCCAGACGGATCTGAATCGGACCGGAACGTAAAACGTTTTCCGGCTCCTTTTCCTTCTGTGTGTTACTGCGTCTTAACAGCGCACGGATTCTGGAGCACAGTTCCCCCATCCGAAAGGGTTTGGTCAGATAGTCATCCCCGCCGCTGTCCAGCCCCCGGATAATATTCAGTTCCTCATCCGACGCGGTAAGGAACAGAATCGGTGCCTGATTTCCGGCCGCACGAACCTGCTCACAGACTTCATATCCGGTTCCGTCCGGCAGCGTCACGTCCAGAAGCAGCAGATCATAAGCAATGTTCTTTTCCAAAAGCGCTGTCTGGGCTTCCCGGACGGTCCGTGCCACGTCAGTACGGTACCCCTCTCTTTCCAGCATGTAAACCAGTCCGTCCACCAGACTGATGTCATCCTCCAGTAAAAGCAGCCTGTTCATGATATTTCCCCCTGCTGTATGCTTCATTCTGCCTGTTTCACTCTCTTCTGCTCCAGCTGCCGGAACATCCGAAGCAGCACCACCGTGGCAGCCGCCGCAAGCACCACCTCTGCGGCAAACTGTGAAAATGCAAGCCCGTAGAGAGGAAACAGCCAGTTCAGGATATACAGTGCCGGAATCTCCAGAATGATCTTTCGAAGAATGGCAAATACCAGCGATTTCCTTCCCATACCGCATGCCTGGAAGACACCCACTGCCAGAAAATCCAGACACAGAAACGGCAGTGACAGGCATAGCCCGTGCAGAAACCGGCTTCCATATGCGACGATACTTTCATTTTTCATAAACATGCTGATGAAAAAATCCGATCCCAGATAATAAACCGCAGATATCAATGCCAGAAACGAGATGGAGATACCGGCGGAAAAGGTGACTGCCTTCTTCATGCGCGGCGTATTGCCGCTGGCATAATTGTAGCTGATCAGCGGCATCAGCCCCTGAGACAACCCCAGTGCCACATACATGGGAACCATATTGATCTTCTGGGCAATCCCCATGGCAGCCACCGCATCGGAACCATAAACCGAAGTAAAATTATTGAGTACCGTCATTCCTGTAACATTTAAAAGATTCTGTATGGATGCCGGAATCCCGACACCGCAGACACTGACGACAATCGAACGGTTCAGACGGAACATGGAAGGTCTGACGCATACATACGTCTTCCCCCGCTTGACATACAACAGAACCAGAAAATACATGCATGCCACACAGTTGGACAAAAAAGTGGCCAGACCGGCGCCTGCCGCACCCATATTCAGACCCTGCGGCAGGATAAATACCGGATCCAGTACAATATTCAGAAGGCACCCGCTCATGGTTCCGATGCTGGCATGAAGAGAAGAGCCCTCTGCCCGCACCAGATAGGCGAAAACCACATTTAAAATGGCAGGAACTGCACCGCAGGTAACTGTCCATTTCAGATATTCTCCTGTGGCTGCAGCCGTCTGTGCATCCGACCCCAGAATCAGCAGAAGCGGATGGCGAAACATGGTAAACAAAACCGAAAAAACGGCGCCGCTGATGAGTGCACAGTAAAAACCAAAAGCGGAACTTTTGTATACGGTATCATAATCCTTACTTCCCAGTGCCCGGCTCATCATGCTGGAACTTCCGATGCCGAACAGATTATTGACGGCATTAAAAGCCAGCAGTACCGGAGCTGCCAGCGCTACTGCCGCATTCTGTACCGGATCATTTACCATTCCTACAAAATAAGTATCTGCCAGATTGTAGATGACCATGACCAGCGAACTGATGATAGTCGGCACGGACATGATCATAACTGCTTTGGGAATCGGGGTTTCTTCAAATAAAACTGTTTTCTGTCTGTCTTCCATCCGGATCCTGCTTCCTTTCTGCTTCCTGAAATAGATAAAGTCATGTTACTTATTGTAGCACGTCTTTGGCTGCTTGTCATTCTGAACCTGAATTTTGCATTTCTTTATATATTTCTTCAAATTTCATCTTGTATTTTTCTACAGAAGTGCTATAATAGGATGCATGGAAGCATAGCTCAGCCGGGATGAGCGTTCGCCTCACACGCGAGAGGTCATGGGTTCGAGCCCCATTGCTTCCATTTTTTTCAATAAAAGGGGCATTAGCGCAGTTGGGAGCGCGCAACATTCGCATTGTTGAGGCCGTGGGTTCGAATCCCATATGCTCCATGTGGCGGAAAAGCTTGTAAAATCAGGCTCTTCCGTTTTTTGTTGTTCTGAATTCGGTTGTGTTTCAGGGCTGAATTTATGGTTTTGTGTACTGTTTGTGTACTACAGGGAAAGCTGCATGGCCACCCGTTCCGTGGAGCTGGTCCACGTCCGGTTGAATCGTTCCACGCCGCTGCCCCTGTATGCCTGGGCCTCTGCCTGATCTCCCTGATCTGATCCACAGACAGGCCCATATGCAGCGCTGCGGCCCTGTCTGCTGCCCGTATTCCTCAAGCGCTGCCACTGTAACCACCCTCACGCCCCTTCCAGATCGAACAAGTACCCGGTCCCCGATCTTTATCCGATCTGTCAGGCCCACGGGAAGCTCCCAGGCATACAGCTTTCCACCTGGCCGGTGTGCCGCCCTTATGATCTGCCGCCTGCCGTACCTCACGGGGACATGAGGCACGCCGTACCTGACCGCCAGCAGGTAGCTGGTGTACCCGTCTATCAGGCGTCCGGAGCTGTCCAGGATGATCTCCGACTCAAAAAAGCCATGTTCCTGATAATGCCGGTCTTTGTTCTCCATCTTCTCCGGCTTCGGAGGATGCTCCGCGAAACACGGGAAAATCTTTATACGGTCTGTCCTCATTATATCAGGCTTTCCTTTCTGTGAATATCCTGCTGCCATCCGGACTGACTGCATATTCTCCGGAGTGGCAGAAGGCGCCTCTATGCCCCTGTACCCGTTGCCCGCCTTCATCTCGATCATAAGCGGCTGTCTGTACTCCGCTGCCATGAAAACGACCATCATATGTACCAGAAACTGCGGGCACTGTTTCCTGCAGTTCGCCAGTACCATCCGCTTTAACTGCATCTGATCGTCTGTCTGAACATCATCCAGAATCTTTATAAACTCGATCATCAGCCTCTTATATTCCGGGATCACTTCCTGCCGGCCTGCAGAAGCCCCGCAAAATGTAATTCACCCCTGCATTTTATGCGTATTTTTCATATACGCATTTACATTATGCGTATATTATGGTATTATAATAACGCAAGGAGGTAAAGCCAATACCAAAGACAGCCAGAGAGATGGAAAAGATTATCCGTAAGGATGGATGGGAATACGTTGGGGCGGACGGATCGCACAGGCATTACAAGCATCCAGCCAAGCCGGGTAAAGTAACAATCCCCTTTCACAGCGGCGATCTTGACATAAAGACTGAAAACTCCATCAGAAAGCAGGCGGGGCTGAAATAACCCCGCCGATCAAAAAAGGAGGTCCACAATATGTTGACTGTTTATCCTGCCTGCTTCTTTAAAGAAGAAAGCGGCTATTCTGTTATCTTTCCCGACCTTAACCATCTCGCTACATGTGGGGAAACTCTGGACGAAGCCATGCGAATGGCAGTAGACTGCCTTGCCGGTTATATCCGCTGGTGCAGACGCGACGGAGATATCATTCCCGATCCTTCACCAATGGATCAGATCGATCTGGAAGCAGTGGCAAAGGATGTCGATCCGGATTCACCTGTCGGAGAGGCTTTCGTCAATATGGTTTCGGTAGATGTGGATGCCTATGCAAAAGAGCACTTTGACAAATCTGTCAGGAAAACGCTCACCATCCCAGCATGGCTCAACACTGCCGCCCTGGAAATGAATCTGAATTTCTCCCAGGTATTACAGGAAGCTCTGCTCGCAAAAGTACAGGCGCGGTAATATTCCCCATCATATAGCATACATGAAAACCGCCCCGGACATCCGTAGATGTTCTGAGGGCGATTTTCTTTTTGTTTCCCTGTATGCATCCGATCGGCAGCAGGCGCCCTGATCGGCGACCTGCTGCCTAATATGCCCGTCCCGAAGCCATCCCCCGGCCCTGCATTTTTGCAGTAAATCCCGGCGCACCAATCACGCCAGTATCTGACGCAGTCCTGCATCCTTTGTAACTTCCCGTTGTTGCTTTTTTACTCATTTTTTTATATCTCCTTTCCTGAATACAAGTCCGCACTATCTCAAAAAACCTTGATTTTAAAGCATTTTCAGGGTGTGGGGTTTCTAAAAATCATGTCCGCACAAGCCCGCATCCCCGCGTCTTACTTGATTTCGATTTGCGGGGATCCCCAAACGGCGCAACACGGCACAAGATACTTGGGGCGCCTGCTCCTTCCTCTTAACGGAAACTCCGTACTGTCCTCTGAATATCCGATCTTCCGGAGAACCCGCCCGATCTTTACCGGGGACAACCTTCCACCCACTCCCAGCAGATTACATATGGCCGATGCCGTAAGCTCCCGCCACTGGTCCCGCGGCTGGCTCCAGTCCAGCATGTCCCTTAAAAGGGCCTCTTCATCACGGACAATCTGGAACGATCTGTTTTCACGTGCAAGGGCTGACCGCTCTGCAGCTGTAAGCCGAAAGCTTAACGATCCCAGAAGCCTGTACAGCGCCATGGCCTCCGCCCATACCGCGTCAAAGTTGATCCCTGTCAGCGTATCCAGATCTATGTCCTCCGCTTCGATCGTCCAGTACCTGCGGCTGTTCTCTTCCTTCAGGAACTGATCGCTGTCTGTGATTGCTCCAAAGGAAGTCAGCCGCGGGTATGTATCCGCCTTTTTGTCATAAGGCGCCCGGAACGTGTCAGAAGGGCTTGTAATGAATGCTTTCATGACAAGCTTCAGCAAATCAACTGTCGCATCATATATGATGCTATTCCGCTGAAAAACGACATCATCTATCAGGAGCTGTTCCGGATCCCGCTGTGCTGCATCGTTCCGGATACCCACCCTTACGCCGGCAGGACAGAGCTGGCAAAAGAAGAATTGTATCTGGAGAATATGGTGGTCTGCAATTCTTATGCCGTTCCATTCAAGGCAGCGGAGATGCAGAACCGCATCGCGCAGCATATCCCTCCGGAGTCCACCTGCATCTGCGACAATCTGCAGGCTCTCCTTACGCTGGTAAGAGCCGGTTATGGCTGTTCCATCCTGCCGCAGATGCATTTCATCAGTTCGGACATCTGCGTCATTCCGATCACCGGCAGCGAGCCTTTGTCTTATGGTATTTTCTATCGAAAAAACGCCGTAAGCCCTCTGTTGAAAAAGTTTATCTCTATCATGACCACAACTTCTTTCCAATAAAAAAGAGGCGGTGCAGGTATGAAAATTACCCGCAGCGCCGTTTTCCTGAAAGCATGCCATAATGATTGCGATAGCGGCATCGCCATTGGGATTCAAAGAATACAGCCTCATATACACCCGGAATTGGTGCATCCAATCAGCAGATTTGTCAATGAAGCATTGACTTTTTCCCCCTTCCTGCGTATAATGTTCTTCAGAGAACAGTTCTTTGGGAAACTTTCAGGAAAACAGGAGGCAAATCATGCAGTCACAGTTTATCAATCATCAGATTCTTGGAAACATCCTCTATGAACAGTGCATCCATGCTGCCTGTGCACAGCATGGCCTTATAAAAACCGAGATGGACATTCTTCTTTTTCTGCACAACAATCCCGGATTTGATACTGCTACAGATATTGTAAAGTTCCGACATCTGTCCAAGTCCCATGTGTCCAAATCCATCCAGTCTTTAAAGGAACGGGGCTGGCTTGCGGCCTTTTATCAGGACAACAACCGCAGAACCATTCATCTGAAGCTCTGCAAGGCAGCGGACGCGGCGATCGCAGATGGACTGCAGGCACAGAGCAGATTTGCTTCTGTTCTGCTTGCGGATTTCACAGAAGAAGAAAAAAAGCAGCTTCAGACCTTATTATGCCGAATCATGAACAACCTGCAGACGCATTTTCAGTCGGAAACATGAGGACCCGGGCATTGAGGGAGAAAATTCAGAACTTAAAATCGGAGGAAACATCCCATGAAAATATTATATACTTTTATCATCTGTTTTGTCGCCGGTATCGGCGCCGGTCTTGGCACGGGCTTTGCGGGCATGAGCGCTGCCGCAGTCATCAGTCCCATGCTGATCACCTTTCTTCATATGGAGCCTTATGATGCGGTCGGCATCGCCCTTGCCAGCGACGTGCTTGCCAGTGCCGTCAGCGCTTATACCTATGGAAAAAACAAAAATCTGGATATCAAAAACGGCGTCCCCATGATGCTCGCCGTACTTGTCTTTACGGTGGTCGGAAGCTTTGTATCCAGTCTGGTTCCTGGTTCCACCATGGGCAGTTTCTCTGTTTTCATGACGCTGCTTCTCGGGATCAAATTCATCCTGAAGCCGGTTATGACAACCAGAGAGACCATGGACGCCGTTGACCCGAAGAAACGGCTCCTCCGGTCCGTCCTCTGCGGAGCCGGGATCGGCTTTATCTGCGGCTTTATCGGAGCCGGCGGCGGCATGATGATGCTTTTGATCCTGACCTCCGTCCTCGGCTTTGAATTAAAGACTGCCGTCGGAACCAGTGTCTTTATCATGACCTTTACCGCCTTCACCGGCGCCGTCAGCCATTTTTCCATCGGGGGAGCCCCGGATGTATTAAGCCTGATCTTCTGCATCGCTTCCACGCTTTTGTGGGCAAGAATTGCCGCCCGCTTTGCCAACCGCGCCACGCCGGCAGTTCTGAACCGCGCCACCGGCGTCGTGCTGGTCATTCTGGGCGCCCTGATCCTGAGCGTCCATATGCTGTCCTGAAACCGGTTCTGTGCCCGGTTCTCCCATTCCATACAGGCGCCGGACACAGACAGAAGGCATGTTACGACAGCCTCATGGCAAATCAGAATTCTTTCTTTTCCATGATTCGTACCGCACACAGATAAGAAACTGTCAGCACCAGTACACATACGGCTGTCAGAGAGAAAAGAACTATCAGCGGAGAATTCTCCAGCCATTGGCCGAGCCCTGCCGGCACAGATCTCAGCACCGGTATCCGGGAATCGAACCTGGCAATCATAAAAACACCGATGGCCAAAAACGCCAGCACCGTGAACGCAACATTTCGTCCCTTTTCCGCCCCGTATTTCAAAATGGCGGGAAAGGTACCGCTCACATAGATCAGGCAGACCAGCAGGTAGATCGGTTCCGTCGGCAGGAGCTCCAGATAATCAGCCGCGGAAAACCGCATCAGAAAAAATGCCATGCGCAGCAGACATCCAAGAAACCATACCACCATAATCAGCAGGATGCTGAACAGATATTTTGCTTTCACATAATTCCGCCGCCCTGAAGGCAGCGCCATCAGGTATGCCATCCCGTTATCATACTCGTCATAGCTGAAGCTGCTGAAAGAAAATATGGTAATCATAAAGGTCAGATAACTGGTCATAAAAGAAGAAAAGTTTTCAGAACCCGTAAATGCCATCATGCAGGCAACTACAAGCACGATTATAAAATAACGTCCCTGACGTTTTAAAAGCATGCAGTCTTTTATCATCAATCCGCTCATACTGCTTCCCCCTTTACCATCATTGTGATTACTTCGTCAATGGAGCCTTTTTCCACGGCGATTCCCGGCATGTTATCCTGATAATACTGCTTTTGGTCTGTCAGGAGGCTGTAGCCAAAGCTTTCCCGTTTTTTCTTAAGAATCCTGCTCTTGTCCAGCGCCCTGTACTGCTCTTCTGTAACCTTTAAAAGTCCGTAATTTCCAAGAAGCGTGTCTGTCTCTTCATGCATGACAATCGTTCCATTGTCAATCAGATAGAAATCATCGCAGAGCCCCTCCAGATCGGTAGAAATATGAGAACTGATCAGAATCGACCGGTCGCCGGGGATCATATATTCCCGCAGCATATCCAGAACCTCTTCCCTTGCCAGCACATCCAGCCCTGCAGTCGGTTCATCCAGAATCAAAAGCTTTGCATTATGGGACATGGCAATCAGAATCTTCAGTTTCGCTTTCATGCCGGTGGACAGTTCCCGGATCCGCTTTTTCATGGGAAGCCCGAAGCTGCTGCAGCGGTTCAAAAAATCCTTCTCCTCAAAACGGGAATACAGACGGCTGAATATCGGTATCAGATCTTCCAGACACAGATATTCACTGAAACAGGCATTCGGCAGAACAATTCCCAGTTTTTCCCGGTCTTCCTTCGTCATCTGCTCCGCCGGTTTTCCAAATACTTCCACGGTTCCCCGGTCCGGAAAGATCAGGCCCAGAACTGCTTTAAACGTCGTACTCTTACCTGCCCCGTTCGGTCCGATGAGCGCTGTCACATTTCCCTCCGGCACCTCCATGGAGCAGTTCAGACAGAAACCGGAATAGCGCTTTTCCACATTTTCTAATCTTATCAGCATCATGATTCCTCCAGTATGATATGAAATAATTCGGTAATCTCCGTATTGTTCATCCCGCAGCTTCTGCCCTTCCGGATTACCGCTTCCAGCTCCGCTTCTACTTCCCGCCGCTTCTCCTCCAGAAACTGTGCCTGGCCGGCGCTGGATACAAAGCTTCCCTTACCATGGACGGTAGTGACAAATCCCTCCTGCTCCAGCGTGTCATAGGATTTTTTCACAGTCAGGGCACTGACCCGAAGCTCTCTGGCCAGCACGCGTACCGATGGAAGGACCGCTCCTTCCGTTAATTCCCCGTGAATGATCAGATCCTTGATCTGGCCGGAGATCTGTTCGTAGATCGGCTGCATGGATGAATGATTGATGATCAGTTTCATCTTGCTCCTCCTTTGTGTAAACAGTATATAACACTTTATAACTGTTGTCAACTGTTTTATGCTGTTTATCGAAAAAACAGCGGCAAAATATACGCCTGTGAAACGCAGGAATCATTTTTCAGAAAATTGTTTCGAATGAAAGTATTTTGGATTTTGCCGGAAATGAAGATATGCACAGGAACATTTTCATTTTTTTATCGGGAAACGGATTCTTTCACGCGCAGAATCCGCCTGACCGATTCATCGATCCGTTCCCCGGTCAGTTCCCCCGTTTCCAGTGCAGCAAGCACCCCTTCAAAGGCACTGTGAAAATCCACCGGCATCAGAATCAGATCCACGCCCGCCTGAAGCGCAAGGACCGCCGCTTCTGCCGAATCATACTGCTGGCTGATGGCGCCCATATTCATGGCATCCGTTATCACGATGCCATCGTAGCCCATTCTGCTGCGCAGCACTTCCGAGATCATATAAGAAGACAGGGTACACGGCGTCTCGTCCCCGGTGACGGAAGGCACTGCGATATGCGCTGCCATAATAAAATGGATTCCCTCCTGTATTCCTCTCTGGAAAGGAACCAGCTCTGCTTCTGTCAGCTCCTCCAGACTCTTATCTGTATATGCATAGCCCTGATGGCTGTCTCCCAGTGTCGCTCCATGCCCTGGATAATGCTTCAGAACGGCCCATACGCCATAATCTTCCAGTCCTCTCACCTCTGCCATGGCAAAGTCTGCCACCAGTTCCGGGTCCGTGCCAAAAGAACGTCTTCCGATCACCTGGTTTTCCGGATTCGTCACCACATCCGCCACAGGCGCAAAGTCCAGTGTAAAGCCCAGATCTGACAGACACGCGCCAATCACCTGTCCAACCCGCTTTGCTTCCTGTATTTCTCCGCGGTCTCCGATGGAACGCATATCTTCGATCTGCTCCATTCCAAAAGCAGGCTGCCTGCCGATCCGCGCCACCTGTCCGCCCTCTTCATCCACACCGAAAAACGGAACCGGATATCCTGCTTCCTCATAATACTGCCTTGTATTTTGGAGCATGGTACGCACCTGTTCCGGTTCCTTCAGGTTTTTGGTAAAATAAACGATACCTCCCACCGGATACTGTGCAATCGCTTCTCTCGTACGGTCTCCCGCCGCCGTCACCGTCTCGCCGCCGGTCAGGGCCTCCGGCGTGATCATAAAAAGCTGAAGCACCTTTTCTTCGATGGTCATGTCATTCATCACTTCCTGAATCCGTTCTTCCAGAAGCTCCTCTTCTGTCTTCTCCGGTTCTTCCGGCTGCTGAACTGCTGTCTCTTCCTCATCTGCGTCTGTCTGCCGTGTATCTTCGGAACCTGTTTTTTCCGGTTCTTCCTGTTCCGGAGTTTCCAGTCCGTCCGGTTCTGCTGCTTCCGGCTGTACCCCTTCTGCAAGTTTCTGCCCGGCCGATGCTTCCAGCAGTTCTTCTTCCCGGTCCTCTGCAGGCATCTTCTGCTCCTTTAGCAGCCACACGCCGACTCCTCCGACAACCGCGCACATCAGCATTCCCAGAAAGGCTCCGAAAAGCACATATCCGATCCTGTTTTTTCTGCGCCGCATTTTCTCTGTCCGCTTCTTTTTTCCGTTCAATTTTCATACACTCCCTGTTTTCTGTTCATGAACAGGATAACCAGTATCCTGCATCATATACCTGCAGTCCGGCAGCCCGGCTCCCTCAGATATGCATTCTCCTTCGAACTTCCTCTCTCAGTCTGGCACGCCGTATGATCGTAATCAGCGCGGCATCGATGATGACACAGCAGGTCAGTACGATCGCGGACCAGGTAATTCCCGGAGGCACCTGTCGGAAAAGATCGATCAAAAGCTCCGCCGCTATGGTAAATACCGCAATCTCCCCCAGCACAAATGCCGCACAGGAAAGAATCGAAGCATGAATCTGCCGGACGCACACGACAAACAGCAGAACCAGTCCGGTAGCAAGCACGGTCAGCGGAAATGCCAGACCCAGGTACCATCCGTTCCCCGGATGCAGCCATGCGATGATTCCAAAATACATGCTGATGCCCGCACCGTCCAGAAAAAGGCTCAGGTAAGGACTCAGCTTCTGAAAAAAGACCGGCAGGAAAAAAATCCACAGAATCGCACAGCCTCCGATCACATACAGGGACCAGGATGTCCTCTGAAAGACCAGAAGATTCAGAAGCCCGCAGACTCCCGCTGTGACAGCCAGTATGATGCTGATCAGGATCATCGCATCTGTCTGCTGCACCGGTGATGCATCTCCCTTCCGGACCGGAAAAGGCGCCAAAGCCGTCCGGTCCACTGCCTGCCTGGGATTATGGACTTCCGTATTACACAAAGGACATACAGAGCAGCCGGCATGAAGCTCCACTCCGCAGTTCACACAATAGGACATTTTCTCTCACCCCGTCTTTCGATTACTCTCGATCTTTACATGAATTCCGTCTTTCACCAGCTTCCGGAAAAACAGACGTTCCACGTCTGCTTCTACAATACTGCTGGCAAAACTGATGCTCAGGCTGTCCCCATAGCTTGCAACCGCACAGTTTGTCCGGGCTGAAAAGGGCTGTCCCATCAAAACGTCAAACCGTTCGATATACGCCTTCATCTCCTTTGGCGTCTCTATGATTCCCAGATTTGTAAGACCTGCGCTGGACTGCCTGTCCTGCACCCGTTTATAAAACTGCCGCACGACAAAATCCTTGAAAAACAGCGGTACGACCCGTATAAACGGATTCCTGGTCACTGCCGCATTGGTCGTGATGTCTGCGTTCAGAAATTTGTTATTGATATAATACCGCATAAAATGGTGTACCTGTACGATAATATCCTCAAAGGTATAATCTCCCATGCGCGGATCAATGGAAGGATATACCATGGTAATAAAATTCCGAAGCGTTTTCGACGGAAAAAACCTCCGCAGATTCACCGGCATGGCAATGGATACCGGAAGCTCCCGAAATACGCGGTCCGCCTTCTGCTTTTCCAGAAGGGCATAGAGCAGCACCGCATTCAGATATTCCGTTACAGATACCTGATATTTTCCTGACACTGCCCGCACCTGAGAGACCTGCAGTACCCCGTTGATAATATTCAGTGTATAAAAAGGTTCTTTTGTTCCCCGGATCCGGTAGGTCTTATCCCTGCTTCTGGGCGGACGCACCCGGGAGCTGGCATACCGGATGTAGGCGTCCTCCAGTTCCTCCGGATCCGGTTTTTCGTCAAGCGCAAGGACACCATGTCCATCCGGTATCTCATACCCTTTCAGCCGCAGATAGACTGCAGTCATCGTCCGCAGCAGGTACAGCGCCCCGCCTCCATCCGACAGAGAATGAAAGACCTCCAGCGCGATCCGGCATTCATAATAATAGATTCTTATCAGGTACCGGTTACTGTTCTGGAAAAACATCGGCATACAAGGGTTTACAATATCCGGCTCCACAAACGGTCCCGGGCGGTCATTCGGTTCCAGATAGCGCCAGAACAAGCCCTTTCGCATCGCCACCTTGAACGTGGGAAAACGCGGCAGCGTCAGATCCACTGCCTTCTGCAGAAGATCCGGCTCCACTTTTTCCTTCAGGATCACTGAGAGCCGATATACAGAAGAAAAATTCCGCCGCTGCAGCGTCGGATACACAATCGCCGACAGATCCAGACGGTACCATGGGGTTTTATGATTCAATCGTTTGCTCATGTGTATAATTATAGCATTATTTTCTTGGGTTTCCTATAAAAATATGCTAAAATTTATAAAGGAATATACATCATGCCCTGAACGCCTGCCATGGGCATATATTCCTTCCAGCTCCCGCTTGCGCTTAGTGAAGGGCAGCAGCGGTCCTAA
>ERZ778514.1409-NODE-1409-length-17905-cov-3.871261_pt1 | contig 17905 bp, 19 predicted proteins | sample MGYA00510344_ERZ778514 | MGnify/ENA primary metagenome ERZ778514 (study PRJEB29527, sample SAMN07138968) | mouse gut metagenome | material: feces | host: mouse | place: China:Nanjing | collected 2016-01-25 ... | reverse complement strand
TGGCAGCACTGCTGAATCCGAACAGAGCGTATACGCTGAACCTGAGTGACAGAATACTGTAAAGAACAGGCCGGTGAAGTTCTGTGCTTCATCGGCCTGAAAATTCCGGTTCTGTATTATCTTGAGTGATGCGGCGTCTCGCGTACGATGGCGCATGCTTTATTCAGTTCAGTCAGCATGGCAATCTTAAATTTGTTCTCATAGAAATTCAAAACAGGGGACAGAGAAGTTTTGCTGATCACCACATATTTGGACGGAAGTGAGGTCAGTGCCAGAGCGCATACATCGGCCTGACAGCGTTTACAGGTGAATACATCATGAGTTGCCAGAATCTCTTCCAGATCCTGCTGAAGAAGAAGCTCTTCCATGACGTTGAGGAAATGGAAGTTGACCTCGTCGCGGTCTCCGAATTTACTGCGGAGATCCGACACACTATTCTGCGGCTGCAGATTCGTTTCCGTATTTTCAGCAGGTACAGTCTCCTTATCCGGCTGCGGACTCTGTTCTGCCTGCAGTTCAGAAGCCTGTTCCTCGGCTGGTGCAGCCTGCGGTGCCGGAGCCTGTGTCTCTTCTTCAAGAGGAACTTCCTGCCCCAGTTCTTCTGAAAGACTGCTCAGAAGCTGTTCTGACAGCCGGTTGTTGCGGCTGTTTTCGTCCACGACAGTGACCTTTTTGGGAATTGCCGTTCGGGAAGGACTGCTTCCTGCCTCCTGGGATGTGCCGTTGGTCAGAAGATCCAGCACATGTGAAGTCTTGTTTGTTTTTTTAGCCATTATCTGTTTCCTCCTTGTTATTCAAATCTAAATGGATCGCAGGTGCGATCTCTCTGATAAATTCCAGATAGTCCAGTACCGCGCCGGAGCGCAGATTATAGGTGAAGATGCTCTCGCCGTGAGCAGGCGCTTCCGCAATGGCAACGCCGGAACGGATCTTCGTGTTAAATACTTTTGAATCGATCTGATCAGCCAGCTGATTCGCCATGTCAAGTACATCACGGGAAAGGTGTGTACGCCAGCTGAACCGGTTGAGCAGAATCCCCAGAACATTCAGATCCGGATTGAGAGTGCTGCGCACGGATTCGATGGTTTCCTTAAGCTGTGCAAGCCCCACCAGGCTGAGAATGTCGGAAGCCATGGGGATGATCAGATGATCAGAAGCCGCATAGGCATTGACCGTCAGCAGATTCAGAGCCGGCGGGGTGTCGATGATCGCATAATCATACTGATCAATGACAGGTGCGATGGCATTCTTGAGAATATATTCGCGTCTGCCAGGAATGTTCTCAAAACCGTTGCTGCTCAGGCTGATATCGGAGACCAGCAGATCACAGGTATCACTCTCGACCAGCGCTTCCTGGACCGGAACAGAGCCGTTCAGGACATCCAGAACCGTATGACGGCTTTCGGTTCCGCCGCCCAGACAGAAGCCCAGATTGCCCTGGGGATCCAGGTCGATGCCGAGAACTTTTCGGCCCGTCATGGCAATCCCTGATGCCAGAGCCGCCGACGTGGTCGTCTTTCCAACACCGCCTTTCTGGTTTGAAACTGTAATAATGATAGCCAAAACTGTACCTCCAAAAATGAAAAAAGTAAAAATGATTTCCCAAAGTATTATTTTTATTATACATCATGTCGATAAATAAGTATAGTCAAAAATGATTTTTTTCAAAGCATGAGTATGGATGAATAAAGAAAGGAGCGTATAGAGAATATGGCAAGTTTATCGAGTGCGGGCAGCGTGACAAGTTCCAACAGTCTGGGAAATACATCCCTGAGAGGATTTGGAGGCATGGTGTCCGGTATTCAGCGTGATGAGATTATTGAGGCGATGACGCTGCATACCACGAATAAGATAGCGAATCAGAAGGCGGAGATCACAAAGCTCCAGTGGAAGCAGGAGGCGTACCGGGGGCTTTCAGACAAGATCCTGGATCTGGCGGATAACTACAACAGTTATTCTTCACCCAAGGCATTGCTTGATCCGATGACTTTTGCAAAGAATATGATTACGGTGAAAGGGCAGGAGTCTTCCACCAATCTGGTTTCGGCTACAGGTGCTTCCAGTCTGGCTGCGAATGTGTCGCTGGCAGCAGTTACGCAGATGGCGACTTCGACAGTGCGGCAATCCGGAACTTTTGGCGGCAGTCTGGCGATGTCATTTGGCGCCAACGGATTGGATGAGGTATGGAAATCTTCCAGACTGGAAGGAACAGAACTGGTATTTGGTACGCCTTCTTATGATGACAATGGAGATTTTACAAAAGTAACCAGTGATGCGACGTTCAAGTTTGCAAGTACGTATGAGAAGGACGGGAAGACCTACACGATTGATTACACGACGGATGATTATGGGAAGTTGGCGGATCAGCTGAACGAAGCACTGGCAGCTCAGGATCTTTCGGTTGAAACAGGAAGCGGTACAGAGGATCTTGCCGATCTGATTGAGTTTAAATATAATAATTCTACCGGAAAGATTGAGATTGCAGAGAAAGCAGGAAAGAGTCTCGGCAATACGGTTATGCATGCAAACTCTACCGCGTTATCTGCACTGGGATATGTGAAAGGATCCGGCGGGTCAGCTGCAGATTATGATGAGAAGGGGCTTAGTCTTAATGACTTCAACGCAAATGTAACAGTGAAATTTGAAGATGCGGCAATTAACAGGCCCACTGCTTTGAGTTCCATGACCGGGCAGAAACTGACTTTTAATGTTGACGGAAGCGAGAAAGAGATTGAACTGATTACAAAAGAGGAAGCGGATCAGCTCAAAACACTTCCAAAGGATGAGCAGTTAAGAAAAATGGCGGAAAATCTTAAGAAGCGTCTGAACCAGGCGTTCGGTAACGGTGCAGTTACAGTTACCGCTGATTCAGACGGTCTGAAATTTGAGACTGCAAGTACTACCAGCAGTGTTTCCGTCAAGTCCAGTGATAATGCGCTGCTGAAGAACATGGGGCTCGAATACGGTTCCTCCAGCAAGATCAATCTGAGCGGGAAGCTGAGTCAGGCAGCGATTGCGGATAACATTGGTCAGATTTCTGATTATACGAATGCTGACGGTGAACTGGATCTGGAGATTAACGGTGTAAAGATCAAAGGTCTTACTGCAGACAGCAGTATTAGTGATATCATGTCGAAGATCAATTCTTCAGAAGCCGGTGTGAAAGCAACCTATGTAGATGCTACCGGAACCTTCATGCTGGTATCCAGCGAAACGGGAGAGGGCAGAGAGATCAATCTGAACTCGAAGCTGGCACAGGATCTCTTCGGGCAGAAAGGCGATGATGGTAATTATGATCCGGCAAAGGGCATTAAGGGCGGTCAGAATGCAGAGATCTATGTGGATTACGGGAACGGAAGTCTGGTAAAGATGGAACGTGCTTCCAATACTTTCAATCTGGAGGGCATGAGTGTAACGGTATCCGGTGTCTTTGGCAAAGTAAATGAGAAAGTGGAAAACGGAGTAAAAACATATGAAACGGCAGATCCTTCCGCAGTCGTTACTTTCAGCGCCAAAGCGGACATTGAGGGCGTCACAGAGAAGGTAAAGAGTTTCTTCGAGGACTTTAATACCCTGGTGAAGGAGATCAACGGCCATGTGACCACCCGTCCGGACAGCAGCTACGGTCCGCTGACGGATGAGCAGAAGGATGAGATGAACGAGACTTCCATCGAGAACTGGGAGAAGAAAGCGAAGGAAGGTCTTCTGTACAATGATTCTACGATTCGCAGTCTCAGCATGGACGTGCAGAACATTTTTGTGGAACTGATGAACAACGGCGCCAGCTATGATGATCTTAAGAAAATCGGTATTACTTACAGTGATGATTATACGGACGGTGGAACGCTGGTATTTGACGAGGCTGCTTTCAAGTCGGCAATGGAAAGCGATCCGGAGCTGGTATCCAATATTTTCACAGGCGGCGGCAGTGTGAGTAAGGGCCTGATGGCAGTTGTGGATGATACGTTTACGCCCTATGCGACCCGTTATGCATCCAAAAATGCGACAGATGGCGGAAAGGGTTCCTATGGACAGCTGATTGAGATTGCAGGATCGGAGAAAAAGCCGACGACGCTTCAGAAAAATCAGATCTATGATCAGCTGAAGACGATGCAGGAAATGCTGGAAACACTTCAGAGCCGTCTGAAGACGGAACAGGAACGTTATATTTCCGTCTTTACAAATATGGAGACCATGATCAACCAGTTTAACAGTCAGGCCAGCTATCTTTCTAATATTTCAGGTTAAAATAACAAAATATTTGCTGCCTGCTTTGCAGGCAGCAAATGGAGTTTTCTCAGAGAGGAGTTTTATGAACGCATACAGCAAATATAAAGAAGACAGCATTTTTTCCATGTCCGGAGCAGAGCAGCTGCTGCTTTTGTTTGATGAGACGATCAAACGTCTGACCAGGGCGGAAAGTTCTCTGGAAGATGGAAATTATGATGATTTTGAGGACTGCCTGCAGAGAACGACGAGAATTGTCCGTTATCTGATCGACATTCTGGATATGAGCTATCCGATCAGCTTTGATCTGAGACGGATCTATGTATATCTGATCTATGATCTGGGGATGGTGCGTGCCGGAAGAGAACGCCGGAAAGATGAGATCGGACGTATCCGCCATATCCTTTCAGAACTTCGTGAGGCTTTTGACGGAGCCAGCAGAAAGGTCAATGATATGCATATTGCACCTCAGAGAGAGGTAAGGGGATAGGCTATGGGGCAGTCAGAGTTTGATATGAAACAGATCATGATCCTTTTTCAGCGGCGCTACAATGCTATTTGTGAAGTTCAGAGGCTGACTGATGAACTGGCTGACGCCCTGTCGCGCAATGACGAAGTATCTGTTACGATGTTACTTGGAATGCGCGCGGAGGAAATGGCCGGGTTTGATGACTGCACCGGTGCGATCTGGCAGCTGTGTGATCACAGCAGCCGTGAGACGGTGCAGAAGATACGACAGCTGGTTACTTCTGAGCCTTCGGAAAATGCAGGAGACAGTCCGGAAGAAAAGAAGGTCTATGAGATCCGAAGAAAAACACAGGCTGTGATTGACCGGGTTCGCGCCGTTGATGAGAGGCTGAATCGGAAAGTGACAGGAGAGAAGTCATATTATAAGGCTGCGGCCAGGTAAGGGGATGCCGGGTTTATGAACCAGTTATTGAATGATGGACGTGCTCTGGAGGGGATCGTATCTTCGATCATCCGCCAGAGTACTTTACGTGCTGTTCCCAGCCGTCTGGACTGGGAGCGGATGTACCGGATTGCAGACTATCATAAAGTTGCCAATATTGTTTATCTGGGGATTTTGGGAAACAGTGATTCTGTGCCGGATAAATGGAAAACTCATTTTTTTGAACGTTATCAGGAATCTTTGCTGTTCGGCAATAATTATAAGGAGTCCGTGAAAGAGGTACTGACCTGGCTGGATATGCGCAGTATCTCCTGTATTGTGCTCACGTCGGAAGTACTGCGTGACTTTTATCAGATTCCGGAAGCGGCGTATACCGATCCGCTCAGACTGTTTATGGATGCAAAAAGCTATGATCTGGTAAGAGGGTATCTGATTGATCTTGGCTATGAAGTGGATCAGGTCTTCGAAGGAGCAGGAGAGCGTTTTCAGCGAGAGTCCGGATTGTCGATTATCGTGTATTATAAGCTTCCTTTTCGGACTGGAAGATATACCAGAAGTATGCAGAAGCTTTTGGAGAGCGCCTGTATAAGGGAAAATTACAAATATATCCGGGCGTTTACCGTGGAAGGAGAATTTGTCTACCGTATGGCTGCGGCGGTATATCATTATGTAACAGATGAGCTGACCATGCGGGAATTGCTGGAGCTGCAGATTTATCATAAATCCTTCCGGGAACATATTCGTATGGATGCAGCGCGCAGGAGACTGGCAGAGCTTAAAGTTGATGATCTGGCTGAGAAGCTTCTCAAAATCTCGTATATGTGGTTTTCTGACCATACAGACGAGTATTATGAAGGACCTCCGGAAAACAGGTCGGAATATGATACGCTGGAAGAGCGCCTGATCACAAGAGGAATCATCAACCATGAGACGGACAGGCAGGCCCTGGAACTGGAAAAACAGATTCATAAAGAACTTAATAAAGAAAAGAAGGCTGAAAGATATCAGCATTTGAAGGAGAGAATAAAGGAACGCTGGGCAAATGTCATGAAGATGCTGAGATGGATCTTTCCGGATTATCGTTATATGGCGTCTATTTATTCAGTTCTTGATAAAGTTCCGATACTACTTCCTGTATACTGGATTGTCAGGGATATGAGACTTTTGGGAAGGCTTTTAAAAAAATAGGTTAAAAAAACCTTCATGATCCGATAAGATATGGATCATGAAGGTTTTTTTGTTATTCTTCAGTATCTGCAAGATTTTTCTGTTTCAAAAAGGTCTGCAGTGCAAGAACAGAATCAAGATTGGGCGCCAGAGCGGTTTTATTACTTTGTTCCGCTTCCGACAGTTCCTCACGGAGAATGGATATCTGCTTTGGTGCATCTATGGCAAGCCGGACACCGTCTCCGGCGCATTCAATCACAGTAATACGGATATTTTCACCAATCAGAAGACTTTCATTTTTTTTACGTCGAAGTATCAGCATAGTCAGATTCCTCTCAGTCCTGGTTGTCTGCAGTATTTTCAGCGGGGAAAAAGGAACGGAATTCATGACGACATCCATAGGAAGAATTTTCCAGAATGACCTGGATTCCCTGGCGTGTTTCCGGATTTACCATGATTGGACATTTCAGATTGACCGTATTATTCAGATAATCTGAATTCACCACACAGATGGAATAGCAGGAAAGATCACCGATCTCCTTTGCACTCAGGCAGGCAAGCTCCTGAGGAGTCATCTCAGGGGTATAATCCGGACAAAGTACAAACGGATTGACCAAAACAAAACCGACCTCACTTTCGTCCACGGAAACCATCAGAAGCATCGAATCTTCATTTTCATCAAGGCTTAAAAAAAGGTATCTCTTCAAATGCGGAAAACCAAACAGTCCGTCGGAAAAAATGATGAGATTTTCCTCTTCATAATCGATGGTGCCATAAGCTGTCTCTATTGTCATCTTGTTCAACGCTCCTATGTGAATAGATTGATATTGTTCCCGGCTGAATCAAGCGGGGGAACATAATTAAATTCGCCCAGATACTCAAAGTGAAGTTCCGGATACTGGGTGATGATCGTCATTACCATTGGAGGCAGAAATGTGAGATCGCCTCTGGCAACACGCATCTCCAGGGCTCCGAGCTCTGCAGTATAGGCAGAACTGCTTTCCATGGAAATATCGGTCCTGGTGCCTGAAGACGATACAGGCATGGATACAGCTGCAAAAGCCTTCGTATAAACAGTGTCTGATACTGAAATATCTGAAGACGGCATCTCAGAGGACGCAGACATCTTCACCTGCGGGACAGAAGACTGAACATTACGGAATGCAGTTTCCTGCCTGGATATATTCTGCCCTTTTGGGGCGGCAGCAGTGCGCCTGGAAAAAGTCTGGTTAATCCTGGTGATATCTTTCATGGGCATAAAACCTTTTCCGGCACTGCGCTGAAAGGACATCCGACGGGCAAGCGCTTTCCGTCTTTCCGTATCTACGGAGTCTGAGCTGACCAGTCTGGCATTCTGGCTGTAACTTGCCGTACGGATCGGTACAGAGGTAATTTTTATCAACGGTTGCATACAGATTCTCCTTTCTTAAAAAATTCAGAAATAATTATCTTATGAAGTCAAACAGAGAAGAACTCATAAGATTCGAGCCTACCTGAAGGGCGGCATTATAGGAATACTGATTGTTGAACATCTCATAAATCGACTCATAAGGATCTGCGCCGACCGTATCCTTGTACTGTACATTCAGGGAGTCAAGACTGTTTTTCAGTTTTGTCTCCAGATTTTCAATGAGTTGATACTTGTTTCCGAGATCGGAATAAACCGTGCTGGTTTTGTGTTCGCTTTCGGTCATCTTCTGCAGGATCGGACTTAATGTGCTGTTTAGCTTTGCACGATCACCATAGTCAGGACCATTTGGATCCAGATATTTGTCCATCGCCTGTACACCCCGGGCAGTCAGTCCCAGGGGACCTTCAGAAAGTGCATCCAAAATGGTATCAAGATCCAGAGTGCCGTTTGCATTTCCTGTTTTAACTGCTCCGGATGTAATTCCGGTCAGCAGATTCATACCGCCGGTGAAGGTATCAAGCAGTGTATCCCGGTCACGGATATCTCCATAGCCCAGATCCAGAAAGCCCTGTTCGGACATGGCCTGGATCAGCTGCGCTTCTGTTCCGGTAGAAGACGGGTCCAATTCAAATTTGCCATTATCATTCAGTTTCATGACAAAATCGGTTGCCTGTGCATCGCCGGGAAACTTATGAGAATAAGTGAGCGTCATACCATCTGCACTGAGGGAGAAGGGCGGAGTACTGGAATCATTGCCGCCATAGACATAAAAATCCTGATACTGAGCCTGCAGGTCGTTGACGATGTTGTGTTCAAGCTGAAGCAGATGATCGCGAAGCGTAGCCATAGCAGTCTCAGAGGTGGTTCCTGTAAGTGCTTTATTGATGACATCATTTTTCGCTTCTGAGAGGGTTTTCTGAATATCATAGGCACCGTCCTCCTGCTGCTCCAGCCGGTTTTTTACCGTAGTCAGAAGCTGTTTTTGGCCAAGAATCTGCTGATACTGGCTGTCAATTTTCTGCCCTTTATAATAGGCAAGCGGATTTTCAGCAGCACTTTCATACGCTTTTCCGCTGGAAACTTTATTGAAGCTTTTGTTCAGTCTTGCCTGAACATTGTTCATGGAAGTAGTATAATTTCTGTATACAGATGCATTTGTTACGCGCATATCTGTTGCCTCCTTATCTTTCTTTATTGCTTATCTTCCGCAGGTTCCCGTGCTGTTGATCAGAACATCAATTACCTGATCCAGAGCAGTCATAAGACGGGAGGATGCCTGATAGGCAGACTGGAACATCATCATATTGGAAGCCTCTTCGTTCAGGCTGACTCCCGACATGGAATCCCTGGAATTCTGGATCCCGTTCAGCACGGTTACGTTTGTCTGCAAAGAAGCACTGTTTCGGTAGGAATCATTGGCCAGCGTGGTTGCAACGTGGTTTACATAATCTCCGAACGTGTTGTTTTTCAGATTCGGCACATTTGTGATAAAATTCAGATTGGTGCCCGTGTATGGCCATGTGGAGGTCAGAGCTTCCATCATGTTCAGGATCGGGGTATTCGGATTGTCGTTATTGCTTCCGGTATTGATGCTGACGGTACCGGTCACCCAGTCAGGATTGATGCCGATATTGGCGGCGGTAATCGTTCCGCCCGCACCGGTTCTGTCAACCAGAAGATCCTGACTGGTGCCTGCAGGATGATTGTGGTTATTGACGGCATTCATGACACCGGCAAGGGATTCGGCGAGTTTATTCAGCTCGTCTCGGTAATATTCGTAGCCTCTGACATCGTTGATTCCGGCAGTGGCGCCGTCCTTCCACAGCATATCTAGGCTAGCCTGGATGGAACCGCCGTTCAGCTGATTCGTGTCTTTGCTGCCGGAAGCAGCCATATTGGCTGCGGAAAGAACCAGGCTGGCAGCATTGCCGGTTACCAGGTTCTGCGCGCTGCCCTGAACCGTAAGGGTAAAACTGGTGGGATCATCCGGACTGGCAGGATCAGGAGTCAGAGTAAACTGTCCGTAATTCTGAGTGCCGTGTCCTTCGGTACCCTCCACCAGCGTAATCCGCTGCATATTGCCATTATCATCATAATAGGTCATCTCGACCCGCAGATCATCCGGCCATTCTTTTTTAAACATGGGATTGCCGTTGCTGTCCAGGTGATAGACTTCCGCCAATGCATCCTGGGCGGTCTGATTTCCTTCCGCAACTCCGTCATGCATTTTATCTTTATAATAGGTAACTTCAATGGGAATGTAACTGGATAATTCATCCAAAAGTACATTTCTCTCATCCATCAGCTCCAGGCTCTGCTGCCCCAGGATCTGGTTCTGCTTGATCTGCCGGTTCAGGTTGCCGATCTGCATGAGGATATCATTAACCTCCTGAACGGCGCCCCGTTCTGACGTATTGGTGCCGTCCAGACGCTGGCGTTCCAACTCCTCCGCCTCGGTAATCTGCCGGTCAGATTCGTTCAGAAGATTCGTCAGCGCCTGCATCTTGGTGCGGACATCGGCTTCAAAGATCGGATCCTTCACGTTGGGTGAGTCATGCATGGCCTGCAGGGAAGAGTAAAGATTGCTGAGCGCCTTGCGGATTCCCGTGACGTCGGAATTCGCCTCATCGAGAATCTTCGCCAGACTGTCCAGTGAGGTCTGCATCGCATCGGTATATCCGGATTTCTGCATCTGGGAACGGTACTGTACATCCAGATACGGGTCACGGATCTGAGAAACTTTGTTCATGTGCACGCCGAAGCCTACAATAACTTCAGAACCGTTCATATAGTTGGAGACAGGCGTTGTATAATTAAGGCTGGAAGTTTCCAGCTGCTGTCTGGTATATCCGACGGTATTCATATTGGCAAGGTTATGTCCCACAATATCCAGCCGCTTCTGATTGGCCTGCAAAGCGGAGAGCGCTGTGGAAAAACCGGCAAAGGATGCTCGCACCATAGTAATTATCCTCCAAAATTTCTGATTTATTTTTCTGTTTATGAGTATACTGAGTATATTTTATACTTTTTGTTAAATATAATCCAGTATTTGAAAATGTATACGGCATGCAGAACGGAATCCGGAAATCCCATAATATGACAGAACCGTATTGTGGCTATACATACGTATTGCGTATTCTGCCCGGTCCCGGGGCAGCGGTGCCTGGACTGGCATTGCCGCCATTGTCATAGGCAGCCCCCATCTGCGAAAAGACTTCCAGTTCATGAAGACGGACCTTCAGGATCCGTTCTGCTGCCTCCCGGGCTGTCTGCAGACGCCGAAGCTGCTGGTCCAGCTTCTGAAAGATCGGTTCCAGAGCATCTGCCTGCTCCGATGATGCAGTATCCAGGATCTGATGAAAAGTCAGAGAATCCCATCCCAGCTCTTTCTGGAGTTTGCTCCGGTGCTGTTCCAGCCCCCGAAGCTTTAACAGAAGGGCCTGTTCCTCCTGGATGCAGCCATCCAGTATCTCATGTCGGTTACCGGATACCGCTGCTGCCTTGGCCTCTTCTGTACGGGCGATGCCGGCTGCCGCGGCAGTCAGATTCCCGATGACGGTCATATATTCTCTGAGTGGGTCATGTGTTGTCTGGCTCATGGGTCGTTCATGGACTCCCTTCTGTTGTCATTACATACAGAAAAAACTGCCGGAGGCAGATTTTCTGCATAATATTATGTGATTCAGTTCAGTCCCAGCAGTCTTCCGGCGATCCGGTCAGCATCCGGATGGTAGGTGCCTGCCGCTACCTGCCGTCCCAGTTCCTGTACCCGTTCCATGCTGGCGCCTTCTTTCAGCTGAGAAGCAGCAGTACGCGACAGCATCTGAGCAAAACCGCTTTCCTGATCCGTCTGTGTGCCGCGGATGGTAACTGTATCATAATTTCCATTTTCAAGGCTCTTGCCGGTCAGCGCGGAGCGCTTTTTGGGAGCTGCCGCCGGTGTACGGCAGACAGGGCTTATGGTCTGAAATTTAATGTTCATCGTAAGCCTCCTTTCTAAAAAACTGACAGTACAGACAGCAGGGCTGTCTTTTCAGGCTTATATTCTGTCCTTGTTATGTTTATATTATCGGCATTTTTTGTTTCGGGATAAGATATTTGCGGACGTTTTGCATTTTTTTACTGGTTTTTTTGGATATTTCTGAAAAAAGTCCGGGTCCTGCCGCAGAAAAAGCCGGAACTTTTACTTGCCGTTCTGTCCGCTGTGGAGTATAATATGCTCAGGTATGTGCAGAACCGTCTGTGAAATAACAGAACATATAATTTTTTTCTGAAATGCGCCGATATATATAAATTGAGATAGATTTTACAAAACAGAAGCTGGAGGCAGTATGGCTAATATATTACAGGTGACGACTCCAAACCTGAATACAGATAACCGGAATATGCAGAATCCCATGGATCCGAGGGCGGCAGGGGATAATGCTGCGGTCCGTAATCCGGTGGATCCGACCCGGGTGGTCCGGGCGGACGGCAGAGACGGAGAACAGGCCGGAGATTCGGCTCAGAATGATGTGCTGGGAGCCATCAATTATGAGAGCAATTACAGTGCGTTTATTAAAGGACTTGGTGAAAACCAGGATTTGGCAGAGGCCCTGGAGCGTCTGCTTTTTACGGATACCTCCATATATCAGGCGGCGGGCAATACGGAGATCACCGCTCTGGTGGACCAGTTCCTCATGTCGCTTCGGATGGATTCTCCGGAAGATCTGCTTCAGTTTCTTCAGGGACAGCAGGAGCTTCAGGCAAGATTCAGCGGAGATTTCTTTGCAAAGCTCCGTTCCCTCATGACGCAGAATACTTCGGACAGCTTTAAAGATGCGGCGCTGGCTTTTTTAAAAGGATATAATAATTATGCATCCGGTTCGCATCTTCTGCAGCAGCTGCATTCCCTGACAGAGGATATTGAACAGTTGATGCTCCGGTCCTTCCGGGAGGAGTTCCGGGAGCTTGCACAGTCCATGAACTGGGAAGCGGCCAATGGAGATACCGCGGGGAATGCAGCAGTTCTGAACAGCCGTCTGATCCCGTTCCTTGCCAGATATATATCGCAGACGCATGATTATGGAGCAGTCCGGGATGCGACGATGCTTCTGGTTTTTAATGCAGTACGCTATCAGAACGGAGATGAGGGGCGTTTGCTTCAGCTGTTTGACCGTCTGCTGGATGACCGGGAGTTTGCAAGGCTGTTTCAGGGACAGGAACAGGCAAGCCTGGAGCAGCTTCTTCAGACGGGGGCGGATGCCGCGGCGGCGCAGAAGCCGGTCATGGCGGAGTTTGCAGATAATCTGGCAAAGCTGCTTTTACATGGAGCCAACGGTCAGGCCGGACTGGAAAATGTACAGCAGTTTTATACCATTATGAACGGTATGCTGATGAATGAGAGCGTATATATGCCGCTTCTGCATTTTATGATTCCATTTCAATATGAAGATAACAACGTGGTGTCGGAAATGTGGGTGGATCCGGATGCCAGACGGGGAAGCGAGGATGAGGGAAGGAAGATCAAGCTTTTCCTGAAGTTCGATATCCAGAGCCTTGGAAAATTCGAGCTGGTCATGACACTGCAGGACCGGGAGTCGAAGATGCAGCTTTTTGTACCGCCGCATCTGGCAAAGCAGGATAAAAAGATCCAGACGGATGTCTCAGATATTCTGAAGAAGAACGGGATCCGGCTTGGACAGTTTTCCGTATACGGGCGTGTACGCGACAGAAAGGTAACGGAAGTATTTCCGGAAATACGGGAGAAGGAGACGACGATCAATGTCAGAATTTGATGATTTGATGAGGCAGAAAGCGGTTGCGCTGAAGTATAATCCGGATAAGAACGGCGCTCCGGTCATCGTTGCTTCCGGTATGGGATATCTGGCGGAACGGATTACGGAGACCGCTATGGAAGCCGGAGTTCCCGTATATGAGGACGATTCACTGGCGACGCTTCTGACTCAGCTGCAGCTGGGGGCGGAGATTCCGACGGAGCTGTATCAGGCGATCGTGGATATTTATATTTATTTTCTGGGCTATGTGCCGGACAGAGAGCAGCCGGAGGGTATGGCAGAAGAGAGCGGTTCGGAGGAAATGGATCCGGTTGAGTAACATCCGGAGACCGGCAGACAGGCGCCGGATGATCAGGTAAGAAGGAGTGAGTCAGATATGATAGATGGAGTATCGTCAGTTGACTGGTATGGAATGGCCTCGCAGACAGAAGAGGTACGTGAAAAAGGGACGGCAGGCAGTACGCTGAAATTTGAAGAGGTATATGAGAAGGCTTCCGGAAGTATGGATGATATATTTGAAGAGGCAGCTTCCATATATGATGTTCCGGTGGAACTGTTGAAGGCAGTGGCGAAAGCAGAATCCAATTTTAATCCCAGTGCGGTCTCTCATGCAGGAGCGATCGGCGTGATGCAGCTGATGCCGGGAACGGCCAGTTCCCTTGGAGTTACGAATCCCTATGATGCCAGGCAGAATATCATGGGAGGAGCAAAATATCTGAAGAGCAATCTGGACAGATATAACGGAGATATCAGCCTTGCCCTTGCTGCATACAATGCAGGACCGGGAAGCGTGGAGAAATACGGCGGCGTTCCTCCCTATGCAGAGACGCAGAATTATGTGAAGAAAGTGGCTTCTTATATGAACGGTTCTCCGCTGTATGCGGGGACGCTTGTGAATCAGGCGGCAGAGAGTTCATCCGGTTCTTATGATTCCGGTTATCTGTCGGCGCTGAATGGTTTTGGAAGCTATTATGGTTCTTCTCTGTATGGTCTGAGCGGCCTGCCCGGTTCTTCGGCGTCTGTCGGCAGCATGTATGATACTTCCTCTTCCGGAAGTCTGTCCGGAACATCGGCTCTGGCAGGCTTTGGCAGTACATATGGTACATCCGCATTGACAGGTATGGGAAGCCTTTATGGAATGTCCTCCATCTATGGTTCCAGTACGGATATGATGAGCATGCTGTTCGGCAGTGCGGCTCAGAGCGGAAGCGGAGACACGGTGACGGTTGATAAAAGTACTTTTTACAATATGGTACAACTGCTGCGGCTTCAGATGATGATGAATGCAGGCAGTCAGGTGGGATCGATTACGATATGATTGGCGGCGCCGCGGGGTATTTTTACAGAAGACCGCGGCGTTTGTGATGACAGACAAGAAGGAGGGGAAAAATATGAGGTTGAAGGATTGTGAAAGCTGTCTGGTCTATGGCTCGGACCGGAAGCCTTTATCCAGAGCAAGGGTAGTGGAGATCAAGGAGAATGTACTCCAGTTGTTTTTTACTACTTCCAGACTGCGCAATGCCAGGCTGAAGACAATTGTTGATTTTTATGACGGGCAAAAAGGGCTGGTTCGCAGCCTGTGCAGTCTGACGCTGAAAAAGAATCCCGGATTCTTCGAGACAGGGGAACCCTGGATGGCGGACTGTGCAATCGTAAAGGTGTACGAGGAGTTCCAGCGTCAGAAGGATGTCCGGGCGAAAGTACAGCTTTCGACAGAATTTGTGCTGGAAGACGGCAGTTATGTTGCGGGGACGATCCGGAATATCAGCGCCGGAGGACTGTTTTTCGTTACCTCCCGGGAGTTAAGACCGGGAGACCGATTTGTTTTTGTACATAAATTCAAGACGGATGTGTGCCGGGTGTCGGCAAGAGTGCTTCGGGTGCAGGAACTGCAGGGCGGATATGGCTATGGATGCCAGTTTATGGGACTGTCCCCGGGTGAAGAGGCGGATATCAGGAACTTTGTCTATCTGAAGCAGATACAGAGACAGATGGACAGGCAGAAGAAACTCGGACTGTCTGAGGAAGACGAAGTATGAAGATCAATCTTGTCATGATTGTGAAAAATGAAGAACGTTCTTTGAAACGGTGTCTGGAAGCGGTGAAGCCGCTGGTGGACCGGATGATCGTGGTGGATACCGGTTCATACGACCGGACCAGGGAGATCGCAGAGAAGATGGGAGCGGAACTTTATTCGTTTACATGGATTAACGATTTTTCTGCTGCAAAAAACTTTGCGCTGGATCAGTCGGATGGGGACTGGAACCTGGTTCTGGATGCAGACGAATATGTAAGGCCGTACAGGCGCAGGAATCTTGAAAAAGCTCTTGCCGGACATAGAGGAATCTGGCTGGGCGGTATGTTATGGTATAATTCTTATCCAGAAGAAGACGGAGGGGTCAGCATCAGTACATCTGTTCTTCCGCGTCTGTTTCCCAGGGGAGTGCGTTATACAGGACGAATTCATGAACAGCCGGATGGAGAATATCCCTGCTATCGGATTCCGCTGGAAGTGGATCATGACGGTTATTTGTATACGGATAAAGGGGAGAGAAATCTGCCGTATCTGCTGCAGGAAGCAAAGGATCATCCGAAAGATGCCTATTATCAGTTTCAGCTGGCGTCAACACTGCGGAATCTGAAACGTCTGGAGGAAAGCCTTCCGTATTTCCGCAGTTTTTACCGACTGTCGGGAAAAGGAGAGGCGTATCGTCCGGGAGGAATTGTACTGTATCTGTATACGCTCCTGGATATCGGGAATATGCAATGTCTGAGCGAGGCAGGCGCAGTTGTGGAACAGGAGGAAGCCGTACTGGGCGGATGGTCCGACTTCTGCTTCGTATGCGGTCTTTTTTATATGAAACGGGTGCTTTCGGATGTGGAAAAGTATATTGGGCTGCTTCCTAATATTGAACGTTGTTATAAAAGGTGCCTGGAACTGGGGGAACATCCGGAACTTGGAGGGGTTGTGGGAACCGGTTCTTTCAAGGCGGCGTATAATCTGGGGGCGTGGTATGAAGTGTCAGGGCAGAGAGAGCTGGCGCTTCGGTATTACAGGCAGTCGGCAAAAGACGGATATGGGCCTGCCATGGAAAGGCTGAAGCAATATCAAGAAGAGTAAAAGCAGCGGGCTGCCGGAGAAGGGCGCCTGCTGTTTTTATATCCGAATTTTACCAAAGTATCTTATATTTAAGAAAAAGCGGACGATATACCATAATAAGAGGGTATATTTTGATATGGTTGCATAAGGAGCGATCCTTTTACAACAAAGGGCAGAGGACAGTTTCTGTATTCTCTGCTGAAAAGGTATTATGATGCCAGAAAGGAGAAAAAACATATGGCAACAAGTGGAATCGGCGGTATCGGTACAAATTATGGCTATGGTTATAATACCAGCTATAACAACGGCCTGGATTATGATTCATGGGTCAACAATGCTACAGAAAAGGCAGACGAACTGAAGGATCAGTATGCTTCTGCCGGCAATACTTCCGGTACATCAGGAACTTCCGGCAGCACCAGCAGCTCAAGTTCTGTAACGAACAAGTATGGCACAGCTTCTAGCTCTTCCGCATATCTGAGAAGTTATCAGATGGCGCTGGAGGATCTGGAGGATTCGTCCAGGAAGCTTCAGACTTTTGAGAAGGACAATGTATTCAGCAAGTATGAAGAGGCACTGGCGAAGGCAGATGAAGCGGCGAAGAGCGGTGATGCGAATGCGATCAAGGAGGCTCAGGATTCGGTGGAGAAAGCTTTTGGAAATATTGTGTCTGCAATCGAGAAATTTGCGGATGATTATAATTCCACCATGTCCTTCCTGAAGAACAATAACGGTATGACTGCGACTGCAGCGTCTGATATGGCAGGATTTGAGAGTTATACTTTGACGGACAAAGCATTGCAGACCTTTGGTCTCAGCAAGGATAAGGATGGTTTCCTTTCCGTTGACAAGAAGAAGCTGACAGAGTCTCTGGAGCAGAGTTATGATTTTGTGAAGGAAACCGTAGGCGGTCAGTATGGTATCGCAGAGCGTGTGGGAACCAAAGCGACCAGAATACTGGATTCACCGGTGGATCAGATTCTCGGTACGAACAGCACATCATCCAAGGATGAGACTTCCAAGAATGACAGTACTTCTTCCAGTACATCCAAGGCTTCATCCAGTAAGTCTTCGATGACAGATCAGTTCACATCTTTTGCGAATTTCGCAAAGAGCGGTGCGTTCAATCTCACCAACTATTATGCGGTGGGAATGCTTCTGAATACGATCGGATAGGATCGGAAGAATATTTTGTTCAGTTAAGGCGGCAGAAGGATCTGCCGCCTTTTGCATAAACAGCACTGGAATGACAGTGTTGTTTTGCAGGAATTAACAGGGGCTTTTCAGAAGAAGAGAAATGAGTTATAATCAAT
>ERZ778514.1407-NODE-1407-length-17927-cov-6.255316_pt1 | contig 17927 bp, 10 predicted proteins | sample MGYA00510344_ERZ778514 | MGnify/ENA primary metagenome ERZ778514 (study PRJEB29527, sample SAMN07138968) | mouse gut metagenome | material: feces | host: mouse | place: China:Nanjing | collected 2016-01-25 ... | reverse complement strand
CGTCACGCCCGGAATCTCCACCGGGTACTGGAACGACAGGAACAGGCCTTCGTGCGAGCGGTCCTCGGGAGCGAGCGACAGCAGGTCGACGCCGTGGAATGTGGCGGTGCCGCCGTTGACGGTGAATCGCGGGTCGCCCGCGAGAACGCCCGACAGGGTGCTCTTGCCCGAACCGTTGGGTCCCATTATGGCGTGTACTTCGCCGGGGCGGACTGTGAGGTTGATGCCTCGTAATATTTCTTTGCCGTCGATGCCGGCGCGGAGGTTTTCTACTTTGAGTAATTCTTCCATAACTTTGAAAGTCTTTATAGATTTGCAACGATGTCGTTCCATGCAGCTCTGTGTTCAAAAGCGATGTCCTTGTCGTTGCTTAGAAGTGACGCATAATTATCAGTGAAAGCAGATGTGTCTTTAAGTAGTCGCAGATAGTATTTTAAAGTCGGAATCACACCATTGACAACTATCTCACAACCATGTATATTTTTTATTTGAGAGATGTCACGCCGTATGGCTTCCTTATCGGAATCGACAATTGGAGCGGTTGAGAGTATATAATAGCGTTGCGCGTGGCTTGGCTGTATCTTCATTTTTGCATTCAACACCATGTCATGCGTTATCGCTATACCTGCTTTTATCTCAACGGCTTCAAAAGCTTCTCCGTTTTGGTCTATGACATCAATATCTCCAAGTCGACCGCTTCTTAAATCAGATGTGGTGTGTTGGGCTAATGGCAGGAGTTCCTTCCCGGCATATCGTCCAAGTTGTGTAACAATCGTTTGGTAGATGGCATATAATGCAAGTACAGGCAATCTTGAAGCTCCTTTGGCACTATATTTATGATTGAAATGGGACTCTAGTATCTCTATGATTTCCGCAATTGTCAGATTCTGAGGTCTGGCCATAGGAACGTTTTGTGAATCACGCATAGTTATTAGCCCACATAGCAGATGTATAAACATATCCTCGCATAATTCGGGATAAGATTCGATATCATCATATGCTTTAAGAAAGTCTAATTTCAGTCTTTCTGGGGTTATCCCTCCAGTGTAATTACTGTCATATGGTACTTTTTGTTCGAACGAACGTGTTAACCAACCTGTGCTTGACATTGCAGGGAATTGCTTTGCCTTCAAAAACGGGGTGATATATTTGGTGTCAAAAGGACGTCCGGCATATCCTCCCGGAATACTTTTTTGATGTTTGCGTACATCTTGATGAGGGTTAAAAATCTTATATACAATCCCAGTTATTACGACTGCGAGTACTGCCCGTGTCTTATCTGATGCCACTAATATCGATTGAAGGTTAGTTTCAATATCAGCAGGAAGAGGACTGTTCATTGAATCTTCGTTGCCAACAATTTTTAGTGCTTTTTGATAGCAATCTTCAAGATATTCATTTATTCTATCCATAACAGTTGCTCAATTATTTGTTTTGAAATTTGCTCTATCATTGGCACGCATACTGAATTGCCAACTTGTCTGTATTGTTCGGAAACGCTGCTACTTCTTATGAATTTTTTCGGGAATCCCATCAACCTGTAGCATTCGTTAAGCGTAAGTTTGCGGACTTTGCCTTTCTCAAGAACCCAAAAACGTCCGGAAGTTTCCTGAGAGGGGAGGGCAGGGTGTACTCCCTCCACTGCATAGATACGGTTGGGCTGTTTATGTACTCGTGACAAATGTTCAGTGCCGGGCCTGACTCCTGCTTTGCGTATTGCTTTGTTCCGGTATCCTACAAATATAAGACCAGATTTCTGAGGTTTTATACATTCTAATAAAGTATATGGCTCGTTAAGATATTCAAAGTTTGTTTCTTCGATGTCCGCAATGTCTTTTATAACTTTTCTGGGAAGTTTCTCTATTCTGGAAAAGTCGAAGGATTTTGACTGATGAGCTATTATGATAATTCGTTCACGGTTTTGTGCAACTCCGAAATCAGACGCGTTTAATACAGACCACGATGCCTGATAGCCTAAATTAGATAATCCTTCTATTATAGTTTTGAGTGTGTTGCCGTGGTCGTGATGGACGAGATGTTTGACGTTTTCAAGAAAAACTACTTTGGGCCTCTTTTCTTCGATTATGCGGAATACATTGTATATGAGTGTGCCACGTGTGTCTTCAAAGCCTTTCATCTTGCCTGATATGCTGAATGGTTGGCATGGAAAACCGGCACATAATATATCATGATTAGGGATAAAATCGCAAGGAATTTTTGTGATATCGCCAAAAGGCATTTCGCCGTAGTTTGCCTCATAGACTTCCTGTGCAGCTTGGTTGAATTCCGATGAGAATACACATTTTCCGCCAACGCTTTGTAAAGCGAGCCGAAAACCTCCAATTCCAGCAAAAAGGTCGATAAAAGTAAATGTTGGGACTTCAGGGGGAGGGAATGGCACGTCAAAGATTATAGGCAGCCTATATAAATTGGGATTAAAAGAGTAACTATATGAGGGTTCAGAGGCAACATCAGCTGCTGAATCATAAGTATACGGATATAGTTCTTGTGATTGCAAGTGGTGCGAAAGATATGCTCTTTGGTCAAGAGGCATATTGCGTAATGTTTTCTCGAATATTTCTGAATATCTCATACGTATATGCTATCCTACGCTGCCTTCGAGGGTGATGGCGAGCAGTTTCTGTGCCTCTACGGCAAATTCCATCGGGAGTTTGTTCATTACTTCTTTGGCATAGCCGTTCACTATCAGTGCCACGGCCTCCTCGGTGGGTATTCCGCGCTGGTTGCAGTAGAAAATCTGGTCTTCCGATATCTTGGACGTGGTGGCTTCGTGCTCTACCACGGCGGAGTTGTTGGCCACGTCGATTACCGGGAATGTGTGTGCGCCGCATGTGTCGCCGAGCAGCAGCGAGTCGCACTGGGTGTAGTTGCGCACACCTTCGGCGGCGGGAGCCACCTTGACAAGCCCCCGGTAGCTGTTCTGGCTGTGGCCTGCCGATATGCCCTTGCTCACTATGGTGGAGCGTGTGTTAGAGCCGGTGTGTATCATCTTGGTGCCGGTGTCGGCCTGCTGGCGGTTGTTTGTCACTGCCACCGAATAGAACTCGCCCACGGAGCCTTCCCCGGCGAGTATGCACGAGGGGTATTTCCACGTGATGGCCGAGCCGGTTTCCACCTGTGTCCACGACAGTTTGGAATAATCGCCCCGGCAAAGGCCGCGCTTTGTCACGAAGTTGTACACGCCGCCGCGCCCCTGGGCGTCGCCGGCATACCAGTTCTGCACGGTCGAGTACTTCACCTCGGCGCGTTCCTCCACTATGATTTCGACTATGGCGGCATGGAGCTGGTTCTCGTCGCGCATAGGGGCGGTGCAGCCTTCGAGGTAGCTTACATATGCCTCGTCGTCGGCCACTATCAGGGTGCGCTCGAACTGGCCGGTGCCCGCCGAGTTGATGCGGAAGTATGTCGACAGCTCCATCGGGCAGCGCACTCCCTTGGGAATGTACACGAACGAGCCGTCGGAGAACACCGCCGAGTTGAGGGCCGCATAGAAATTGTCGCGGTAGCTTACCACCTTGCCCAGATACTTGCGCACGAGGTCGGGGTATTCGCGCACGGCCTCGCTGAAAGAGCAGAACACTATGCCGAGTTCGGCAAGGCGTTCGCGGTGGGTGGTCTTTACCGACACGGAGTCGAGCACGGCGTCGACAGCCATTCCCGAAAGCGCCTTCTGCTCCTCAAGGGGTATGCCGAGGCGGTTGAACGTGTCGATAAGCTGCGGGTCTACCTCGTCGAGGCTCTTGGGGCCTTCTTTTTTCTTGGGCGCGGCATAGTAGCTTATTGTCTGGAAATCGATAGGCGGGATGTCGAGGTGCGCCCATGTGGGCGGGGTGAGTGTGAGCCAGTGGCGGAATGCCTTCAGGCGGAAGTCGAGCAGCCATTCCGGCTCGCCTTTCTTCTGCGAGATAAGGCGTACGACGTCCTCGTTCAGGCCGGCCGGAATAAGGTCGGTGTCGATGTCGGAAGTGAATCCGTATTTATATTCGCCAGAGGTAGCCCGCTCTATCGTCGAGCGGTCGGCCTCGCTGCGTTGTTGTTGGTTAGTTTGGTCCATATCAGAAATAATAACGCCTGGCAGCCATACTCAGTTTACTATGTATCCGGCCAGTGCCGGGGCTATCTTCACCACGCTTGCGCGCCACGGGCGGTCGGCGCGGCAGAATCCGGCGCGGTCCGAAGGGCTTATGGCAAAGTATACGTTGAGCACTATGCTCGTTATGATAAGCCATTCGGCAACCCGGAAAAGCCCTCCGGCAATCCTGTCGAAAGGCCTCAGGTGCAATGCCGACACGGCAGCGCCGAAAAGCCTCGCCAGCAGCCATACGCCCACGTAGGTGGCGATGAACACCACCGCGTAGCAGATTATTCTCAGAGTGGTTTCGTGCTCGGTGCCGTGGCCCACCACCATGTCGGCCACTGTGCCGCCGAAAAAGCGGCATACGAGAATCGCGGCCAGAAGTGCCGCTATGGCGCCTATCTGCGCCACTATCCCCCGCAGGGCGCCCGTCACGGCCGCCAGCACAACGATAGCCAGTAATATAAAGTCTGTAGCTCCCATAATCAATCTGCAAAAATACGAATAATCAGCCCAAGCACAAAGCCCCTCCCCGCAATAAGAAAAGTTTTAACAGATATTTTACAATGATCTGCATCTGATGCCGGAGGGCGCTTTTGTTAATTTAAGTGTAATTGGGGGCGTGGAGCGTGATTTTGATTAATTTTGCAGTTTAAAGGAAATTATCACCACCTCACGCACTATGCAAATAAGGAAATATGAGATTGTCAATACGGCACTCGGCTGGCTGTGCTTCGCTGTTGCCGCGCTGACATACCTGCTGACGGTAGAGCCGACGGCAAGCTTCTGGGACTGCCCCGAATTTATATCACAAGGCGCCAAACTCGAAGTGGGTCACCCGCCGGGCAACCCCATATTCATGCTTGCGGCACGCTTCTTCGTCACGCTTTTCGGAGGGGAGATGAGCCACGCGGCGCTCGCCGTCAACTGTATGTCGGCCCTGCTTAGCGCGGCTACCATTATGCTGCTTTTCTGGAGTATAACGCACCTTGTGCGCCGTCTTATCGTGCGCGACGATGCCGGCAGTGTGAGCGGCTGGCAGCTCGCCCTGATTGCGGGCGGAGGCATATGCGGCGCCCTCGCATACACGTGGAGCGACACCTTCTGGTTCTCCGCCGTGGAAGGCGAGGTATACGCTTTTTCGTCGTTCTGCACGGCTTTGGTGTTCTGGCTGATGCTCAAGTGGGAAAACCGCGCCGACGAGCCTCACAGCGACCGCTATCTTGTGCTTATAGCCTATGTGATAGGTGTTTCTATAGCTGTACACCTGCTCAACCTGCTCTGCATACCCGCCCTCGGCCTCATATTCTATTACCGTAAGTGGAAGAATATCAACGCAACCGGCTCGCTGATTGCGCTGGGAGTGTCGTGCGTCATAGTGGGCGCTATTCTCTACGGCCTTGTGCCGGGATTCGTGCAGGTGGCCCAGTGGTTCGAGCTGCTGTTTGTCAATAGCTTCGGCCTTGGCTACAATATGGGCGTGCTTATCTATGCCATACTCCTTGTGGCTGTGTTCATACTTACCATACGCGCCCTTTACCGCAGCTCCCCGCCTACCGCGGTGCGCCTGCTCGTGCTTGCCTCGGTGGGTCTGTCGGGCATGCCTTTTATCGGCCACTCGGCGCTGGTGGGAACACTTGTGCTGATAGGCCTGGCGGTGTATCTGTTCGGTTTCTGCCGTCCGCTGCCTGTGCGGGTGCTGTCGCTTTGCGTTATCAGCATATTTGTGATATTCGTGGGATATTCGTCGTACGCGCTTCTGCTGATACGCGCCTCTGCCAATACCCCGATGAACCAGAACGCTCCCGACAACGTTTTTGCCCTCGGATCGTACCTCAACCGCGAGCAGTACGGCGACCGTCCTCTTTTCAAAGGCCCGGTATTTGCCGAAACGTTCGACGAGATGGAATATCCCGAAGGTTCGGGCGAGTTCTATATCCCTGTTGATGAGTACGGTCGTCCGCGCACCCGTGTGCTCGACGGCTATCTTCGCGACGAGCGTGGTGCGGCATTCAACAGCCCCGAGAAGACATACACAAAGGTGGTGAAGACCAATCCTTCGCAGCCCGACGAGTATGTGAAAGAAATAGAGCGGCCCAATTACCGCACGATGTCGGACCTCGACATGATTCTGACCCGTATATACAGCAACGACCCCGAAGGCCGCCACGTGGCCGGCTACAAGGCGTGGGCCGGCTATAATACCCCCGACATATACACTATACCTCAGGAGGTTCGCGCCCGCTGGGCCGAGCAGGGATATGCACCCAAGTACGAGCTGATGCCATATCTGAACCATCTGGAGCCTGTCACTACCAATATCGATTCCCAGACGGGCGAGTCGCTGCTCGAAACACCTGCGTGGAAGCCCGGCTTCGATGTCAACATGCGGTATTTCCTCAACTACCAGCTCAACCATATGTACTGGCGCTATTTCATGTGGAATTTCGCCGGGCGACAGAACGACATACAGGGCAACGGCGAGCCTCATCTTGGCAACTGGATTTCGGGTATCCCGCTGATTGACAACGCCCGCCTTGGCGACCAGTCGCTCCTGCCCGACGAGTTCGGCAAGGGCAACAAGGGTCATAACGTGTTCTACATGCTTCCGTTGATACTCGGCCTGATAGGCTTGCTGTATCAGGCTCTGTATCGCCATCGCGTCAACCCCGAACGTGGCATTCAGCAATTCTGGGTGGTGTTCTTCCTGTTCTTTATGACGGGCATAGCCATCGTGCTGTATCTCAACCAGACTCCCGGCCAGCCCCGTGAGCGCGACTATGCCTTTGCCGGTTCGTTCTATGCTTTCGCAATATGGATAGGCATGGGTATTCCCGCTATCGGTGTGCTGCTGCGTTCGCTGCTGTCGCCCAAGGCCAGGGACGGCGGAGAGGCTGCCGACAGCAAGACGGCGCGAGTAGCGTCTGCCGCCGTGGCATGTGCCATCGGTCTGGCAGTGCCTCTGCAGATGGTGTCGCAGACATGGGACGACCACGACCGCTCGGGCCGCTATACAACCCGCGATTTCGGATTCAACTACCTCAGCTCGCTTGAGCCGAACGCCATACTATTTACCAATGGTGACAACGACACATTCCCACTGTGGTACTCGCAGGAGGTTGAGGGCTTCCGCACCGATGTGCGCGTGGTCAACCTGTCGTATCTCACCACCGACTGGTATGCCAACCAGCTCACGCACCCCACCTACGATGCCAAGGCCGTGGATATGTACGCCAAGCCGTCCGACTATGGCTATGAGCGCCTCGCCTACAGCTTCGTGGTGCCTCGCGACCGTGCCCGCACCGACGTCCGCACCGCGCTTGAAGAGCTGTACTCGTCCGACCCCAAGGCCTACGGCGCGCCGCTGCTCGGACGCCCCAATGTGTACATGCCCGTTGACCATGCCGTTGCGATGGAGGCATTCGGCACCGGCACAGAGGCCGTCGACACAGCATATCTCGCCCCCTACGTGAGCGATGTGGCTACCGACCTCTCGGCTCTCGGCTCGGGTATGAACCAGAGCCGCACGCTGTCGCTCGACATAATCGCCAATAGCGTGGCAGGCGGCTGGAAGCGTCCTGCGTACTTCGCCACCACCGTGCCCACAAGCTATTATCTCGGCCTGACGCCATATCTGTCGGCTACGGGCATGGCATACCAGGTTACACCGTTCGCCTCTGCTCCCGTAAGCCCGACTGCGGAGAAAGGCTACCGCAACGTGGTAAGCGACTTCCGCTGGGGCGGACTCGACAAGGAGGACGCTCAGGATCTCTACCTCGACGAAACTGTGCGCCGCATGGTGGCCTCGGTGCGCTCGGCCATATACACCATAGTGGAAGACCTGCTCGAAACTCCCGAACTGCCGGCCTCGGCCTCGAGCCGCGATGCCGCAGTGAAAGCCGGCCTTGAAGCTCCGGCCACATACCGCGACATGGCACGCCAGCTTCTTGACATGATACAGGCCAAACTCCCCGCCTCGGTATCGCTTTACGACGGTATGCTGGGCCTGTATATGAGCCGCGCATATATCGATATGTACCTCAACAGCGGCGATACCGCCGATCTTGACAAGGCCGAGGCTCTTGCCACAAGCGAGGCCGAGCGCTACGCACAGCTCGTGAAATATGCGGCCAATCTGGCTCCGGCTGATTTCGCCGCACTGGGACGCCCCGAAACATACGCGCTGCAATATCTCGGAGAGGCCGTTGCTCTCAAGAACCGTGTGGACGTGCTGCGCGGCAATCCCGCCATACTTACCGATCCCGAGCTCGGAGCCGAACGCGCGGCTCTCGGTGCCGGTCTTGAAACAGACCTCCGCATAGCTCCGCTGATATATATCGAGGGTTATGATATGGCGGCTCTGCTTGAGGAAATCGGTTCATTCCCCGAAAGCCAGCGCCCGGTATTGCAGTCGGCCATCGACATACTGTCGGCAAACAACTCCGCAGGTGTTGACGCCATGGCATACAGCCGCGACCTTATGCAGCGCCACGGCTTTACAGCCGCGCAATGGCAGTACGTTCTGAGATGAAAGTTTTCAACAGGCTGGTAGAGCGGCCGCCGCTGCTCTACCGCCTTCTTTTTCCTGAGGCCTTGTGGCGAATCAAGCGCAAAGGCACGGCGCCGGTGGTGTTCCTTACCTTCGACGACGGTCCCATTCCCGAGGAAACGCCGTGGGTGCTCGATTTGCTTGACCGCTACGGGATAAAGGCCACATTCTTCATGGTGGGCGACAATGTGCGCCGCCACCCCGAACTGCTCGAGGAGGTGAAGAGGCGCGGCCACAGCTACGGCAACCATACCATGCACCACATGCAGGGCATGAAGGTGCGCGCGTGGCGGTATATACGCGATGTTATCGAAGCCGACGCGCTGATAGGCAGCACGCTATTCCGGCCGCCGCACGGGCTTATGCGCTGGGCGCAGGCCAAAGCAATCAAGGAGCATTACAACATTGTGATGTACGACCTTGTGACGCGCGATTACTCCCGCAAGCTCGATGCCGACGCCGTGTTCGACAATGTGCGCCGCTATGCCCGCAATGGCTCGATAATTGTTTTCCATGATTCGCTCAAAGCTTCGCGGAATATGCGGAGCGCGCTTCCCCGCTCCATAGAGTGGCTGCTCGGGCAAGGATATGAGTTCAGGGCAATACCGATGTAGCAGCGAGGTCCGCGCCGGGATTCTGGACTTGGCGCGGCGGCAGGGAGCCTGCGCGGCAGGTTTTGCCGAGGCTTCCGTGGTGGCGGATTCAGAGATGGCGCGCTATGAGTCGTGGCTTGCGGCGGGCCGTAACGGTGGTATGGACTACCTTGGCCGCTACGGCGATGTGCGCCGCGATCCTGCCCTGCTGCTTCCCGGCGCGGAGAGCGTGCTGTGCGTGGCTTTCGCCTATGCTTCCGGCAGGCGGCATCCCTTGTTTGCCGATTATGCCCTTGGAGAGGATTACCACAACGTTCTGCGCCGTCGCCTTGAGCCTGTGGCTGCGGCCATGCGCGATGCTGTGGCCGGCTCGGAAACACGCGTGTGTGTCGACACGGCTCCCGTGCGCGAGCGCTACTGGGCCGTTAAGGCCGGCCTTGGCTTCATCGGCCTGAACAATCTGCTTATAGTGCCCGGCGCGGGTTCCAAAGTTTTCCTTGCCGAAATATTCTGGACGGCCGGCGTGGAGCCGTCCGCACCGTGCTCCCGCACCGTTTGCGAGGGCTGCGGGGCGTGCGTCCGCGCCTGTCCCGGAGGAGCGCTCGACGGTTGTGGCGGCCTCGACGCACGCCGATGCCTGTCGTACCTCACCATAGAGCACCGCGGCGAGCTTCCGGCAGCACTCGACCTGCGGCATCGACGCATCTACGGCTGCGACGTGTGTCAGGACGTGTGTCCGCACAACAAGCTCCCCAATGCCGGCATAATCGAAGAATTTATGCCCTCCGAGCGCCTGATGGAACTGGATCTCGACGATGTGGCGACTATGACGCCGTCGGCTTTCCGCAGCCTTTTCCGCAGCAGCGCCGTGCGCCGCGCCCGCCTCGAAGGCCTCCGCCGCAACGCCCTCCACGCCAAGTAGCTATTGCCGTTTCCGAAAGGATTGACGAGGCGGGAAAGACCGGGTTTGGCCTCGCTTTCATTCATCGCTGTTTCGTGGTATTATGAATATGACGGCTATGGCTCGAGAAGCAGGGGGTCGTCGTCGCCTTCCGAGCCGGGAAGCAGCGGCACGGGTACGGGCTGTGATGGTTCGCCGGTCGCGGCAGGCTTGTTTTGCCCGGGTTTTACGGGAGCCGGTGGTGTGGGAGCCGGAGCGGAAGGCTCTCCGGGTGCCTGCGGCTCAATTTCAGGTTGAGAGTCTGTCGGGGCAGGTGTTTCTTCCGGAGTTTCTTCGGCCGGGAGTGGCTCTATGTCTTCGGGGGCGAGGAGCTCGGCCTGGGTGTCGATATAGTTCTGTTCGTCGCGGTAGCGGAAGTATTCTTCAAATGAGCGACCCTGCGTGATCAGCGTTTTGAAGTCGGCATCGGATATGGCTATCGGCCGCACTCCGCGCGGTAGCCTGAACTCAGCCGATTCGGCCATGACCTTGCGGTAGTGGTTGAGTTCGGCCATATTGCCGAAGCCGCCAACCACTATCAGGCCGAGGCGTCCGAAATTCATTGATTCGAGGTCGAAATCTTTCACCACGAACGAGCTGAAATTGTGGCGCGCTATGTCGAAGAGCAGCTGCGGCGCCGCCACTTCGTCGGTGGCGAATGTGAACACGAGCAGTTGCGGCTCTTCGGGATTGAGGTTGAACACTACCTCGGTGCTGTCGGTTGCCGTCGAGTCGTTCGACAGCCTCAGGTCCCACAGCATTGCCCTCATATTCGATGCGCCGGAATGTAGTCTGCGGCCTTTGGCCATGCCTTTCAGCCATGCCGAGGCTATGGGGGTTATATCGGTCGAGGGGTATCGTTCGAGCAGTGTTCGCAGGGTGGCGTTGAACTCGTCGGGCTTGTTCTCGGTGACGTATGCCAAGGCGTGCAGGAACATGAACTTGGGCATAATCTTGCTCAGCGGGTAGTCCTTTTCCATGGTGCGGTAGGCTTCGTGCACGTCGGAGTTGCGGTTTTCGAGATATGCCTCGTATGTGCGTTCGTACAGCTCCTGCTGCCGGGCGTCCATGTTGCGCAGATTGTCGATATAGTCGGGATTGCGCAGAGCCGTGCCGTAGGCCGATTCCGGGAATTGCTCTATGATCAGCCGGCGGTATACCTCGGCATCGGTTTCGAGTCCGAGCCTCATATACATCAGGTAGAGGTTGTAGTAGGTGTCGAGGCGGTATATGTTGTCGGGATAGCGTGTGAGCAGCCTGTCAAATTCGCTTCTGGCTGCCGGGAAATCCTCGAGCTTGTCCTTGAGGATTAATCCGAGGTTGTAGATGCCTTCCTGTATGATGTCGTTGGCGTTGCTGATCTCCGCGTCGGTCGATGGTATCTGGGCGAGGTAGTACTCCGGGAAATGTGGGTCGGAGGCACGGGCGGCGGCAGCGGTGTCGGTCGGGGCGGCTTCGGGGGAGTCGGCGTGGTCGGACTCGTCGGACGTGTCTGGCAAGTCCGCCCGGTCTGACGAGTCGAAGTCGTCGGTGTTGAAGCTGCTCTTGTTGCGGCGTCGCCAGTTGTCTTCAAGCTTCCGCGAGCCCCAGCGTTTCTGAAACTCGGTCTTGCCTGCGTTTTTCACAGCAGTGTTGTAGAAATACCACGAGTTGTCGGAGTTGATTACGAACGACTGCGTGTTATTGTCGGCCAGATTATTGCCCGACGCAGCCTGCTCGGCCAGATATTCCTCGCGGCGTGTCTGCTCGGCCTCTTCTTCCTCTTTCTTTTTGAGGTCGGTTATTATTTTGTCGATTACAGCGGAGCGCTCTTCGGGAGTCATAGCCGCGAGCCTCAGGAGCGAATCCTGCAGGCTTATGTTCTGGGCATATACGGCGAGTTCGTCGAGCACGTCGGAGCGGCGTTTCAGCGAGTCATAGCCCGGATATGTTTCGGGCAGCAGCGGCACGGCCTCGGAGTAGCAGGGCTGCGCGAGTTCGTATTTTCGGCGGGTGAAGTACAGGTCGCCGAGGCGCAGCTGGTTTATGGCTTTGTCTATTCCGGAGCGTGTCGATTTTTCGTTGGCTATAATGTAGTTCTCTATTGCCCTGGCGGTGTCGCCTCGCGAGAGGTAGAGGTTGCCTATGGCGTAGTACACCTGGTCGAGGTATTCCTTGTTGCGGTCGTAGCGCGTCATACGTTTGAGCGCCTTTACTTCCGGCTCTATGTCTGAGCCTGTGAATACCTCGCTCTGCTTTATACGGGCGTTGAACTTGGTGCGGTATGGCGCCGACGACGCGCTTCCTGCTTTCTCGAAGGCGTTGTATGCGCGTTGTTTGTCGCCGGTGCGCTCGTAGAGCTGTCCGAGCAGGAAGTTTAGCCGCGTGCGCTGCGTCCCTTTGGCTTGTTTCGCTGCCTCGGCAAGGAAGGGCAGGGCGGCGGCGTAGTCGGCGGCATGTATGTAGAAATCGGCGTAGGCGAGGTTGTAGAGGCGTCTGAGAGTGTTGTTGCCGAGGTCGGTTTCTTTGATTCGCGTAAGAATCATCTCCGCCTCGAACTGCCAGCCGAGGGCTATGTAGCACATAGCCTGCATAAGCTTGGCCTCGGTGACTGTCCGCGGCAGCCATGTGAAATGCTTGCTGATGTAGAAGAATGTCGATGCCGCCCCGAGGAAGTCGCCGTTGTAGTACTGGCTTCGCCCCATCATGAGCCACGAGTTGTGCAGGAAGGGGTTGTACTCGTCGCGTTTCATCCACTCCTTGTACTTTGGGTCGCGGCTCTTGCCGGGTTTGCGTGCAGGTTTTTTCTTGATGGAGCGTACCTGGATTGCTTTCTGGGCCTTTTCGATGGAGCGGGTGAAGTCGCCCGAGGGCTGTGTTGCCGATTTGTCGGCCTTCGCTTCGACAGGGTGCACGAAGAGCAGCTGCGAGAAGTCGTCCTCATAGCTGTTCTCCATGTTCCGGAGTGTTTCGTCGAAGTGCGTGGCGCCGTTATAGTGAATGTTGTAGCGGGTTATGAATTCCTGATAGCGGCGGTTGGCGGCGGTGTTTTTGCGGGAACTGCATGCCGAGAGCGTCATCGCCGCTATGGCAATGACGCACAGTCGGATACAGACCCGTCGAATCATTGTTTGCTGCCTTGCGGCGGTGTTGCCAGGTTTGCGGCGGCTGCCGGGGCCGCCTCGGTTTTCTTTGTCGCGGAGGGGTAGGCGATGCGCGAGTGGTAGATTGTCATAAGGCGCTTTATGAATGCCTCCTTAATCTTGGCCACGTCGCGGAACGACAGTGTGGACTCGTTGTGAAGCCCGTCGGCAATCTGGGAATCGACGATGCGGTTCACCAGCTCGGTTATTGCCTCGCGTGTGTGTTCGGGCAGCGAGCGGCTTGCCGCCTCTACGGAGTCGGCCATCATCATCACCGATGTTTCGCGTGTCTGCGGGTTCGGACCGGGGTAGCTGAACACCGATTTGTCGACTTCTTCGTCGGGGTGGTTGCGGCAGTATGTTATGTAGAAGTATTTTGCCAGTCCTGCCCCGTGGTGCTCGCGAATGAAGTCGCGGATTACCTTGGGCAGTCCTGCCTTGTCGGCGAGTTTGAGGCCGTCGGCAACGTGGTTCACCACTATGGCGGCGCTTCGTTCGGGCGGCAGAGCGTCGTGGGGGTTCACCCCGTGCTGGTTCTCGGTGAAGAACGCCGGGTTGGCGAGCTTGCCGATGTCGTGGTAGAGCGCTCCGGCGCGCACCAGTTGCACGTTGGCTCCTATGCGCTGGGCGGCATCGGAGGCGAGGTTGCTCACCGCTATGGAGTGCTGGAAAGTGCCGGGGCACTCGTTCGACAGGCGCGACAGCAGCGGCGCGTTGATGTCGGCAAGCTCCACGAGTGTCACCACCGAGATGAAGCCGAAGGCGCGTTCGGCAGCGAACATAAGTATGTAGGCCATGGAGCTGAGTCCGGCGTTGACGATCAGGAAGCATGTCATTCGCCATGTGAAGGCTTCAAAGGAGCCGTTCATAAGCAGTTCGAGCGCTATATAGGACACCATATACGCCACGGCCACCACCGCCGATGTGCGCAGCAGCTGAGAGCGGCGGCTGAGTTCGCCAAGGGTGTAGACAGTGGCTGTTGCGGCACAGAACTGCAGGAAGAGGAATTCGAGGGCGAAAGCAGTGACTCCGGCACAGATAAGCGACAGTATCCCGGTGACGAATATGGCTGTACGCCCGTCGAAGAATACCAGCATCAGTATCGGCACTATCATCATCGGGGCTATGTATATGCCCTGTGCTATGAAGTAGTTAAGCCCCGTGGCTATGAGGAAGAACAGTGTGAGCAGTATGTACACGAACTGTATTGCGCGGATATTGCCGTACACTGCCGGGCTGAAAAAGCGGAAGTATAGCAGGAGCAGGCTCATAAGCACTGCCACATAGAGGAACTGCCCGAGCAGCATCAGGTATTTGCTCTGGTTCTCCTTGTAGCTCAGCTGGGCCATCATGGTTTCGTAGGTGTGCAGGTTGGTGTAGTCCTGCCCCGTGATGATAGCTCCCTTGTCGATAATGGTCTGTCCCTGAAGGATTATGCCACGGTCGGCCGTGAGCGTGAGATAGTCGTATTCGTAGTGGCGGCGGCTTTCTTCCTCGTTGCGGGTATAGTTGGGCTGGAGAATGTTCTGCAGGTTGGCTCGTGCGAAGTATTTGTGCAGTTCGGGGTCTACGATCACCGAGTCGAGGTATAGGTATACGTCGCGTGGCGAGGTGAATGCCGAGGTCGACATCTCGCTGAGTATGTTTTTGTCGAGAATGCGCACTTTGGGCAGTTTCCCGGCGCTTATCTCGTCCTTGGTGCGCATGTCGACCACGCCCGAGGCATATATCTTGCGTATTTCAGAGCTGAGCCGGTTCTTGTAGCCCGGAGCGTCGGGCAGACGCCGCACTATGGTGTCGATAATGAGCTGGTTCAGCTCGTAGATAGGCACGAAACGCTTGTCGAGGGTGTCGCGCGCGGCCTCTATCGTGGCCGAATCGGGGTGTATGGGTATGTCGAAAGGCGCTATGAGTTTGGCGTAGTTCCATGGCCGGCCTTCTTCGTAATTGAAGCGGTTCGACTCCGGGTGCGGGTAGAAATAGACGATAACGATTGTTGCCGCAAGCGCTATGAGTATTCTTTGGACTAAACCGTTTTTGATTGGTGGTATATGGTTTGTCATAAGAGGAATCAGTTATAGGGTATGCGTGGATTTAAAGGTTGACATACTCTCAGTGTATCCGGGTGGCGGCACGCACGCCGTCGATCGATTTGGTGCGTGTGCAGAGGTCGTCGACCACGGCTACATCGCGCACGCGCACCCACAGGTCGCAGGCAAACACTTCGCCGCTTGCCTCGATGTTGAGTTTGCGCATATCGATGCCCATGGTGTTGGAAATAAGGTTCGTGAGTTCCTGGAGTATGCCGTGGCGGTCGATGCCCTCGATATGCACTCGGGCAAGGAAGCGCTCGTCGGTACGGTCCCATTCGGTGGCTACTATCCGTGAGCCGTAGGCCGCTTTGAGCACCTGCGCCCTCGGGCAGTCGAGTGAATGGATTTCAACCATGCCGTCGTCGTCGATAAAGCCCATCACGTCGTCGCCGGGTATTGGGCTGCAACATGGGGCGAGCTTGAAGTTGGCGCTATCGGTAGAACTCGACAGGCGGTATGTCTGTTTAGGATTGATTTTCGGGGGCGCTTGCGCTGGAGCGGGGACAGGAGCCGGTCCTGTTTTCTTTCCGAGATTCCATATCTTGGAAAGTATGCCGCTGCCCTGCTTGGGCTGCTGGGCAGCCTTGCGGAGAGGCTTCACGAGGAAGTCGCCGAGCATTATTTCCTGAGCGCCGAGCTGCCGGCAGAGTTCCTCGCGGTTGGGAACGTGGAATATGCCCTGCAGCTTGGTTATAACCATGTTGGTGTCGGGAATGCTGTTGTCGGCAAGCCACTGCGACAGTATGTCGGCGCCCTTGTTGACCATGGGCTGCAACGCGCGGCGCAGGCCCTGGCGCAGGCGCGTGCGTCCTTTGGCCGTCTTCATGAAGCTTTCCCACTCGGGCTGCGGCATCTGGTTCTTGGACGTGAGTATCTCGGCCTGGTCGCCGCTGCGCAGCTCGTGCTGCAATGGCACGAGCTTATGGTTTACCTTGGCGGCAATGCAGTGCATGCCGATCTCGGTGTGGAGGGCGAATGCGAGGTCGAGCACGGTTGCTCCCGCCGGGAGTGTCACAGGTTCGCCCGCCGGGGTGAATACCACTATCTCCGATGAGAAAAGGTTGAGCTTTAGCGTGTTGAGGAAGTCGATGGCGCTCGGCTCAGGATTGTCGAGTATGTCCTTTATGGTCTTGAGCCACGCGTTCAGTTCAGATTCTTCGTCGCCCTCGCCTATCTTGTATCTCCAGTGGGCGGCAAAACCTTTCTCGGCTATCTCGTCCATTCGCCGGCTGCGTATCTGCACTTCCACCCAGTTGCCGTCGGGCCCCATCACGGTCAGATGAAGGGCTTGGTAGCCGTTGGCCTTCGGGGTCACTATCCAGTCGCGGGTGCGGCTGGGGTGGAGCTGGTATAGGTCGGTAATTGCCGAGTATATGCTCCAGCATATCGCTTTCTCGCGCGTCTGGTCGTCGCATTCAAAGATTATCCGCATGGCGTAGAGGTCGTACACCTCCTCGAAAGGCAGGTGCTTGGCCTCCATTTTCTTGTATATGGAATATACCGACTTAAGGCGCGCCTTGGCCTCGTACTGTATGCCAAGCTCGTCGAGCTTGGCCTTGATAGGGGCGGAGAAATCGGTATATACCTCGCTGCGCCTCTGCTGGGTGGCCTTGATTTTGTCGGAAATATCCTGATATATGTCGGGGTGCTCGTGCTTGAAACTCAGGTCTTCAAGCTCGGTCTTGATGGCGAACAGGCCGAGGCGGTGTGCCAGCGGAGCGTATATGTAGAGTGTTTCTCCGGCTATCTTGTAGCGCTTGTTGGGCGCCATCGAGCCGAGGGTGCGCATATTGTGGAGCCTGTCGGCCATCTTTACCAGCACCACGCGTATGTCCTCGCTCATGGTCAGGAGCAGTTTGCGGAAGTTCTCGGCCTGTACCGACGCCCTGTCGCCGAAGATGCCGCCCGATATCTTGGTAAGTCCCTCTACCAGTTGCGCTATCTTGGGGCCGAAGTGCTGCTCGATGTCCTCGACGGTATACTCGGTGTCTTCCACCACGTCGTGGAGCAGCGCCGCGCATATCGACGTGGAGCCGAGCCCTATCTCCTGCGACGCTATCTTGGCCACGGCAATAGGGTGCATTATGTATGGCTCGCCGCTGCGCCTGCGGACACCTCTGTGGGCCTCCTTGGCGAAGCGGTAGGCGCGCTCTATCATCTCGACTTTCTTGCGGTGGTTGCTCCGCAGATAGCCGTCCATGAGGTCTGCGAAGGCCTGTTCGATAATGCGGTCTTCTTCCTCGGGGCTTAAAAGTGCTTCTTTGACCATTTTTAAAGGCGGATTTAAAGCCAATTAACTACAAAAATAGCAAAAAGCCCCCATATCGCAAAAATTTTTTCACGGAATGATGTCGGCACGACATCGGCACGGCCTGCGACACGGTGGCAACACGGTTGCGACGCGAAAAACGCGGCACGCCGCGTCCCTACTCTCTTGTCCACCTGCTCACCTGTCCACCTGCTCACCTGTCCACCTGCTCACCTGTCCACCTACCCACCTGTCCACCTACCCACCTGTCCACCTACCCACCTGT
>ERZ778514.1399-NODE-1399-length-18067-cov-4.431546_pt1 | contig 18067 bp, 12 predicted proteins | sample MGYA00510344_ERZ778514 | MGnify/ENA primary metagenome ERZ778514 (study PRJEB29527, sample SAMN07138968) | mouse gut metagenome | material: feces | host: mouse | place: China:Nanjing | collected 2016-01-25 ... | reverse complement strand
TTTATGCTCAGAACATGCTGTCAACCAAAACAACAATAATATTAAAATACACTTCCGCATACTATTTCTGATAATAACGAATTGCATTATTTATACTATAAACATGATATGTACCATCAATAAATTTCATTGTAAAAGAGCATTTAACATCAAAATTTACAGGAAGGCAGTCAACTGGTACCCCCATCTCACCGTAACTTAATGCTTCTACATTAGATTGAAATAAACAATCGTCCTTGGGAATATTCAAAAAACATAAAAATCCCAAAGCTATTATCAAAAATAATGATACAACTCTAAAACGCATAATTACCGAAATAAAACAAAGTGAATAGAATTTCTAACTCTAATTACTCTAATAGTTCAGTGTGTGAAAAACTATGACCGGATTGTCGTATTCCGAAATGTCGGAAAAATAATCCAGTCTATGTTCCCGTTGGAATCTTTTTGCCGAAGATGCCGGAAGATATGAAATCAGAGTCTTGCCATCATAGCCTATAGCTCTTGACAAGTCGAACAATGGAAATCTTTCGTCAACTTCGCAACCGCGGATATAAACATGGGATTTCCCGGTTACCATATCGGTTTTGACAAAACAGGTCTTCAATGCCAGACCGTCAAGAAAACATAAAATTTCCGCAAACAGTGTATTTTCTTTTCTGTCAATATGCATTACCTGACACAAAGTTTCTTTGTATTTATATGTATCATATAGAACTTTTATGCGTGTTGATGACAATTCTTCTTGAGATATTAGATATTTAAGATTCATATTAAATCTGTATTTCGGGTAATAGCCATCACTATGTAAAACATAGACTGTATTATCAAAATATTTAGCAGTATATAATGTATCCGAACACTGATTCACAAAGACATCATCTGACAATATAAAACTTTGATTTTCTGAAAATGAATCATATTTAGCCTTTACGTTTGAATCCGAGTTAATCAATATGAAATTATACATTAAATCATTACTATCAGAAGAATATAGCCAAATATTGTTCTCGTTCATTACCAACAAATCTCTAAATCCTTCTTTTGTATCAATTGTTCTCAATACATCACCGCAAGAACTATATTCTATAATTTCTTCATCAATACTTGATAGTACATACAATTTGGAATCAAATACATCAAAATTAGTTAATGTAATGTATTCTCCGGGCCCCCGACCCTGCTTATGAATCTTGCCAAGATAAGAACCATCCCTGCGACTGAACATCGTAATCTTAGTATCATCGGCAATATAAATAGTATCACCAACCATCTTCAGTTTCCGGATTTCATCAACCAAACAGTCTTCATTCGTCTCAAGACAGACATAACCGTCAAACGATGACACAAATTCACTGATATCAGACTGCTTGGTGATATCCACTGTTATCACACGGACATTGTCCTGACGCTTGGGATCATTGACACAAGATGTCACAATGAACCCAATCAATAATACTAAAATGCTGAATACCCTTTTCATTGTTCACTTGGACCATTTAAAATAACAGTGATTATTTTATATCTTTTACAGCTTCAATCTCATCTATAGTCAACCAGATTTCAAACAGATCTTTCTGTACGAATTCACTTCTTTTAAGACCGTCACATATCTCAAAATCAGTCGGGTTATTATTCAGCCAACAAATACAAAAGAAAGCAGGCAGACAAAAATATAGTTTATAGTTTTCAGAATATGTGGTTTTCAGAATTAGCAAAAGGGGCCGGCCGTTATGGCCGGCCCCTTGAAAAAGAGTAAAAAATCTGTTATTCAGAGTAGGATTTGTATCCCATATATAGTTCCGCAACCTGCATAGCATTGCCGTCACGGTCTGAATTCGCATCTGAAGGATTAACGAAATATCCATAGCAGCGGTCCTGTTTCTTCAGGATGAACTTGATATAACGGTAGTCCTTGTCATTGTCAAATGTAGCCTTGAGAGACTCCAGGTGATACTCAGTCACACCGTTGAATTCACGAGGGTTCCATCCTTCAAGACCTGAAGCGATAGTCTCCCAGGTGCTTCCGTCGTTGCTTCCCTGAAGTTCACTCACACGTGTAACACGTACACCTCTGTCGTCCGCGTGATCGGAGATGTTTACAGTACGGAAATACTGTACTCTCTGGCTCTTTTTCATATCTATGATGATATATACGCCATCTTTTTCAACAGACTGCTTGTTTCCTCCAGGACGCTGCCAGCAGAACGCAGTACCGTTTGTAGCCGTAGGAAGGTTATTTGCGGCTCCAGAGCGGTTTTCAATCTTCCTTCCGTCGATCATAGCATATCTATATGGATTTCGCTGGCCTACGGTGCTGTTCCATTTGTCCTTCTGACTTGCATCCTCAAGCCATCCGAATTCAACCATATCCCATCCTCCGTCTGTATGAGGGAGAGCATTCCACTCTGCAGCGGAGCTGCCCATAATCTCACGAGGCTGTCCGTCCAGGTCTCCAGGGAAACGTTCGTATTCCACCCATCTGAAGAAACTCAGGACAATTGAAGCAGGCTCAACATCCGACACGGCCGCTGCAGCAGTAATGGTAACGCTGCCTACTTTGTTTGCCGTAACAAGACCTGACTGGTCCACTATAGCTACTGATTCATCAGATGAAGTCCAGACAATCCTCTCAGTTGCCTCTTCTGTAAGAGAAGCGGAACCTACGCGAAGAATACGCTTCAGATTGATGGATGCTTCAGAGAACTCGTATTCAGCACTCTCGCTGTTGAATTTCAGGCTTGTGATCGCTATGCCCACAGGCTCAGCCACTCTCACCTCAAACTCTCCGAAGACGCCTTCCGTACCGATATATACAGTCACTGTCGCATTGCCGACACCCGCTGCAGTCAGCACACCCTGCTCGGAAATGCTTGCGACAGAATCATCAGAAGTGTCATATCTCTGTGCCGTATTGGTCGCATCAGCCGGAAGATATGATATATGTGAAGGAAGGGAGAAGGTTGCTCCGAGGTCAATGTCAAGCCCGTTTGTAAGGACCTCATCAAACACGACTTCCTTTACACGGGCACTGTTATAGTCCCCGATTTTCGGAATATTGTCATTACAGCCGACCGCAAATATTGCAGTCACGGCTATGATAATAGAACTTATCTTTTTCATTTCGTTTCAAATCATTTAGAGAATTACCATCCATAGTTCTGTACAAGGACTCCACCTTCGCTTCTCTTGATCTCGTCAAGAGGAATAGGATAGAGGTAGTTCTTCTCCTTGAACACTCTCGGGTTGAAGTTCATACGTGTATAGAAACCATCCTCTTCACCTCTGTACGTGTTGAGTCTGGTCATGCTCTTGTTGAGTTTCTCGACTCCGAGAAGCCAGCGGCAAAGGTCAAAATATCTCTGTCCCTCAGTACAAAGCTCGATACGGCTTTCACGTCTGATGGCGTCACGCAGCTGTGCATAATTGCCTTTGATATCAGGGTTGCATACCTCAAGGTCACGGATGCCTGCACGGCTGCGCACTTTGTTGACATACACGAGGATATCATCATCTGCTCCCTGGGTCTGCTCGTTGAGCATCTCAGCATAGAGAAGATAGAATTCAGCAAGACGGAAAATGATTGAAGGGCGGTATTTGCTGCTTACAAGACCGGTTCCGTTGCCGAGTTTTCTGTAATAACGTTTGTAGCAGGTATATCCTGTATTAGGCTCACCGTCACCTGTACCCACTCCTGAAGTACCGCCGGCATAGAATTCCACACGCTTACCTGATGAAGGCCATTTCATTCCTGAGAATGCCACACTGTTGTAGAAACGTGGCTCACGGTTAAGATACATATTGTGTACCCTGTATCCATCCTTAGTGCCGAAGCCGTCCTCAGAATAGACATCGGAAGCAGGAAGGAAGCTTTCATCCTTTATTGGAAGACCGTCAGCGCAATAGAAATCGTCCACAAGCTCCTGAAGCATATCCACTCCGTTCAGACCTTTGTACTCTCCCTTAGGTGTAGCGTGACCGTCAAATGTCTCCTCACCGAGACCTCCCCAGCTGTTGGTTGTGGTAGCCCAGATGATTTCGCTGTTGTACTCCTGGAAAAGATTGTAGAGGTCCTCGTCAGGATTGCCTGTATTCACAAGAGCATAACGGTTGCCTTCTTCTGCATAGTCAAGGAATTCACGGAGATATTTCACCGCATTGGCAATTTTCTCATCCTTTCCGCTCGCGTCAGGGAAGAGTTTTTTGCCGTCAAGATTTACAACCGAGCTTCCCGGAGCCCAGGAACCGTTGAACAGAGGGCTGGCTGCATATACCCAAAGTTTTGCACGGTATGCCATAGCGACGCCTCTTGTAGGTACGCCACGCATCTGTTCATTGTTGGTATAAGGCTCAGGCCACATATCTTCTTTGCACTCATCAAGCTCCCTGTCAATCCAGGCCACAACCTCATCAACGGAGTTACGCGGAAGATTAGGGAGATCATCAAGAGTATATGATTTGTCGACGATAGGAACCGGACCATACATTTCAAAAAGATAGTAATGATAGATGGCACGCATAAACCTTGCATTGGCCTTGTAAAGCTTCATCTCCTCTTCTGTGATACGCGGAGCATCAGGACCTCCTTCCTCTACAAGAGGATGGGCCATCTCAAGGAAGATGTTTGCCTGACGGATCGAACCGTACAGACGTGTCCACCTTGAATTGTTGGTATTGCTTGAGTTCCACTCCTGATATTTGCCGTATTTATTGTGCTCACGGGTATAGATTTCATCAGCGAAACCTGTCCAGGCGTTGCCCATACCGTTGTTGGCACCCCATACGTTGGAGTAGTCAGGTCTGTCTGTAAATATCTGGCCATACCATTTTTTGGTGCGGTCCACATTGTTGAAGATATTGTCAAAACTTGAAACACCTCCGAGTTCGTCCGACACATCAAGGAAGTCACAGGAAACCACTGTGCAAGCCATCATCGCGCCGGCAAGAACTGCTTTAAATATATTTTTTTTCATATATCTTACCTTTATTAGAAGTTAACTTCAACTCCGAAAGTGAAAGAACGGGAGTTAGGATAGCTGACACCCTTGTTCCTGTTTCCCTGCTCAGGATCCCAGAATTTGATATGGTCGATGGTAGCAAGGTTCTCGGCCAGCATATATACTCTCAGTCCGCTCAATCTGATAACCTTGAGAGCCTTCGGCTGAAGCACGTATCCGACTTCAAGGTTTTTGAGGCGGAGGAAGCTTCCGGATTTGAGCCACCATGTGCTCGGTTCCTTGTTTATATTGTTGCCATATCCAAGATGGAGTCTCGGAGAGAATACGTCCTCACTCGGATTTTCAGTAGTCCAGCGGTCTCTGAATGCTGTACGGACATTACCTTTCTCAGCTCCCCAGTTGAACGGCCAGAAAGTGCTGTTGCCTTCTGCAAGAAGGATTGATGTATTCGCGACTCCGGAGAAGAAGATGCTGGCATATATGCCTTTCCATTCTGCATTGAGACCGAAACCGTAGTTTATTTCAGGTGTCTTGTAAGGATGTCCTATTCCCCTGACCTTGTCATTCGAGTCTATGATTCCGTCACCGTTCATATCCACATATTTGATATCTCCAGGGCCGACAAGACCACCGAGGGCCACTGAAGGCAGACCGGGACGAAGTTCATAATGAGGAGTTCCGTTGGAATTCTGTGTCACGATGAAGTCATCCTCAGTATAGAGACGCTCAGCTATATACACAAGCTGCTCGTTGATACGGGTTCCCGTAACTCTCTGATATTCTTCGGTAGGAGTAAGCTCGTCGATTTCAAGCACCTTGTTGCGTGCAAAGGTGAATGTTCCGCGTGCGCTCAGTTTCCAGTCTCCGAATCTTCTGGACATATCGATGCTTGCATCGACTCCCTGGTTCATTACCTTACCGTAGTTCTGCCAAGGCTTCTCGTGGAAACCGGCATATCCCGGAATAGTATTTCTCTGGAGAAGGATGGATGAACGCATATTGTAGAAATAGTCAGCCTGGATCTGGATGCTCCTGTCGAAGAAGTTGAGGTCCACACCGACATTGCTTTTGTCCTCGATTTCCCATCCGAGAGTAGTATTGACAAACTGCTTGTCATAGATACCTGCTCCAAGGCCGTTTACCGCACCGTTGCTTCCGATTCCCTGATTGAACGTATGACCGTTCTCAGCGAAAGTCGCCCTGTAAAGGAAACGGCTTGTACCTGTGTCATCATTACCTGTACGTCCCACGGAAGCACGTATCTTCGCTCCGCTAAGCACTCTCTTGAGAGCCTCAGGGTAGAAGCTTTCATTGGAAAGTATATAGCTGACACCGACTGCAGGGAAGAAGCCGAAACGGTTCTTTGCGGCAAATGTCTCACTACCCGTATAACCGAAGTTGGCCTCGATAAAATAGCGGTTGTCATATCCGTATGTAACACGTCCTACTATACCTTGTTTTCTGAAAGTATAGACATCGTTGTCTTTCTGTACTTCCTTCTGGTTGTAGAGGAGCATTGCACCTACAGCGTGCTTTCCGGCAAACACATTGTTGTATTGAAGGGCCGCTTCGATATAGATTGTCCTTTTGTAGGAGCTGCCGGTAAACTGAACCGCCTGAACGTCAGGAGAACCTGCTACTACCTGGTTCATAATCAGTTCACCGGTCTCAGGATTACGTCCGGTAGCGTGATATTTCGACGGGCTGTAGTTACGGAGCTTTGACACTCCCATATCAGCGTCGAATCCGACTGAAGCCCTTGCGCTAAGACCGGAGGTTATGAACTTGAGGTCCTGGTTGATACTTACCTTGGACTGGATCTTCGTATTGTGATCTCTTCTGTAACCCTGCTGGTAAAGCATATAATAAGGGTTACGGTTGTTTGCGTCAGTTTCCTTCTCGTATGTAGCCACGCTTCCGTCGCTGTAGACCATAGGGAAAAGATGAGGAGGAGTATGCAGCATAAACACGAACACATCGTCCGGACTGCGGTTGGCTGTCCTTCTCATAGTGTACTGTCCTGCAAGGTCTATACTGAGCTGTGTAGTCTTTGTGACCTTGAGGTCAATGTTGCTTCGCAGGTTGAAACGGTCGAATGAGAAGTTGCTGTTGTATTTGGACTCAGGGTTCTTCTTGAACACTCCGTCCTTCTGCTGGTAACCTCCGGTTACGAAATATTTTGCGTTCTCGGCACCTCCACGGAAGCTGAGAGTATATCTCTGGCCGTGGATTGTCCTTGCGATAAGGTCTGTCCACTGTGAGTTCGGATAAAGGTCCGGATCGGCATTTGTTCTGTAAAGTTCTATGAGCTCGTCTGAATATTTCTTGTCCATACCGTCATTCCAGGCAGCCTCGTTGGCAAGTTCCATATATTCCGCAGAAGATACGAACTCAGGAATTCTCATAGGAGCCGAAATGTTCTGCTCCACACGAAGAGTTACCTTCGGCTTTGAAATCTGACCGCGTTTTGTAGTCACGAGAATCACACCGTTGGCTCCTTCCGCACCGTACATTGCTGTAGCGGCAGCATCCTTGAGAAGGCTGAACGACTCGATCTCGTCAGCATCAAGGTCACTGAGGGAACGCGGGACACCGTCCACAAGCACGAGAGGACTTGTACCTCCCTTGAATGAGCTGACACCACGGATCCAGAATTCTGCATCGTCACGTCCGGGCTCGGAATTACGCTGTACCGCGATAAGACCAGGGAGCTGTCCCTGAAGGCTTCCGCCGACGTTTGTTGATGTTACCTTGATATTGTCCGCAGAGATTGTTGAAAGGGAGCTGACCACCGCCTGACGTTTCTGCGCACCGTATGCGACGACCACAGCCTCCTCGAACATCTGCGCATCGACAGCAAGGGATACGTTCAAAGTGTTGTTGCTGGCTTTGGGAGCGACTATCTTTTCAAGATAACCGATAAAGCTGAATGTAAGCTGATCCTTCGGGTTGATATCTATGACATACATACCGTCAAGGTTGGTGGTAGTTCCCACCGATGTTCCCTTGATATATACGTATGCACCAATCAGAGGATCACCATTTTCATCTGTCACAGTACCGGTGATACGACGTTTGCCGACACTGTCATCCTGTGCAAAGACAGTGCTCATACCTACCGATACAAACATTGCTACAAGCACCAGAAATCTGCAAATTTCTTTCATTTGATGTTTAGTTTAGTGATAAATAGTGTTATTCAGATAAACCGGCAGAATCCGGTTCGGTCTTTTTCTTCAAATCTGTGAGAGCAAATGCGCACCACAGCATTCCGGCCTGGCCGTGAGTGTCTCCGACAAGCCTCTTACGGTTTTCATACCAGCTTTTGCTGTTCTGCGCACCTGTACCTTCGCAGACCTCGCGTATGTCATAGTTCGGTCTCAGGTAGGAATTCAGCTGCTTCCAGGCTCTGCGGGATGCAGTACCGTATATCAGTTCATCAAGCCAGCCGTTGGCCACCCCCTGGATAAAGGCGTATGCGAACATAGCAGAACCAGATGTCTCCGTCCACATGGTTCCATAGTCAACCAGCTGCGCCCAAAGTCCGTCCGACTTCTGGTATTTGAGAAGGGATGACATCATAGAGATGTATTTGTTCATAAGGACATTGCGGTCCTCTGCATATTCATCCCTTCCGGCAAGTATTCGGAGCATTTCCGTCATACCTACAGCCATCCAGCCGTTGCCGCGCGCCCAGTAGAACTTTGCGGAAGGCGAATGATAGTACAGGCCTTTGTCACCCGGAAGTTCATCAAGGTAAAGACGCATCTCGTGTACGGCACGGTCGAGATAGACCTTGTTGCCTGAAGCAAAATATGCCTGAACCTGAAGAGCCGTAATCATGAACATATCGTCAATCCACAGACGGGTCTGCCAGGAATAGCCCCTGTCGGCATAGCTTTTCCATCTGTCATAGTCACTCTTGCTCATTTTGAACAGATTGCCGGTCTTGTTGTATTCCGGACTGTTGAAACGTGCATTGAACCCTTCTATGTCGAAGAACTCCCACTGGCTGTTCGCATACTGAAGACCGAATTTGAGATATGCTTCCTTGGTCTCGCGGAATGTCACCCCGCTGTAGGCAGGGTCATCCATTATGGAAGCGATATGAAGCGCGATGGCTCCGAAGATATAGTAATCCACCCTGTTGGACTCGTGTCTCCAGAGAAGGTCCGTGACAAGAGGATTTCCATTCGCCTGCTTGGACACTCCGGTTATGACATCGTTGTATTTGTCCACAAGCTGCTGGATAACATCAGTATCTCCAGCAGCTTCAGCATACCAGAACGCGCCGAGATATGCGCATACGTCAGGATAGGTGACAAATGAACTCGGGCTCTTGTCTATGCTCCCCCAATTCGAGTTCGGGATTTCGACAAAACGCTCCGCCAGATGCCTGCCGACAACGATCGGGTCGACAGACGGCTTGTCGGACCAGTCAGTCAGATTCCAGGCATCGATCTCACCTTCGGACCCGCCTGTGTTCCAGTTACCTCCGGGTGCAGGATATTCCTTTCCGGGCGTACAACCGAAAAGGAATATCACACCAGCTGCAACCGCTGTTATTTTTCTATAAACTGATGTCATAGCCTATTTGACTTTATAAGGCTTCACGTCAGAGGCAAGTGCGTAGCAGCACCAGATAAGAGCAGCCTGTCCGTGAAGGTCTCCGGTAAGACGCCTGCGGTTCTGGTACCAGGAGAAATCATTTTTAGCTCCGGTTCCTTCGCATACATTACGCAGGTCATAGCTTTCATTGAGATAGGACAGAAGTCTGATATATCCTTTGCGCGCAGCCTCGCCATAGACTTTCTTGTCAAGCCATCCGTTCTTCACGCCTACTATCATAGCGTATGTGAACATAGCGGTACATGAAGTTTCTTTCCATGAGTTCGGATCATCTATGATCTGATGCCACATTCCGTCAAAATCCTGATAGCGGAGAAGAGTCTCCATCATCTGCTTGTACTCTTTCTCGATACGAGGACGGTATTCGCTGTCCTTAGGCATCAGCCTGAGCATCTCGGCCATACCTACAGCCATCCATCCGTCTCCGCGGCCCCAGAAGAAAGGAGTGCCTGTGTGATGATAGAAAAGTCCGTTCGGACGCTGTATCTTGTCAAGGTACAGCACCATTTCCTTGGCTGCCCTGTCAATATATTTCCTGTCTCCGGTGACGTGGTATGCCTGAGCCTGAAGTTCAGTAATCATGAACATATCGTCCACCCAGAGGCGTGTCTGCCATGAGTAGTCTTTCTCCTGCCATCCTCTCTGCTCCTCTGTAGGCTTCGCAGGCATAACCCACTGGCCGTCGGCATACTTCATTCCGAGGTCAAAGTATTTCTGCTCGGGCACATTCTTGTAGATTTCAAGAGGAACTGCTCCGAACACATAGAAGTCAACAACATTGTGAGCTTTCGGGAACATCTCCGGCTGGAGGTCCTTCTGAGTTGTGAAAAGCGGCTCAAAACGCTCAACAAGCCTGTTGTACAGATCAGCATTGCCTGTAGACTGCGCAAACCAGAGCGAGCCGAGCCAGGCGCATACATCAGGATAGGTGATGAGTTTTACTTCATATTTTGAGTTGATGTCACCCCAATGCGAGTGCGGAGTGTCAAGATAGTGCTCAACAAGCTTGAGGCCTATTTCTTCCGGCCGGCTTCCTTTCGGGAAGTTTTTGAGGTCATAGCTTTTCTGTGCAAACATCACAGATGACAATGCAAGTGCAATTAGAAATAATGTGATTTTTTTCATACTTATATATAATAGGGTATAACAATGTTTATCTGATTTTATTCAGGCAGACAAGCCTTCCGCTAAAGAGGTTCTCCTGAAGGGACCTCTATCTCCTCCCAGTATCCTACAGGAGTACCGAAATTCGGAGTGCCGTCTTCATTCCAGGTGAACTTCTGGATGAAGCAGTCCCTGTTGTCCCATCCGTTTTCCTTATACCTCTTCACGTGATAGACAATCCAGTCTTCCGTTCCGTCAGGAGACTTGGTGAAAGTGTTGTGGCCCACACCATGTACACCTCCGATTTCATCCTTGTTGTTAGGATTATCGTTCTTGCTGACATTGTCGCATCTCCAGAAGACATAGTTCTTTGATTTTGTCCAGTTGTCCGGATTCATAGGATCAGCATTCATATCCAGCATAATCCAGCTGAGATTATACTTCGATGTCCAGGATCCGTTGGAAGAATATACGACGAACAGTTTGCCGGCCTTTTCATTGATGATTACCGAAGGGCCTTCATTGATGGAGCTGTCCCATTTCTCCCAAGGCATATCAGGCCTTGATATTTCGACACGATTGGAATTTATTGTCCACGGATTCTCCATAGTGGCGATATAGATCCTCTGCTTTCCGTCTGTCTGCGAGACATTTCCGGACCACACCGCATAACGCTGACCGTTGAGCTCGAACGTAGTCATATCTATCGCATAGATGGCATTGTCAACAGTGGCCTTGATCCCGGGAACATACTCGTCTCCCGTATAGATCATACCCATATCTTCCCAGGTCCCGGTAGTAGGGTCCTCTGCCCTGTTGCGAATGACACCTGTCCTCTGGGTGTGATAATCGCTGCCATACTTGTCCTTGCTTTCACTTGAAGGCCAGCCTGCGGCATAATAGATATACCACACACCGTCAATTCTGAACATCTCAGGAGCCCAGAGATTGGCCCTGTTCCAAACAGGAACGGATCCCGACTGTTTAGGCAGGTGCCATACCTCCTTTGTCCCTCCGAGATTGGTAAGCTTGTTGGACTTACCGAGATTCACACCGCTGCCATTTGATTTGACAGCATAATAATAAACGGCCCCGTTGCCGTGGTCCTCCCTCCAGACATAAGGGTCCGGCATAGGTCGGAAAATAGGATTCCGGAAGGTACGGCTTGTCTGCTTGACGCTGACTCTGGCAGGAATTGTCCCCTCTGCCGAAATTCTGACCGTACCCGTCCTCGGATCCCCCGGGATATACACACCACTGTCATCCTTACCTTTATAGTTTTCATCATAGCTTATGACGATACTCATATTGCCTTTACCCTCGGTCCTGCTTACTTTAAGCCAAGGCGTCTGGGCAGTAACCGTCCATGAAGTATTGGATGAGACATACACTTCAAATGAACCTGAAGCACAGTTCACCGTCTTCTCACTGACGCTTACTTTAACAAAAGGATTTTTAGTTCCCTCCGGACTTGCGTTGCCGCAATCAACGAACAGGAATATTGCTGCCATAAAGGCAAGAATGTAATACAACTTTTTCATTTCCGATTAGTGTTATCAATTGTCGTTTTCAGTATTGCAAACAAACAAAATCAAAACAACAACGGATGGAAATTTTATGACAAATAGTATCACTTTTCTACACGGCATTTTTAAATTTCAACATTCCTGAATTTCACCCCAAATAGACGAATTTCGCCACATTTTTGACAAATTTTATTTTTGATATCTTATGTCAGAAAATTTGCATCGGTTTAGGATATTTTTTTATTCCTTTGGCGGAAAGTCCACAAAATCACACACATAGCAACCATTTATATTATTATAACACAATGAAAAAAATAGCATTTATCGTTTTGTCGGCCATAGCATTCGCTGCTGTAGGCTGCAAAGAGAACGGATTGGTACCCGAAGAGGAAAAGCCAGTCCTTGTAGAGACTGTCACGCTTGACAAAACCATAGCGGACGGCTATACCCTGACAGAAGAGAAGACACTTGACATTTCAGAAATGGTGTCCGTCACTCCGAAGGAGGCAACAGATCTTGACAGAATATACTCATCATCCGACGAGGCTGTCGCTGTCATCAGCGAAGAGGGTATCATCACCGCAGTAAAAGAAGGTTCTTCAGTAATTTCCATTACAGTCGGATCCAGAGGTAAAAATGCGGAGTTCACACTCACTGTTGAAAAGAATATAATAGCTGTCGAAAGCATAAAGTTCGACGACGAGATCAAAGACGGGATCGAGCTCATAATCGGTGACAAGAAAAACATCGGCCCGCTCGTCAGTGTCCTTCCTGAAAATGCGACAAACAAAGGCGTGTCATTCAGCTCTGACAAAGAAGAGATCGCATCCATAACTCCAGAGGGAGAGATTGAAGCGAAAGCCATCGGAGAGGCTACCATTACAGTGACCGCGGACGGAGACAAAACCGGCAGCATAAAGGTGACCGTACTTCCGGTACCTGTAACAGAAATCACATCCATCAAATTCAACGAGGCTTCAGTAGAGTATGAACAGGAAAAGACAACAGGTGCCATAGACCTGATGAGCATGCTCGAGATAACACCTGCAGACCAGACTGAAGGAATCGTGTTCACATCATCCGACGAGGAGACAGTCTCCGTAGACGAATCAGGAAAAATGACCGTGAAGAAGCTCGGAAAAGACGTGACTGTAACAGTCGCAGCCAAGGATCACAGTGAAATATCCGCAGAACTCAAAGTCAGCGCGTACAAATTCGCTTCACAGGATCTTCCACGCCACAAAGGCGACGGCACATTGGAGCCTTCTGATGAAAGGGAATACCTTATGACGATGACCTGTTCAATAGATCCTCTGAAAGCATACAACGGACGCAACAACAGCCTTCACGCAATGCTTGACGACAAACCTATCATCAACAGGGCCGGTCCGGGAAATGTCAGCGACGCAGCGGAAACCAATGGAACCGCATTCTGTTTTGACCAGATGAAATCAACCTGGGCTGAAAGCAGTGCGACATCTTTCACCATTGATATGAAAGAGACAAAGACAGTGGATTATTTCCGTGTGATGAACATAAGCAAGGACAGGGATGACTGCCAGGTCAGAATCTGCGGATTCGACAAGATCGAAGGCAGCAACGACGGTGAGAACTTCGAGGAGATAGCACGTGATTTCGGATTCGAGAACTGCACCGCACTCGGCACTACCAATGATGACGGCAGACCTGAGTACAACCTTGAAACAGAGAATATACCATTCCCTAAGACCCTTGAGTACCGCTACCTCAGGTTCTCGTTCTGGACACAGAAATATTTTGTAAGAAGAGTTGTAGGAGGGACACAGGGGGGATCGGCACAGATCGCGGAGTTCTATCTCGGAAACTCCAAGACAAAGATTTACGCTGAATAGGGCAATAAAATCAGAAAAATCTTCTATTTGTCATCCCCTGACAAAAGCACGAAACAAAGTGCTGTAGTCAAGGGATGACTGTTTAAATACAACAGAAAAATTTATGAACCGTATTATTTTGACACTTATCCTGTGCATACAGGCAATATCGCTTCCGGCGCAGGTAACAATTACAGGCGGAAGTCCAAGAAACTCTTTTCCTCTCGTCTCAGGCAGGAATACGGCCGCCGTCTGCTACGATGCGGATGACGCCATTACAGTAAAGACAGCAGCGGAACTTTTTGCATCCGACATACAGAAAGTTACAGGACAGGCTCCTGCCATAATCAGTTCACCGGCATCAGGGGAAAATATCAGGTATGCGGTGATCGCAGGAACGATCGGGGAAAGCGTATGGATCGACGAGATGATATCAAAAGGAAAGATCAATGTATCTTCCATAAAAGAAGGCTGGGAGCAATATGCTGTCCGTCTGGTCAACAACCCGGCAAAAGGGATTAAAAAAGCCATCGTAATCGCAGGAAGCGACAGAAGGGGCACTGCATTCGGCCTTATGTCACTGAGCAGGACCATAGGAGTCAGCCCGTGGTACTGGTGGCTTGACGCGCCCGTACAGACCCTCAACAGCATCAACCTCACAGTCAAAGACTTCGATTCAAAAGCTCCTTCAGTAAAATACCGAGGGATATTCATAAACGATGAGGACTGGGGACTTCTACGGTGGTCGAAAAGAAATTTCGAGAAAGAACTCGGAAATATAGGTCCAAAGACATACGACAAGGTATGTGAACTGATTCTGCGTCTGCAGGCCAATATGCTCGCACCAGCAATGCACGAAGCCTCAACAGCTTTTTACCAGATTCCCGAAAACAAAGAAATCGCAGACAGGTATGGAGTAATGATCACGACCTCACATTGTGAGCCTCTGCAGCTGAACACGGCCAGCGAGTGGTCCAAGGAATACGGGGAATGGAACTACACTTCCAACAAAGCCAAAGTGGACAGCGTGCTCAAAGCCCGCGTGCAGGACGCATCGCCATACGAGAATGTCTATACCCTTGCCCTCAGAGGACTTCACGACCGCGCGATGAGCGGTGACGAGGATATGGATTCCAGGAAAAGGACTATGCAGGAAGCACTGCTCGCACAGAGGCAGATCCTCGCTGATGTACTCGGGAAGAAAGCGGAAGACATACCTCAGGTATTCACTCCATACAAAGAAGTCCTTGATGTCTTCAACAGAGGACTTATGCTTCCCGATGATGTCACAATCGTATGGCCTGATGACAACTACGGATATTTCAAACGTCTCAGCAGCCCTAAGGAGCAGCTGCGTTCCGGCCGCTCCGGAGTATACTACCATTCTTCATATCTCGGACGTCCTCACGACTATCTCTGGATGAATACCACATCCCCTACAGTGATGTACGAAGAGCTACGCAAGGCATACGACACGACTGCCGACAGGTTCTGGCTTCTTAATGCCGGCGACATCAAATCATGCGAATTCGCCGTGGATTTCTTTTTGGCAATGGCATACGACATAGATGCATTCGACTACAAGCGTGCAGCCTCATACAGGGCGGAATGGCTTGCAGAAATGCTCGGTCAGGAACATTATGAAGCTTTCCTTTCAATATTCGACGGATTCTATCATCAGGCATTCATCAGGAAGCCGGAGTTTATGGGATGGGGCTACCAGTGGACCACCGACAAACACGGCAACGAACGCAACACTGATACCGATTTCTCATTCGCAAACCACCGTGAAGCAGAGCGTCGCCTTGCAGCCTACAGGACAATAGCGGATGAGACCGCTTCCGTTATGAAAGTTCTTCCTGAAAGTCATCAGGCCTGCTTCTACGAAGCCGTCTACTATCCTGTAAAAGCGTGCGAACTTCTCAACAGGATGGTGCTTTCCGGGCAGCAGAACCGCTGGTATTCAATCCAGAACAGGGCAGCGACCGATATGGCGGCGGAGACGGCACGTGTATGCCATGACAGTCTCCGAGTAATCACCGACGGCTACAACAAGCTTCTTGACGGCAAATGGGAGCACATCATGACTATGGGACAGGGATTTGCCTCCTCATATTTCAAGATGCCGGCACTCAGGACAACTTCTCTCGCAGAAACTCCGGCAATGGGAATAATGACGGAAAATGAAGGTTCGCTCAACGGCGTTTCCAGCTATCATCTTCTTCCTGCATTCAATACGTATCTCAGAAGAAGCTATTATGTGGACATCTTCAACAAAGGCAAAGGAACTCTAAGCTGGACAGCTTCAGCTGACAAGGAGTGGATAAAACTCAGCAGGACTTCAGGCAGCACCGGCACAGAGGAAAGAATTGAAGTGTCCGTAGACTGGAATTCAGTACCGTGCGGAGAGCGCGTATCCGGAACTGTTTCGATAACAGACAAGTCTTCCGGCAATACAGAGCAGGTACTGGTGTCCGTATTCAATCCCGCATCCCCTTCACTTGAAGAAATCAAAGGAATATACATCCAGGACAACGGCTGCATTTCCATAGACGCGGCAGGATATCACCGCAAGACAGAGAACAAGGACATAAAGATCATTGACATCCCTAATCTCGGAGTAGAGAACTCAGCGATACAGTTCGGCAACCCTGTCGCTCCGAAACAGAATACACGCCGCAGGGAAGTCCCGCTTGTAGAATACGATTTCTATACTTTCGAGCAGGGTTCCGTGGATGTATACACATACGTCCTGCCGACTTTTGTACTCAGTGCCGACCGCGGATATGCCGGTCACGAGGCAACGAACCTTGAGACCCAATACGGTGTCTGCATAGACGAAGGTCCTGTAATGAATCCGTCTACATCATCTATCGAATATGCACAGATATGGTATGAAAGCGTGCTGAAAAACTGCCGCGTCAACAAGACCACCCTGCATATAGACAAACCGGGAAAACATACGCTCAAGATTCTATGCGGAGATGCGGGCACGGTAGTGCAGAAAATAGTAATGGATTTCGGAGGTATGAAACGTTCATACACAGGTCCTGTTCCTACCAGATCTGAATAGTTGATTGGGAAGGATGGTATCAATATTGTATATTTGCGTCCTGCTAAATTATATGATTATGAAAAGATACCTATCCTTCCTTATTGCAGGATGCTCGGTAGCACTCATCAGCAGCTGTTCCAGCAACCTCAAGACATCCACATTTGAAAGGGCACAGACAACAGCTCTTGCTGACGGCAGCGACGCTTCAATGACAATAGTGATAAGCTATGAGCTTCCTGACAGGAACAGAGAAATGTCAGAGGAGATCAACGAGAAAGTCCTCGGAAGCAAATACGGGAAAATGAATCAGTCAGATATACTTGACAATTATATAGATGACAGGACAGCAGAATATCGCGAGGCCAATCTCCCTCTCCTCAGGATGTCACAGGAAAGCGGAGAACCTTATGCGAGTCTCAATTGGGAAGAATACATAACAGGCTCATTCTCTCCGGAAAGCCACGGGACGGTGTCATATACCATTGAACGCTATGTCTACACGGGCGGAGCGCACGGAATGTCAAGCGAGACTGTAATCAACTTCAACAGAAGAACCGGAGAGGAAATAGATGAAGACGATTTCTTCACCGACGGCAGTGAAAGCCAGCTTTCCTCACTCCTTACACAAAAGGCTTCTGAATATATGAAGAACAGCGGCAACGGCAGTCTGTTTGTCGACAAGGTGGAGCCGAACGACAATTTCAGAGTATCGGATGAAGGGGTAACCTACATCTACAACCCTTATGAGATTGCTCCTTATTCCTCAGGAATAATCAAGCTTACCCTCAAATGGCCAGAGATTGAAAACATACTGAAATAACAGTTGTTTTTTCTCTTTTGCCACATAGAGTCTATGCCTGTAGCCATTGGCGGTCCTCCCCACTACGTGGGTCCCCTCCCTTTTCGGGAGCCAACGCCGCCAAAGGCTACAGGCATATATCGATT
>ERZ778514.1397-NODE-1397-length-18083-cov-5.219215_pt1 | contig 18083 bp, 9 predicted proteins | sample MGYA00510344_ERZ778514 | MGnify/ENA primary metagenome ERZ778514 (study PRJEB29527, sample SAMN07138968) | mouse gut metagenome | material: feces | host: mouse | place: China:Nanjing | collected 2016-01-25 ... | reverse complement strand
AAAATCTCGTTATATATGATATACTTTATGGGATCATACGTGATTGTGGCATAATGCAATTCTTGGGACTGCATCATAAGCACACTAAACAAGTTCAACCAACATATAATATATAATATTAATCTTTTCATTTCATTTGCTTATTCAAATATTTAGAAATTAAATTACGCATAAAGATAAAGTCGTCACGATTTATTATTTTACTATTTGAATCATATTGTATCTCATTGCCTGTTATCGGATTGCTCTCAGTGGTATATATTGTTAATACGACACTCCCCTTTTGGTAATATTTCTCGATATTCTTAGCAAAATTCTTATCTCCTTCAGATGGACTCAATAAACCAGATGGGTGGTTGTGTGTATGAGTTCTTAAGCCACCCTTATGGCCAACGACATCGTTTATTATGTTTTTAGAACTAACATTTTCATCTTCAATATGTGATGTAGATATGTAATTATCACCTTCGTCACCTTCGGTTCCAGCTTGAACGAGCCCAAATTCCACATCCGTTCCAGCTGCGAGTGTTTTAAAGACAGATCGACCATTGGAGTCGCCCTTCATTTCCATATATTCATATTTTTCTCCATTTTTATTTACAGCGCTTTTCATATTGATCGTTCCAAGAGGCATATCCTCTCCTTCAACATAACGCATAGAACCGCTGACTTCAATTCTGTCAAAATCCGCTTTTTCTTTAAATACTAAGTATCCTTTGCTGTTAAAAATAAATATGTCCATGCCGGTGGGGTCGGAGTAGCGGACGGGGTTGGAGGCGCAGAAGGCGTAGGGCGACAGCCACGGGTAGCGGGAGGCGTGGGGGTCGGGGGCGTGCCAGAGGGCGGCGGCGGGGTTGAGGAAGCGGGCGTGGAAGTCGTAGTCGTTGAGGCCGCCGAAGCGGCGGCGCTCCTTGCCGCCGTAGAGGTAGGGCTGCCCCTGCGGCTCGCGGTGCGGCTCGCCGTAGGGGTAGTACTGCACGTGCTGCTCCACCTTCCCGGAATCGTCGACGGCCATGCCGACAGAGCCCAGGCCGTCGCGCAGCAGCCAGTGAACGCCGCCATTGTCGAAGTACCCGCCGGGAAAGTCGACACGGTCGACGGTGCGGCCTATCAGCGAACGTTCGCCTATGGTGAAGCCGTCCACGTAGATCGATTTCTCTATCAGCATCAGGGCGCCGTGCTGCGAGCGGCTCGTGGCGACAAGGGTGCCGTCGGAGCTGTAGGTGTTCGATATGCTGTAGGTGCGGCCGCTGACGGCGGGGTCGGTCACCTGGGTCGACACGGGCAGTCCGAGATGGTTGTACCTCACGGAGGTGATGCCGCGGTTGGCGTCGCCGACGAGCAGTCCGGCGCTGTTGTATTCATAGTCATTGACGTACTGCGCGGCGCCGTACCCTGTCTGCCCGTAGAAGGGAGCCGGCCAGTTGGCAGCCCTTACCGACGACAGGCGGGCGCCGTCATAGTAATGCCTTATGTTGTCGAGCGGCCCGAACTTCTCGGCGGTGCCGTCGAGGCGGATGACGCCCCAGCGGCGGATGCGGGTGGGGCGGCCTATGGCGTCGTATTCGTAGGCGGCGGAGAAGTCCTCGCCGGGGGGCGCGCCGGGGCCGGGGGTGTAGTCGGCGGCCACGAGGCGGTCGTGGGCGTCGTAGCGGTAGTCGTAGCGGGCGCCGTTGGTGAGCTCGCGCGACGACACCTCGCCGGTGTAGCGCGGGCTGGCGCCGTCGGCGTAGCGGAGGGTTTCGACATACTCGCTTACAAAGTCAACCACGGTGAGGCCGCCCGGAGGAAGCTCGATGGCGCCGTAGTAGCTGTTGGGCACCGGCAGGAGGAGGCTGTCGGGATCGAGGGCGGGCGGCCGAGGCCTGAATTCGATGGTGCGGCCGAGGCTGGTGGTGATGCCCACGGGCCAGCCGTGCTCGTCGTAGGCGTACTCGCGGGTAACCCGGGCGCCCATCTTCTGCGAGGCCACCAGCCCGGCGGGGTCGTAGGCGGTGGTGGTGACTGCGGTGTCGCCGCCGTGGACTACGGTCTGCCGCACGGGGCGCGCGGCGCCGTCGTACTCCGTGACGATCTCGCGCACGGCGCCTCCGACGGAGGTGCGCACGGCCTCTGGCGCGCCGTGGTAGGCATGGCGGGTGTCGGTGACGGCGAGCCCGGCCGCCGTCTGGCGCCGCCGCTGCACCTCGCGGCCGAGGGCGTCGTGGTAGCGGGCCTCGAGGCGCGGGATGCCGTCGTCGCCGCAGTCGAGGCTGCCGGTGGGCAGGCCCCAGGGCGAGCCGAGGCGCGACAGCGCGTAGCCGGCCTGCGGCACGAAGGCGAGGCCGTCGACGCCCGTGGCGAAGCCGTGGCCGTCGTAGTACCACGCGGACTTGATTCCGAAACCGGGCGGGTAGCTGCCCGAATAGTGCCAGTCGCTGGCTCCGGGCGAGAAGTCGGCCCGGCAGCATGCGATGTGCGCCGCCAGAGAGGCCCCGGTCATCGCGGCAGTGCCGCGCACGGCGGCGCGCCCCAGCCGGTCGTGGTAGTGCAGCAGCCACTGCCCGTCGCCCATCGCCGGCAGGCGCTCCGCAGCGAGGCGGCCGCCGGGGCTGTAGGCGTACTCGGCGGCGGCGCTGCCGGGCACGCGGGCGTAAACCACGCGGTCGGCGCCGTCGTGGCGGTACTCGAAGGCGTGGTCGGCAACGGCCTGCGCCCCGGCGTCATAGTCGCCGTCAGCGATCACCGGGGGCAGTATCCACCGCAGGCGCCCCCAGGGGTCGTAGACATAGCGGGTGTCCAGATAGTCGCCGTCGGAACCCTCGCGCCGCAGCAGCGGGCGCCCCTCCCAGTCGGCAAACTCGTACACCTCGCGGCCGTCCTCGTCGACCGAGAGCATCACCGACGCCATGCCCGCAGGCAGGGCGCCGCCGTGGCTTATGGCGCCCGTGGCGTCGGCCTCGAGCCGGGGGCAGGACCACGCCCCCGAGGCCTTGTTGACGCCGCGCGTGACGGTGGCGCGGCGCCCCGACTCCTTCCACGCCGCACCGGCCTTGAGCTCGGAGGTGCGCAGGCCGCGGGGCGACGCCTCGTAGCCGTAGTCGGTCCAGTCGGAGGCCGCGGCGGGACGCGACGGCGCCGGGCGCGACACCCGCGCCACGCGCCCCATGGCGTCGTACTCCGTGAACACGCTCGCGGAACCCGACGACGGCAGCCCCGACGGCGACGTGGCGCCCCCCTGGTGGTCGCGTCGCTCCACCGGGCGACCGCGCCCGTCGTAGTGGTCTGTGACGGCATGCTTTCGCCCCGCCGCCGTCAGCCACCGCTCGGAGCGGGCATGGTTGGAGCCGTCGTGGCTCACGCGGTAGGAGTACGTGGCCGAGGTGCCCAGAGGCGTGGCCGACGACGACAGGCGCCCGGCCCCGTCGTAGGCGTAGGCGTCGGTGCTCCCCCACTCCGAGGTGAGCGACGCCACGCCCACCAGGGGCCGGTACAGCGCCCGCGTGCACAGCCCCGACGCCGACGACTCCAGCGCCAGGCCCTCCGCGGCGCCCCGCGAGGCTGCCTGCCCGTGGCGCCGGACGGCCTCAGCATAGGTGCTGCCGCGTATCTGCCACACGGGCAGCGTCGATCCGTAGCCCCACAGGAAGGCCGTCGACACGCCGTCGCCGTCGGTGATGCCCGCAAGCTGCCCGAGGCCGTTGTAGGAATAACGGGGCGACACAAGCGTGTCGGCCATGCCCGAGTGCCACCGCCGCGTGCGCGCCGTGCGGAACAGGCGTCCCGACAGATGCTCGTACTCAGCCTCGGTGGTGGTGACGGCGGATCCTCGGGTGGTGACCCCGCGCAGCGCCACCCCGACAGCGCCGGCCGAAACCATCGCCGCCTCGACCCCGCCACGCGACGCCTCGGGGTACGCCACCTCGACCGTTCGCGAGCGGTCGCCGCACGCCGTCGTGATCCTCTCCGGCAGCCCCGTGCCCCCGCGGTAGGCCGTGGACTGCACCGTCGTCATGCTGTCGCCGTCGTGATAGACCGTCGTCTCGGTGCGCACGAGCCGCTCGGCCTGCCCGACGATGCCGTACATGACCACCGAGTAGGGAAACCGCTCACCGTGATAGTCATACCCCAGATCGATATAGCCGTGATGCCCGCCGTCGAAATAACGGCCCCCGTCGAGGTCGGGCGACGCGGCCGACCCCGTGCCCATCTGTATCATGTCGCGCAGCACGTGGAACGACATCAGCGACACCGCCGGCGTGAGGCTGTAATGGCTGGCCGTCCGCGACACCTTCTCGTAGCCCGACCCCGCGCTGCGGTAAACCGTGGTCTCGACAAGCTGGGGGCCATTGCTGAACACCCTGTTCAGGGAGCCGATGGCGCGGCGCCCGAAATCGTTTATTATCAGGTTGTGGCGCGGGTTTATATCTGCAAATCGGTACTCCGTCTTGCCCTCTGAGTGCGTCTCGGTGACCCGCTCGTACCACAGCGGCACCTCCCCGATGTCGTACCGCATGTAGTCCGACACCGGCAGTATGCTCACAAGCCGCACGGGGCAGTAGTACTTGTCCGTAATGCTCACCCAGTTGCCCAGCGGCATCGCCGCGTCCTGCACGTTGACGAAGGTCGAGGCCGACGGCACGGCGCGCACCGTCGCCGGGGGGTACGAGTAGCGCACAACCTGCGGCGACGCGTCGCCGGGACCCTCCGACATCGTTATGCTTCGCACACGCAGCCCCCCGCCGAACGACAGCAGCGGGTCGTAATCGTGGCGTATGTTGGAGTCGTTCTCCGTCCGGACAGGCGCGAAACGGTGCGCCTCGTACTCGAACGCCGCCGTGGCGCCCGTCGGGTAGGTCACCGCGCGGAGCATGTCGGCATGCATCGCCTGCTCGTCGACCGAGCGGTCGGCATCGCCGAGGGGCGAGTGGTAGCGGTGGCGGTTGTCAGCGGCATGCGGCAGCAATGTGCGGAACGACAGCCGCGGCTCGAGCGACTGGTTGTCCCTGCCGTTGTAAAAGCCCCACCAGTCCTGCGCCTGAGGGTTGTGCACGCCCCCGGGGTGGTAGTCGAACGCGTAAGGGGCGCCCTCGCCCGTGTCAATGCCCGTCAGCACCGCGCGGCAGTAGCCCGTTTCCCTGTACGACAGCGACACCGAGCGGACCACCGACGTCCCCGACAGCACCCTGATATCAGTGTAAAAACACCTCTGCGGACCGCCGAGCCCGAACTCGACGCTGCCCCCCGGGAAATCTATGCCCCTGAGCAACAGCGACACACCGTCGGGATTGACGCGGCTCAGCACGCCGTCGGCAATGTCCGTGTTCTCGAAATCCGGATCGAAATTGTTGCCCCAGAACTGGTAAGGGTCGCGGTTGTCGATATACGACGCCCCGCCTATGTAAGTCATCGTGAACGAGTTGTTCCCCGTCAGATCCCACCTGAAGCTTATGCAGCGCCCCGAGGCAAGGTCGATGCGGCGCAGCGCCCACCCCGTGCGGTTCTCATAAGGATCTATGCTCCCGTCGCAGGCATACTCGTACGGCGCCCCGAACACATAGCGCGTCCCGTCCGGCCCCGTCACCGTGATGCTGTCAAGGCGCGCGTCTGCCGCCACCGAGTACTCCCCGTCGCCCGTGCCAACAAACTCGTACGGGCTCTTTGTCGCGTCCAGCACCCGGGTGAGGGTCCGACACGGCAGCGCCAGCGTCACAATGTCGTGCTGGCAGTCAAGCCTCCGGCCAGTGTCGTGCGGATGCCGCATGTTGTTGGCCACGCACTCGTAAGCCGTGAGATAAGTCTCAACCGGCGGGAAGGAATAGCACGGCTCGTAGTGCTCGTCGGGCCGGCCCATGATGGTGCGCGTGGCACGCAGCGCCGGCTGCAGCGTCCACCCCAGCCCCGTCGGCGCCGACGGGTCGAAAACCCGCGCCCCGTTGCTGTGGTACTGCAGCACCACCGGCAGAGAGAAACCGTCAGCCTCCACCGTCCACACCGGCACCGACAGCGACGCAGCACCCGTCAGAAGGGCCGGGCGGGGCATCTGGCACTCCACCGCCGCCCGCGACTCCGGCGCCGGCGGCAGCAAGTCCGTCCGCACCGGCGATACCACCTCCTGCCCCGGCAGCCCCGCCGGGCACCAAGCCGCCGCAGCCGCCACGGTCGCCGCCGCCAGAGCGCGCCCAGCCCCGGAGGCACGCAGCCCCCGCCGCAAAACGACGCAACAGCACTTCAGACCCATAACTCTCCCGGGGCTTTGCGCCCCCTCCTCCCCCCAAATATACAACCACTATCCGAGGCGTGCAACAATTTATGTTTTAAAACATATAAAAAGCCAAAAATTCTTAACAAAACTCAAAAACGGGCCGCGTGTTAAATGAGCTAAAACGCGATATGAAAAATTTGCGCGAAAGCCTGCTTTTGGCTAACTTTGCAATTCAATATCAAAACATATTTTATCCTCATGGAAAAGATTCAAGTAAACGTAGGCGGCGCGTCCGCCTTTGTGAGCGCTTCGGGTATCGAAGCCCTTGTTCCAGACGGCAAGGCCGCCCTTGCAAAACTTACCGACGGCACCGGGCTCGGCAACGACTTTCTCGGCTGGGTAAAACTACCTACCGAAACAAGCGACGAGCTCCTTGACGACATCAATGCCACCGCATCACGCCTGTGCGAGCTTTGCGACGTGGTTGTGGCCATCGGCATAGGCGGCAGCTATCTCGGAGCAAAGGCCGTAATCGAGGCTCTCTCAAACTCGTTTGCACCATATATTCCCTCCAATACCCCCAAAGTGCTTTTCGCCGGACAGAACATAGGCGAAGACTACCTCTACGAGCTTAAAGAATACCTCCGCGACAAGAAATTCGGCATAATCGTGATATCCAAATCGGGTACCACCACCGAACCTGCAATAGCATTCCGCGTGCTCCGCGAACAGCTCGAAGCCCAGATGGGTCGCGAAGAAGCCAACAAGCGCATCGTGGCCGTGACCGACGAACACCGCGGCGCCCTGCGCACACTCGCCAACACCGAGGGCTATAAGACATATGTGATAGCCGACAACGTTGGCGGCCGATTCTCCGTCCTCACCCCGGTAGGCCTGCTGCCCATCGCCGTGGCCGGATTCGACATCAAGGCTCTTGTGGAAGGTGCGCGACAGATGGAAAAAGCCACCCTTTCGGGCAGCGACTCTTCCGCAATGACATATGCCATATACCGCAACGCCCTCTACCGCTCCGGAAAGAAGATAGAGATTCTGGTAAACTACAACCCCAAGCTCCATTTCTTCGGCGAATGGTGGAAGCAGCTTTACGGCGAAAGCGAGGGCAAAGACCACAAAGGAATATACCCTGCCGCTGTCGACAACACCACAGACCTCCACTCTATGGGACAGTGGATTCAGGAAGGCGAGCGCATAATTTTTGAAACAGTAATCTCTGTGGCAAAAGCCGACAACGAACTTCGCATACCCTTTGAAGAATCGAACCTCGACGGCCTTAACTACATAGCCGGAAAGCGCGTCGACGAAGTAAACAAAATGGCCGAACTCGGCACACGCATCGCCCATATCGACGGCGGCGTACCCAATATGCAGGTAGTGATGCCTGCCATAACGGAGCAATCCCTCGGACAGCTCATTTACTTCTTCGAGGCAGCCTGCGGCATCAGCGGCTACATACTCGATGTAAATCCCTTCAACCAGCCCGGCGTGGAAGCATACAAACGCAATATGTTCGCACTCCTCGAAAAGCCCGGCTACGAAGAAGAAACAGCCGCAATCAAGGCTAAAATCTGACACTTTGCAAGCAAGTTTGGGACCGATAGGTGTATTCGACTCCGGCTTCGGAGGACTGACCATTCTCAAAGAGCTACGCCGTGCGCTTCCCGACGCAGACTATCTATATCTGGGAGATAACGCCCGCGCTCCGTATGGCACACGCTCGTTCCGTTTGGTCTACGAGTTCACACTTCAGGCTGTGCAGAAGCTTTTCGAGCAAGGCTGCCACCTCGTAATCCTTGCCTGCAACACAGCCTCGGCCAAGGCTCTGCGCAGCATACAGCAGCGCGACCTGCCCCTTATCGACCCCACCCGCCGGGTACTCGGCGTAATCCGACCTACCGTAGAGGCCGTCGGCTCCCGCACACGCAGCGGAGCCGTCGGCCTTTTCGCCACTCCGGGCACCGTTGCGTCCGGCTCATATGAAATCGAAATCGACAAACACTCGCCGGGAACCCGGGTATATACCCACGCATGCCCCATGTGGGTGCCACTTGTCGAAAACCTCGAGGCAGACGGTCCCGGGGCGGATTATTTTGTAAAAAAGGACATCGACGCCCTGTTCGGCAAAAATCCCGACATAGACACTCTCATACTCGGCTGTACCCACTACCCTATCCTCCTTCCCAAGATACGGCAGTACGTACCCGCCGGAGTCGAAATACTGTCGCAGGGCGAGATAGTGGCGGCATCTCTGCTCGACTATCTTGAGCGTCATCCCGAAATCGACAAGCGCATAAGCCGCGGAGGCACTGCGACGTACCTCACCACGGAAACGGCCGACAAATTCAACCATCTCGCCTCGGCTTTTATGGGAACGGACGTCGAGGCCGACACAGTAAGGCTCTAACCGCAAACACACCCCGACAGCGATGAGATTGGTAATACAACGCGTCACAGAAGCCTCAGTGACAATCAAGGGCAAAAAAGTATCCGAAATCGGCCGCGGTCTGCTCGTACTCGTAGGCGTTGAGCATGGCGACACTGCCGACGATATGAAATGGCTTGCAGCCAAAACAGCCTCTCTGCGCATATTCAACGACGAAAAAGGGGTAATGAACCGCTCTGTCACCGACATTGGAGGTAACATACTTGCCGTGAGCCAGTTTACACTGACGGCATCGACCAAGAAAGGCAACCGCCCGAGCTACATACGGGCTGCCGGACACGATTTGGCCGTGCCTCTCTACGAAGCGTACTGCAGCGAGGTTGAGTCGATTACAGACTGCCCTGTAGCGCGCGGAGTATTTGGCGCCGATATGGCTGTGGCCTTGGTCAATGACGGTCCTGTGACCATCATAATCGACTCAAAGCTGCGGGAATAGCCGACTATGGACGTGCGCAACAAATTCAACACATACATGGAGAGCCCGCCGATTAGCTACTGGCGGGACTTATGCCTGCAAGAAGGCACGTTGCGCCACTATGAAAAAGGCGGGGACTTTGTTTCTGTCGGCACCGTTGGCCGGTATATCGGCTTAATCAAAAGCGGCACATTGAAATATGTGGCTTTCAGCGAAGATGGTTCGGAGCATGTGGTCGGGCTTGAATTTGCCGATGAATTTGTAGCCGATTATCCTTTTTCACTACGTGGCCAAAAAGCGAGGATTTCCATCGTTGCCGAAACGCCATGCGATATTTATTGCCTTTCGACTGCCGCCCTAAGCGAACGGCTTAAAAACGACCCCGACTTCAGGGAGATCGTGACCATAAGCACCGAAGCCGTGTTTTCCACTGCTTATGACCGATATATCGACCTACACACCAAAACGCCCAAGGAACGATATAACATCTTGATTTCGCAGCACCCGGATCTATTTTTGCACTTTCCGCTCAAAGACATAGCCTCCTTCCTGAACATCACACCGACACATCTCAGCCGCTTACGGAAAAATCGCTGAGCCACCATTCACTTTTCAACATTTGTTGAGGACATTGTTGCAGCTACTCCATATCTTTGTGCATCAATCATATCTAAAAGATTATGGAATTAAAAGCAAGGGGATGCCCTCATTGTCACCGCTCGATTTCAATTAAGACTTGCTCTAAATATCTTCTGCGAGGCACAGCATACACAGTGCGCTGCGACCATTGCAACACGGAGTTGGCGCTTGTCAAAGAACCTGTGCCGTTTAAATGGTGTCCGTTTGCCGGTTTTGCCAGCACAGTGATTCCTGCCGAGTATTTTTTAGTTGTACAAAAATTAGGACTTGCCAAATCATTGTCATACGCCGCTTTGTTCGGGCTATTCTCGGTTATCATCATCTCGATACTCACGTTTAAAAGGAGCTATTTCAAGATAGCCGACAAAATATAGAATCAAATGAAACATCTCGACAAAAAAACACAGGTAAAATTATCGTGGCTATTCATCCCTTTGGCAATCGTTGTATTGATAGAGGTTATCTATCTATGGTTCAATGTGAATATACCCAAACTCTGGTTCGGTATAGATATCGACATATTGACATGGTGCAAACCCGCACTATTGGTATCTATTTCAATCATATTTGTCGGATATTCAATAACAACTATACGACAAAAATGTTGGGGCGAATTTATTATTGCAATAGCAATCCTCATTCTTATGCTTTTAAATATGAGCAACTTTTTCGTTAACCTATAAATAACAGCTTATCATACAGCGTGGAAGCCTCGACGTTGATGTCGAGGTTTTTGCTTTGAAACATCGTCCGTTATACTTCCAAGAACTCTGATAGATATTACAGAGATATTACATTCCGCTATTTTTAATTGATAAATTTGCGGAGATAAATAATTATACTTAACTTTGCACTACCAAAACACCTGCTAAGCTTAGGCCATCGATTATTTACATGTCAAATCAATAAAGAGAATCTAAGCTAAGGCATACCGCGAAAGCCAACGTCGAGATGACAGTAGGACTGCGTGTAGAGAGGTGTTGCACAGTAAGTAAGTATGATATAATCTCTACATCAGATGCAAATAGTCATCTGAACTTGAATCTGAAATGCCTAATGGCTTAGGTCCTCATCTCGTTGTCGAAACGAGTTAAGGACTTTTTTTTTGCCCATACCCTCCAAAAATCGTACTTTTGTAGTAAATAACAGAAACATGGTGTTTAACATGCCAAAGCATTTCATACGCGCCTTGATGGCGCTTTTCATTATAATATTACCGGCTGAAAAAGCCACCGCTATCGATAGCGCCACAAAGGCCGGCATCATCGACAGCATTAAGCACACGCTTGCAACAGCAGTGACACCCGCCGACAGCATATCCAAGCTATATGCCATATTCGACCTCTGCTACGGTGCCGAAAGAGAGCCTCTTGCCCGGCAGATATACGGCCTCGCCAAGAAAGACGGCGACCAAAGGGTGTGCCTCGACATACTCAGGCACATAGCCAACATAAACTGGCGCAACGACTCCGTGCTCGACTATGTGCATTCCGAGCTTGCCCGGATGCCGCAATCCCCGGAGTTAAACAGCTCGAAACTGTTTGTCAGCATGCTCAAAACCGACAATTTCTTCTTATCTGAAAGCAGCGACAGGCAGACGGAAAAATTAAAAGAATTTGTGCGTCACTATACCACCAACCCACCCGAAAACACCTACGAACGCGCCGACCTCCTCTATGCCCTATGCCGCTACCTGAGCGTGGAAACAAGGGGCGAGCTACTCGAAGACTACATCGACAAGCTCGACAAACTTGTCGAAGAAGTCAAACTCCCCGTAGGCGCCGTGCGACGTATGGTCTACAACAGAGCCGCGCCCATATTTTATGAAAACGAAAACTACCCACGGGCTCTCGAAATGGACCGAAAGCTCCTCAAAGCCATCGACAGCCTTGAGATTTATTACGCAGAGCAAGGCCGCCAGTTCCACAACGCCCCCACTTTCCGATATGTGTGCTACCGAAGAATGCTCGGTTCGTACTCCAAACTCTCTCGCGACCAAATCGAAGAATACTACGGCAAAATAAACGTCCTTGCCAAGGAACACCCAAACATCGCATACGACCTGGAGAATCTGGAGCGGGCAAAAATGTACTATGCCATGGCTACGGACAACTATTCGGAGGCCATCAAAATCATAAAAAGGCAACTCGACAACCAAGTCCACGCCCCGTACCGGCTCCAGCTTCTTAAAATGCTGAAAAAAGCCGCCAAGGAAACAGGCGACAACACCACCCTGCTCGAAGCCTCCGACAAACTCGCCGACGAACTGCAGAAAAAACTCGAACGCACAAGCGAAGAACGCTCCAGAGAGTTGAAACTGCTTTACGACATGAGCGAGCTACGACAGGAAAACAACACATACGAGCTCGAACGCCACCAAACCGAAATCCGCACCAAAAGCTGGGTCATAGGCATAGGCATAGCGGTAATGGCCATACTGGCCACTCTCGTAGTGCTTCTGGCGAAGCAGAACAAAAACAACAAGCTGTTGACAGCAAGCCTCAAAACCTCCAACGACAACCTGCGCGAAGAACGCGACGGACTACGGGCCGCGCGCGAAGAACTAATCGTGCTGCGCGACCAGGCAAAGAGCGCCGACCGACAAAAGACCGAATTTATAAACAACATGAGCCACGAGGTAAAGACTCCTCTGGCCGCCATTGCCGAATACTCACAACTGATAGCCGACTGCATACCCGAAAAGCAGAACGCCTACCTGAACAGATTCGCATCAATCATACGCCTGAATGTAAGGCTTGTGATGCGGCTTGTGAACGACGTGCTCGACATAGCCTCTCTCGAACACGGCGGTCTGTCGCTCGAAAAACGCCCTGTGGCCATATCCACCATATGCGAGCTTGCCATAAACAACGTGTTTGAAAACGGCAAGCCCGACAAAGAGGGCTTGATGCTCATATTCAACCCCTCAGGCAAGGAAGACCACATAGTCGACATCGACGGACAACGCGTGGCCCAGATACTGATCAACCTGCTCAAAAACGCGGAAAAATTTACCGATGCCGGCACTATAACTTTCGACTACGATTACGACGAAACCGCAGGCAAACTGTCGTTCAGCGTGGCGGATACCGGCATCGGCATACCCAAAGGCAAGGAAGACACCATATTCAGCCGTTTTCGCCAGCTCGATATCAGCAGCCCCGGCTGCGGACTCGGCCTGTATATATCAAGGCTTCTCGCCACACTTATGAAAGGCTCTGTGACGGTCGACACCCGGTACCGCGGAGGCGCCCGCTTCGTGCTTCAAATACCGATAAAGTAACAAGCCGATGCGCATACGTAATCTCGCCATAGCATGTGGCGCCGCCTCGATGCTGGCGGCACTGTCGGCATGCAGCAGCACCAAGCACGTTCCGCAGGGCGAATACCTTCTGGACAAAGTAAGCATAAGCATCGACAACGACACAACGGATATCCGCACAGAAGAGCTGACAAACTTCCTCCGGCAGACGCCAAACCACAAAGTTCTCGGATTCGCAAAGTTGCAGCTGGCAACCTACAGCCTGTCCGGCGCCGACACAACCAAATGGTACAACCGGTGGCTGCGACGGGTAGGACAGGCGCCCGTGCTCTACGACCACTCGCTTACCGACGCCTCGCGCCGACAACTCGAACAGGCCCTTATCAATAAAGGCTACCTCGAAGCCGAAGTAAACGCTGACACCATAGCCAACCCGGCGAAAAAACGCATGGAAGTGCGTTACCTCATCACACCCGGCAGTCCCCACCGCATTGGCACGCTCGACTACAACATAGCCGACCCGGCCGTGAGGCATATCATAATGGCAGACACTTCCAAAGCCGAAATACACCCGGGCATGCTGCTCGACCGCACCGCTCTCGACAACGAGCGGGCACGCATAGCAACCATACTGCGGAATGCCGGATATTTCGAGTTCAACCGCGAATACATAAACTACACTGCCGACACCGTGGCAGGCAGCAAAGCCGTAGGGCTCACGCTCAACCTGCATTCGCCCTACGAACGCGCCACATCAGCCGAAAACAGCAGCAGCGGCACACGCTCGGCTCTCGGTGCCTTGGCCGACAGCCTCCTGCGGGTCAACGGCCACCATCACCGCTATGAAATAAACCGGGTGATATTCGTTGTCGACGGCGACGCGAGCGCTGAAAAGCCAAACCGAACCGACACAATCGAATACAAAGGAAAGACATTCATATTCGGCTCCGACAAATACCTACAGCCCAAGCTGCTTGACGAAATGTGCTATATCGACAGCGGAAAGCCATACAGCGCGCGCTCGGTAGAACGTACCTACGAGGCTCTCGGACGTCTTAGCATCGTGAAGTTCATAAACATAGAGATGGCCGCAGCCGGACGGCGCGACGGCATAGGCCTGCTCGACGCATACATATACCTTTCTCGAAACAAAAAACAGAGCGTTGCCGTGGAAGTAGAAGGCACAAACTCCGAGGGCGACCTCGGTTTCGGTGTCGGTCTTACCTACCAGCACCGCAATCTCGCCCGTGGTTCCGAAACACTCACTGCAAAATTCCGCGCATCGTACGAAAGTCTTTCGGGCAACTTCGATGGCCTTGTCAACAACCGATACACCGAATATGCCTCTGAAGTAGGCATAACATTCCCGAAGTTTGAATGCCCCTTCTTATCCAAAAGCCTTAAACAGCGCTTTTTGGCATCAACCGAATTTGCATTGTCGTTCAACTATCAGGAACGCCCCGAGTACACCCGCATCATAGCCGGGGCGGCGTGGAAATGGAAATGGCAGCAACAGCGCTACGACATGCAGCGCCGTCACACCTTCGACCTTATCGACATCAACTATGTGAGGCTACCCCGTTCCACCATCGATTTCATCGACCAGATAGCGCCTTCCAACCCTCTGCTGAGGTACAGCTATGAGGACCACTTCATAATGCGGCTCGGCTACACCTACCGCCAGACAAACCGTCGCATAGCAAACGCCACCACAAACGCCTTTGCCACACAGCCGTATATCACCAGCATGCGAGTATCGGCCGAAACAGCGGGCAACCTGCTGTACGGCATATCGAACCTCGTGGGGCAGAAACGCTCCGACGGTGTGTACAAAGTACTCGGTATACAGTACGCGCAGTATGTGAAAGGCGAATTCGACTATACCTATACCCGCAACTTCAACTCACGCAACGCCATATCGCTCCACGGAGGATTCGGCATAGCATTCCCCTACGGAAACTCGTCGATGGTGCCGTTTGAAAAACGATTCTATGCCGGAGGCGCCAACGGGGTGCGCGGCTGGGGTGTGCGCACGCTCGGGCCCGGAGCATACGACGCCCGCAACTCCGTGACCGACTTCATAAACCAATGCGGCGACATCCGGCTCGACCTAAGCGTCGAATACCGTGCCAAACTTTTCTGGGTATTCGAAGGCGCCGTATTCATCGATGCCGGAAACATATGGACAATCCGCAACTACGAGAACCAGCCGGGCGGCGTATTCAAGTTCGATAAATTCTACAAGCAGATAGCCGCTGCCTACGGCGTAGGCCTGAGAATGGACTTCACATATTTCCTGCTGCGTTTCGACCTCGGAATAAAGGCGCATAATCCAGCCAAAGGACAAGAAGCATGGCCTCTGCTACACCCCAAATGGAGCCGCGACTTCAACTTCCACTTCGCCGTCGGCTACCCGTTCTAATCATTTGAAATACTCTTGTACAGCTCATAGAAACGCTTGCGCGAACCGAATACCGTAAGTATGTCGCCCGCCTGCACCACCGCTTCACCCGAGGAGGTATCTACGAGTTCGTAAGCCGGACGGGATATTCCGAGCACGTTTCGCCTTATCACAGGCCGCGTCACTGCCACAAGGCCAAGGCCGTAATCCTTTTCAAGATTGAGAGAGGAATAACTCATACCCTCGAAAAAACGCGGCACGGCAAATTTTACCACAGCGTTATCCTCGTCGATGGCAAGGGTTTCGATCCTTGTTCCAAGCTCCATCTCGCGGGCAAGATCCGAAGCAGCGCGTTGCTCGGGCGTAATTATGCGGTCAAGTTCAAGACTCTCCAGAATCGACTCGTGCAGTTTGTCTATCGCGCGTGCATAGATATGCTCCACACCGGCCTTTTTAAGCAGGGCGACCGTCTTGATGCTTGCTCCGAAATTCTCCCCTATGGCCACAATCACCAGATCGACATTCTTCAGCGGAAGAACCGCAAGCGCAGACTCGTCGGTAGAGTCTATCACATACACCGTCGATATATAATCTTTCACGGCTTCCACATTGGCCCGGCGCAAATCCACGCCTATCACTTCGTGGCCCATATCGGTAAGGTCGCGGGCAAGGTTTCCGCCATATATGCCAAGTCCTATTATCAGATATTTCATAGTCAAGGACAACTTTATCAGTTAATTATGATATTATCATCGGGCAGATAAGGAGATGTGTCGGGCTTGCCCGAAGCAAAGCCGCACAACACGGATATTATACCCACACGCCCCAGAAACATAGCCGTGGCAAGCACCATTTTCGACACTCCGCCAAGCTCAGGCGTTACTCCGAGCGACAGTCCGACCGTCGTGATGGCCGAAAAACATTCAAATATCACCGCGCCCATCGGAAGCTCGGGCTGCAGCGTCATTATCACCACTGAATAAAGCAACACAGCAAAAATCGACAGGCTTACAACCGCGTTTGCCCTCCTTATTGAAGGAAGCGATATATTGCGGCCGAAAGCTGTCACACCCTTGTGACCCGATATAACCGAACGCAGATTGAAAACCACCGCCATAAAGGCATTCACCTTTATACCGCCGCCCATCGACTGCGACGAGCAGCCAACCCACATAAGGAACATCATAATGAGGAAAAATGTGTGGCTGAACGATGTTATCGAGAACGTTCCGAATCCGGCCGTTCTCGGAGTGGCCGAATTAAAAAGCGACAGCACTATCTTCTTATCCAGCGGCATACCGGCAAGCACGCCGTTGTATTCCAGCATAAAAAATGCCACGGCGCCGCCGACAAACAATATGGCTGTGGCTGCAAGCACGAGCTTAGTGTTCAAATCATATATGTGCATCCGGCGTCCCGACAGTCGGCGCCCGGCAAGCTTCAGCCGTATGCGCCGGAAATTCTCCGACAATATATCCTTAAAATTCACAAGATTGGGAAAACCGATACCGCCCGCGAGTATCAGAAGCGTCATAACGATATAGAAAGCACCCGACTGCGCCATCAGCGCCGGCGAAGCAAGGCCGTCGGGCAAGGTCGTAAACCCGCCGTTGCAGAAACCCGACACAGAATGGAAGCAGGAAAAGAAGACCCGCTCCGCGTCCGAAGCCATAAAATCGTCGGGAAGGCTGAAATACAGGGCTACAGCCCCTATTATCTCGACTGTGACAGTGAATGCCAATATGTACAATATCACCGGCACGAGCGCGCCTATGCTCTTGGAGTAAATGAAATCGCGTATCAGCAACTGGTTGTATATGCTTGGACTTCCACTGAAAAATATCGAGAAAAAACTTGTGAACGTAAGCACGCCGAGGGCACCTATCTGCAACAGCACGGCTATCACAAGCCAGCCCAAGGGCGTATAGGCCGTGGCCACGTCGACAGTGCACAGCCCGGTCATGCTCACGGCGCTCGCAGCCATAAATAGCGAGTCGACATAGCTCACCGGGTAATTGGTGCACCGTGGCATGGCGAGCACAAACGAACCTATAAAGATAAAAAACAGAAAGCTTGCCGACAAAATCAAGGACGGATTGGTGCGGCGTGCCAACGCGCGCATCACACCGTAGCTCAGTTCCGCCACAGAATAGAGTGCCAGCACAGAATACAGGAAATAGCGGCTGCGGAAAAAATGAATGCCCCCAGCAGACCCGTCGGGATAAGGCCACAAAAGAGGAATAAGAGTGAAAAGCATCAGAACGTCGGCAACACGCTTCACCGCGTGGCTGTGGCGCCAAGTGTGGCGGAAGCGCAAGCACCAGTTGAACAATATAGCGGCTATAAACGTCACCTGAGCCCCGGCAAGAACCTTGCGCAGCACGCTGCGGCTTACCGACCCGCAGTCGAAACCGCCGTATATGAGCAAGCCCGCTACTGCGGCGAGCGCGGCAACAAACACGAGTACCGACATAACGGCACCCGCCCCGGCAACAGCCCTGCCAAAGCGGACACCGAAGCGAAACCACTCCCCCGGCAATGTTCGCCTCCGGCGGTTCCAGCGACGGCGCAGTTTGTCAATCAATCCCTCGTTCATACCTATGATAACAAACAAAGTCCGTTTTTTGTCATACCTCCGGCACAGAATAAGCGCCATTTCCAACAATGACGAATTTAATACATTTTTTGAACGAATAGGCGTATGACTGACTATACCCGAAC
>ERZ778514.1394-NODE-1394-length-18110-cov-9.832013_pt1 | contig 18110 bp, 16 predicted proteins | sample MGYA00510344_ERZ778514 | MGnify/ENA primary metagenome ERZ778514 (study PRJEB29527, sample SAMN07138968) | mouse gut metagenome | material: feces | host: mouse | place: China:Nanjing | collected 2016-01-25 ... | reverse complement strand
CAGCAGGTGCAGGAGGTCGCTGACAAATTCCAGGGTGTCATCACCGAGAACGGCGGTCAGATCGTGAACCGGGAAGCGTGGGGCCTCAAGAAGCTCGCCTATCCGATTCAGAAGAAGACCACCGGTTTCTACTTCCTCATCGAGTTCGCGGGTGAGGGCCCGATCATCAACACGCTCGAGACGCAGTTCCGCCGCGACGAGCGCGTGATCCGTTTCTTGACTTTCAAGCAGGACAAGTTCGCCGTCGAGTACGCAGCGAAGCGTCGTGCGAAACTTTCTAACAAGCAGGAGGAGTAAACCATGGCACAGGAGAATAAAGCACAATCCGAAATCCGCTACCTCAACCCGGTAACGGTCGACGTCAAGAAGAAGAAGTACTGCCGCTTCAAGAAGCTCGGCATCAAGTACGTAGACTACAAGGACGGCGAGTTCCTCAAGAAGTTCCTCAACGAGCAGGGCAAGATTCTTCCCCGCCGCCTGACGGGTACTTCGCAGAAGTTCCAGAAGAAGGTCGCTCAGGCCGTGAAGCGTGCACGCCACCTCGCGATCCTGCCCTTCGTAACCGATTGCATGAAATAATTAAAGGAGGAAGGGACTATGGAAATCATTCTTATCAAGGACATCGAGAACCTGGGCTACGCCAACGACATCGTCAACGTCAAGCCCGGCTACGCCAATAACTACCTGATTCCCCAGGGCTTCGCCAAGGCCGCTACGGCTTCGGCCAAGAAGGTCCTGGCCGAGAACCTCCGCCAGCGCGCCCACAAGGACGCCAAGATCCTGGCCGACGCCCAGGCGCTGGCCGAGACGATCGCCAACCTGTCGCTGTCGCTCTCCGTCAAGGCAGAGGAGGGCAAGCTCTTCGGTACGGTGACCGCTACGGACCTCGCAGAGGCGCTGGCCGGCAAGGGCATCACGGTCGACCGCAAGCAGATCGTCGTCGAGGCGATCAAGACCGTCGGCGAGTACGAGGCTACGGCCCGTCTGCACCGCGACGTGAAGGCTGCGATCAAGTTCCAGGTGGTAGCCGCCGAGTAAGGCACCGGTGGGGCGTCCCGCGCGCGGTCCTGATGGCCGCCTCGGATAACGCTTCGACCCTATATGAAAACCCCTCTCCGCTTCGGCGGGGAGGGGTTTTGTCGTGTGGAGATGACCCACACTATTTACTTAATTCTTATTTAATAGAGCGCATATTGCATCAAAATGCTTGCCGACATTTTCTTTGTCTTCACCGGGGATAATATTGTTCAACTCTAATAGGTTGGTTACTGAGATGCCTAGAGAACTTATATTTGTATCCGACATTCCAAGAGCAAATCCGGGGATTGCTGTTGATTGAATAATCAGTCTTGCATTATATAAATCAATATATTCAGAATAAAAATCAAAATATCTAAGTAGCTCTTGGGTTTGTCTTGATTTGAACGATGCGTCCCATCCCGCAGTCGGGACAGAATGTCCATCAGATATATATGCCAATATTGCGAATTGGCGGTAGCTCAACTTTGAGATCATATGTAAGAGAAAATTGGCGTGCTCAAAGCTGATGGTTTCATCAAAACATAAGTTTGCAAAAAAGTTTCTATATAACACTAACTTTTTACTTTGATACTCCTCTCTAACTTTTAATAAAACTCCTTCGAGGATTTCTTGCGCGTTAGGAATATCTGTATCAGTCGGGTTATAATAGGCTTCGTCGTTTCTGAAAGTTTTTCCATCCTCAAGATATTTGTTGATTTTGGATACAATGTCTTTAAACACCTTTTGGATGCGATCTTCTTCTCTTCTACTTAGTGTTTTAGGAAGTATCATTTCTACCGCATTCGAGAGAATCGGAGCCATTGCACTTCCTGCTATTCCGGCAATTGGGTGAATCAGACCAATAGACTGCGCTAGTCCGTTTATGCTAGCATCGATTAGTGCGGATTGTGTATTATTCATAAGAGAAATTTATCTATATATAATAGGGACAATAGCTGATAGCAACTGGTATTCGGTTAATACATGATTTATTTTTTTGGCGGCGTGGTGGTTTGCCCTGATTGTGTTAGAGCCACGGGGCGCGTCCGTGGAAGTCGTCGGTGACGACGCGGCCCTCGAAGTAGAGGTGCCAGGCATCGCGGGCGTAGCCGCGCCCGAGGTACTCGAACGATGCGGCTGCGGCCCCCTTCACCTTCTTGCCGCAGTAGTAGACCGCCCACGGGTCGCAGGCGTAGCCTCCGCCTGCGATCCGGAAGTTGTCCGCCGAGGCCCCCTTCACCCGCTTGCCGCAGAAGTATACGGCCCACGGATCGCAGGCATATCCGTCGCCGATGATTCGGAAACTGCCGGCTGCGGCGCCGTCGATCTTCGTGCCGCAGAAGTATACGGCCCACGGGTCGCGTGCGTAGCCGTCGCCTATGAGGACGAACTGTGCGGCCGCGGCGCCTGCGATCAGCTTGCCGCAGAAGAACACCTTCCACGGATCGCGCGCATAGCCGTCGCCCAGGTCGATGAAGTGGGCGGCCAGGACGTCGGCGAGCCGCCGGCCGTCGAAGTAGACGTGCAGCTGGTTTTTGGTGTAGTGCCCCGGGTGGTCGTGGGGGCGGAACGCGCCCGGTGCAGGACGGGGCGGATTGCCTTGGGGCCGCACGCCGGGGCGGTGGGGGCCTCCGGGGTGCCTGCCGGGGGCGGGCCGTCCGGGCTTGTCGGGATGTCCGGGCTTGTCGGGATGTCCGGGGCGTGCGTCGTGGTCGGGCCTGCCCGGGCGCCCGGGTCGCGCGTCGTGGTCGGGCTTGCCCGGGCGTGCGTCGTGCTTCTTGTCGGGGTTTTCCGGGCGCCGGCGATCCTTGCGGCCGGGGCTCTTGCGCTCGTGCGAGGAGCCGCGCGACTGCCGCGCGTCGGCGGTGGGGGAGTCGGTCGTGGGTCCCGCAAGGGCGGGAGCGGTGCCGCAGGTGACGAGGACCGCGAGCAGCAGCGTCAGCAGACGCGATAGAGGACGATGGGTCATGGCTGTGGTGGTTTGGCGCAGGGCCGGTTTACGATATAACGTATCGCGGTGCCCGTTTCGTTTGTCGGCGGGCGGAAATCCGCAAAAAAATAACCGCCCTCGACGGATGGTCGAAGGCGGTCGGTCTCTTCTGCGAAGCTGAACGCTTAGAGCGCGTTCACGTGGAGCTGGATGGCGCTCTTGAGGTTCGCAGCCTTGTTCTTGTGCACGATGTTGTGCTTGGCGAGCTTGTCCAGCATGGCCGTTACCTTCGGAAGCAGGGCCTCGGCGGCGCTCTTCTCGGTGGTGTTGCGCAGGGCCTTCACGGCGTTGCGCGCGGTCTTGTGGAACAGACGGTTGTGGGCCCGCTTGGTCAGGGTCTGACGAATCCGCTTCTTCGATGACTTATGGTTTGCCATAATTCGTTTGAGTTAATATTTTTTGTACTTTTTCGGTTGCTCTTCCTCGGCCGTGGCCGCTTGCGGATGGGCTGCGGCCCGCTCCTCTGGTAAAATGCCGTCCGTCACCCTTTGCCGCTCTCCTCCCCGCTGCTCCTCCCACCTTAGTGCGGGACAGGGATCGGTGCGGCCCGGGCGCCGTTGGTAGCCCATAGGAGAGTCGAACTCCTCTTTCAAGAATGAAAATCTTGCGTCCTAACCGATAGACGAATGGGCCTTACCGCTATCGCCTTGGTCCCGTGAGGGCGGCTTTAGCGGTGCAAAGGTAAGTAAAAAAGTTTCTTGCGCAAAAAAAACGGTGAAAAAAGGCGCGGCGGCGGGCTAAGATTGTCGTTTTTCGCATGCACCGAACCGAGGCGGCGAGGCGCCTGCGGCTACCGCCCGTCCGCGTCGCCCAGCACGCGCCGCGTTCGGGCGTCGAAGACGACGCCCGAGCCGGCGAAGAGCCGCTCGATGCGTCCGCTGCGCACCATCGCGTCGGTCGCGAGGCAGTGGAGCGCCGGCGGGTCGAGCAGCATCACGCGGTCGCAGAAGGCGAGCGCCACGTCGAGCTCGTGGGTCGAGAAGAGGATGCACTTGCCCTCGTCGTGCGCCAGGCGCCGCAACAGCGTCGCCAGCGCGTAGCGGTTAGGCAGGTCGAGAAAGGCCGTGGGCTCGTCGAGCAGGATCGCGGGGGTCTCCTGCGCCAGGGCCCGGGCGATGAGAATCCGCTGCCGCTCGCCGTCCGAGAGGCGGTCCATCGTCTTGCGGGCGAAGGCCTCCATGCCTACGTCGCGAAGCGCGCGCGCCACGCGGTCGCGGTCGGCGGGCTGCATGCGGCCGATCCAGTCGGTGTAGGGGGCGCGGCCCAGCGCCACCGTCGCCTCGGCTGTGAGGTCGGCGATGCGCACCCGGTCGGTGGCCACGAAGCTCACGGCGGTGGCCCGCTCGCGGGGCGTGAGCGCGCGGAGCGGACGGCCCGCGAGGAGGATCTCGCCGGCGGCGGGGAGGTCGAGGCCCGCCAGGGCGCGCAGCAGGGTGCTCTTGCCCGTGCCGTTGCGGCCGACGAGCGCCGTGAGTGTGCCCCCCGGGAGTGCGGCTGCGGTGTCGTGCAGCAGCGTGCGCTGCCCGTAGGCGAGGGTGAGGTGTTCGAAGGCGATCATTTCAGAAGAGGGAGCGGTTGCGCAGTACGACATAGACCACCACGGGGATGCCCGCCAGCGCCGTGACGGTGTTGATCGGCAGGGCGAGCGTGCGCGAGAGCAGATCGCACGCCAGCAGCAGGGCGCTGCCCGCGACGATCGAGGCGGGCAGCAGCACCCGGTGGTCGGCCGATCGGAAGAGCATGCGCGCCAGGTGGGGCACGGCGAGCCCCACGAAGCCGATGGGGCCGCAGAAGGCCGTGACGGTGCCCGCCAGCAGGATGGTCGAGAGGAAGATGCGCTGCCGCGTGCGGCGGACGTCGAGCCCCGTGGTGCGGGCGTACTGCTCGCCCAGCAGCAGCAGGTTGAGCGGCTTGATCGAGGCCACGGCCAGCGCCAGGCCCGCCGCGACGGCGGGCAGCAGCAGCGCGAGACGGTCGGCCGTGACGTCGCCCAGCGACCCCATCGTCCAGACGACGAACGACTTGAGCGCCGCCTCGTCGGAGAGGTATTGCAGGATCTCGACCACGGCGCCGATGCCCGAGCCGAGCATCATGCCGAGGATCAGGATCACCATGATGTCCTTGATGCGGCGGCTGGCGGCGGCCACGGCGAGCAGCACGGTCGCCGAGCCGAGCCACGCCGCGCCCACGATGCCCAGCGCCTGCACGGCCGAGCGGGCGCCGACGCCCAGCAGCGGCGCCCCCAGCAGGAAGAGGGCCACGCCCAGCCCGGCGCCCGAGCTGACGCCTAGCACGTAGGGCCCGGCCAACGGGTTGCGGAAGAGCGTCTGCATCTGCAATCCGCTGGCGGCCAGTGCGGCGCCGGCGGCGAGTGCCGTGACGGCCTTCTGCAGGCGGATCTTCAGCACGATGTCGATGACGGCCGCGTCGGCGGCGCGCCCCGTCAGGGCCTCCCACACCTCGCCGGCCGAAAGGGAGGCCGAGCCGATGAAGAGGTCGGCGGCGAAGAGCGCGGCGGTGAGCAGCGCCAAGAGGCGGAAGAGCGTTGCGGTGCGCGTCATGCGTCTATCGGAGTGCGTGGTAATATACGGGCGTGTAGTCCAGCCCGTTGTCGGGGTAGAAAATCTGGAAGAGGTCGTCGAGCACCACGTCGGGCCGCACGACCCCCGATTCCCAGAAGTCCGACCCTCCGGCCGGAGTTTGCAGCCGGTTGTTGTTCCACACGCGGCCCTGCCGCACGGCGGGCACCTCGGCGAAGCGCGGGTTCTGGCTCCGCAGCTCGGCGAGCGTGTTGCAGGAGCCCGTGTGGAGCCACAGATCGGCATCGGCGGCCAGCAGGTAGGCCTGCTCCAGCTCGACGGGCTGCGAGGCGTTGCCGTCGCCCGAGGCGGTGAATGCGTCGCCGCCGGCGTCGCGGATCAGCCGCACGATGTAGTTCTCGGACGAGGGGAGGAACCAGGTGTCGCGGTAGGGGGTGTTGAGCAGCACGCGGGGGCGGCACGCGATGTCGGGGGCGCGCTCTTCGACATAGGCGGCCACCTGCGCGCGCCGGGCCTCGTAGCGGGCCTCGATCTGGCCGAACAGCGCCTCGCCCTCGGCCCTCCGATCGCACAGCTCGGCCACGGCGACCAGCCACTCGGCCTTGCCCAGGGGCGACGTCTCGGTGTAGTCGCCGATGTAGATATAGGGGATGCCCAGCTCGGCGAGTTTGGCTTCGGCCACGGAGTTGGCTCCCGTCACGCCGTAGAGGAGCACCGCGTCGGGGCGCATGGCCGCCAGCAGCTCGTAGTCGAGGTTGGTGTCGGGCCCCACGTCGCGCACCTCGCCGCATGCGCGGTGCTCGGCGACATAGGCGTTCGAGAGGTAGTCGATGCCCGAGACCCCCTTCACGCGGGCGATCTCGCCCAGTGCGTCGAACATCGCCACGAAGCTCGACGAGAGGCAGACCACCCGCCGCAGGGGCGCGCGGACCACCGTCCCCTCGAACCCGGCGGGGGCCGTCGCGTCGCCGCGCAGGATGAGCACCTGCTGCTCCACGCCCCGGGCCCCCTGCCACGGGTTGCGGATCGTGAGCAGCGTGGGGGAGTGGGGGGCGGCTGCGGGCCGCGGGGGGACGGCGGCCGGCTTTGCGGCGTCAGCCGGGCGGCTTTGCGGTTCGGTGCCGGTAGCCGTCGGGGGTATCTGGGCTATCTGGGGCGTTTGGCCGGTTGGGGCCGGTTGGGCCGGGGTGTCGCCGGTCAGGCCGCGGATCTCGAACCCCGAGGCGTAGGCGGGCGTGTAGAGCGCGAGGGTGAAATCGTCGGCCGTGCGGGGGGCGGGAGCGTCGCAACCGACCGCCAGCAGCAGCGCTCCGACGAGCGAAAGGGGTGAAAATCGTTTCATCGGGAGCAAAAATAACAAAAAAATTGCGCGAAAGAGTTGTTTTTAAGAAAAAGTCCTTATATTTGCACTCCGAAAGCGTGAGACATCCGATCTTCGGTTCCGCGTTTTCGGTAATCGGGGCGTAGCTCAGTCCGGTTAGAGTACACGTCTGGGGGGCGTGTGGTCGCTGGTTCGAATCCAGTCACCCCGACAACCATTTTCCCCGAAGCCTCTGCTGAAAAGCAGAGGCTTTTTTGTTGCGGGCGGTTGTAGAGTCCGCGGGATGCTGCGGCCATCTGCGGCGGGTGGCGGGCGAAAAACGCCCTGCCGGATGGCGGCAGGGCGGGACAACCAAGAGCGGTCGTGATAAAGGCTCGTAAAGGATGTGGATAACAACTTAAAAATATGCACTTTATCCGCAGCCGGGATTATATGCGCGATTATCCTATTTTCCGATAAAGGGTTTTGAATTCATGCCTTATTTCATAAGTTTCGTTCAGATCGAATAATGCCCGTTTCAAAATCTTGCCTAAAATGGTTTTTTGAGTATTCCTATCTGGATAATATGTTGTGATTGCGTTTAATGGTTCGGTGTTTTCCCAATCCAGTTGATTTTCGCCAACTAAATTTTGTGCAGTAAACCATGTGTTCGCGGGGTAATTCTTTTCCTGTAAACGTCTGATCAGGTAGTCTGCAATTTCCTGGCGATTTGCAAGTTTTGTTTGCCATGAGCAGTCATGTAATTTTTGACGTTGCCCATTATTTTCAAAATAGATTAGTGCCATAGTTTAAAATTCGATCTCTTCGATGATTGAAAATCTGTTTTGCCAGTTTGATGCCGCTATGTATGCCGCTTTGCTGCCTGCGGGCACTCCAAGGTAGGGATTTTTGCTGGCACTGCCAAATGTGTAGGAGGTAATAGTTGGAGGAGTAGCCGCTTTGCAATAGACCTTGGAGAAATGTAGAGGATAATTAGAAGAACTAGTAGAATGCATGAAAGCTATGTTCTCGATTTTCGTGATTCCATTCCCGATGGTCAAATATCCGTGGAATCCTGTGCAATTAAGAAAAGCTCCGTTTTTTATCTCTGTTACCTGATCGGGGATAACGAGGTTGCCGGTAAAGCCGGTGCAGCCGTAAAAACAGCACCCGGAAATTACGGTGATTCCCGAGCCGAAGGTCAGCGACCCGGTAAAGCCGGAGCAGTTCTGGAATGCGTAGTTGCCCATGCTCGTCGTGCTGTCGGGGATATGCAGGCTCCCGGTCAATTTGTCGCAGCCGGAGAAGGCGTAGGAGCCGATCGATTGCAGTCCGTCGGGCAGCAGCAGGTCGCCCGAGAGGGATTTGCAATTTCGGAACGCGGAGTTGCCGATCGAGACGACCGATGCGGGAATACGGATCGCCGTGATGTCGCTGCCGTTGAAGGCGTTGTCGGGGATGGCCTCCAGATTGAGCGGCAGGATGACCGTCTTGATTTTACTTTGCTTGAAGCAGCTGGACGGGATGGTCGTATTGTCGATCTGGGCCAGATCGACCGTCTCCAGTGCGCCCATGGTGCGCATGAAGTCGTAGTCGAACGTGTTGAGCTTGCCGGTCAGCTTCAGGCCGATCAGGTGCTCCTTCTCGTCGGCGGAGATGTAGTTTCCGAGCGTGCCGGCCTCGGCGACGTGGACCGTCTTGTAGCCCGAGGCCTTCTGGGCGAACAGGATGCTCTGCGCGACCAGGCCGCTCGCGTCTTTCAGGTCGACGGTCGCATAGCGGTAGGTCGTGTTGGGGTTGGCCAGGGCGGTGAAGGTGAGCGTCTCGGTGTGCGTCGCCGCGCGCGTGTCGGCGACCGACAGCCACGCGCGGTCGGCCTCGGGGATCTCGACCGTGTAGGCGACGTTGGTCTCCACTTCGACCTGCACGGTCTCGCCCTCTGCGGCGATCTCCACGGTGTCGGTCGAAACGATGATGACGCTCTCGACGAAGTTGAGGATGCGCATGACGGTGGTCGATCCCCTCGACACGAAGACCAGCACCCGGCTCGGGGCGAGGTCGGCCGAGGGCGTCGTGACTACGATCTTGCCCGAGCGGTAGTCCGTCGGCTCGACCGTCGCCCGGTAGAGGTCCTGTGCTACGACATCGACGAGCGTCGTCTCGTCGGCGCCGATGATCGTATAGCCGATTTCGTAGGTCTTGCCCGGCAGGACATTGATCGATTCCGTGTTGCTGAACGTAATATCCAGTCTGGCGATTGACGCGGCCTTCGGAAGCGTGATCGTGCTGCCGTCGTTCAAGGTGAATACGACGCTGTCGTCGGTCTCCTCGACCCCTTTGAAAATGCCTCCGGCCTGTCCCGGATCGCCCTGCTCGCCCTTGTCGCCCGTCGCGGGGCCGAGCTGCGCCCAGGACGCTCCGTTGTCGTAGGAGATATACCAGTATCCCTGCTCGATCTTCAGCTGGGGCGTAATGCCGTCTTTGCCGTCGGCGCCGGGTTTGCCGTCCTCTCCGTCGGCGCCGGGCCGGCCGTCGGCTCCTCCCGGTTTGCCGTCGGCGCCGTCCTTTCCGTCGCGGCCTTCGGCTTTGATCTTATTGCCGGCGTCGTCGGTCAGCCAGTCGCCGTTGAGCGTCCAGTAGTACGCGCCGTCGACATCCTGCCTTACGCCGATAATCGGCGTCGATCCGTCTTGTCCGTCCTTGCCGTTTTCGCCGTCGGCGCCCGGGCGGCCGTCCTGACCGTCCTTGCCGTCGCGGCCGTTGTAGATGGTGATGGAGGGACTTTGGGAGAAGGCGATGGTGTAGCCGATCGTTTTGCCGTCGCTGGTGACGGGCGTGATGCCGGTGATGCAATCGTGCCGCTGGAGGGCATCGACGAGCGTTTGCAGGGATGAAATGTTGGTATTCATCTGCTTGCACAGCTCTTCGAGTTTGGCTACCCGGTTTTCGAGGTTGTCCACGCGGCCGGTCAGGGCCGAATCATCGTAATCGCTGCTGCAACCGGGCAGGGTTGTAACGGCGAATAGAATGGCGAACAGTAAAAAGGCTCGTTTCATCATTTTAGGTTTTAATGGTTTTTATTTCTGCGGGTGTTTTTCGTATGGCCCATTCGGGATCAGTCGGCCAGGTGCCAGATGAACAACCGGGTCGTGAAGGGATCGGGCAGGCTGCGGATGACAGCCGGGGCTCTGTTGCCTAACATTTCGGCAATGCGTGACATGGTAACAAAATGTTTTGTCGCCACTCGGCTCCTGTATGGCTGGGTTAGTAGCAAAAAGAAAGTGTGGAGTCGGTTTCGTTCATCTCAAAGAAGGTTGTGGAATGACCCAAGCGGAAATAAACGATGCAATACCCCACACTTGATGGATATGGGGTATTCGGACACAGAATATGCGCCCGCCATGATCTAAACAAGAATGAGTGTTGTCCGTTGTCTTTCCGCTTTGAAAACTTCCACATTTTCTTTGAAAGACGTGCGAAAACACTTTCAATATGTCCGCCGCGGTCCATGCGGACGACGGCAAGGACAAGGTTAGAAATAATTTCCGCTCGAACAACACTCGTCGGGGTATTGCTCTGTAAATTTCGGCGGAAAAGAGCGCGGAGGCCGATGCCCGGGAAACTCCCGCTCGGTATGGAAAAAGTCCGAGGTTTGCTTTTGCCCTCGCTTATCCGTATATTTGTATGCAAATGACTTTGTTATGAAAAATGTTCTTATGGGTGCTCTTTGGGGCGCAGCGTTGTTTGCCGCAGTCGCATCTTCGGGTGTCGCCAGGGCGGAGGGCCGGGCTGCGCGGGTGAAGGTCGTCACCTATAACGTGCATAACGGCTTGGGCGAGGACGGCGTGCGCGACTATGCCCGCATCGGGCGCCTCATCCGCCGCAGCGGGGCTGCGGTGGCGGCCATTCAGGAGGTCGACAGCGTGACGCGCCGCAGCGGCGGCCGCGACGTGCTGGGCGAGATCGCCCGCGCGGCCGGCATGCACCCTCTGTTCGGGCGGGCCATCGCCTACGACGGCGGCGCCTACGGTATCGGCATCCTCTGCCGCGAGAAGCCCCTCGTCGTGCGGCGCATTCCGCTGCCGGGGCGCGAGGAGGCGCGCGCATTGCTTGTGGCTGAGTTCGAGGAGTTCGTATTCGCCTGCGTCCATCTGTCGCTTACGGAGGAAGATCGCATGGCGTCGGTTGAGGCGATCCGGGCCGAGGCGGTGCGCAGCGGTAAGCCGTTCGTGCTGGCGGGCGACTGGAATGCCCAGCCCTGCGAACCGCTGCTGGAGCGGTTGCGCGAGAACGGATTCCGCGTCGTGAGCGACGTGGCGCAGCCTACCTATCCGGCCGGACGTCCCGATGAGTGCATCGACTATATCGCCCTCTACGAGCCCGAAGGGGTATGCGTCGAGGCCCGCAAGCCCCGAGTGGTAGCCGAAAAGCGGGCGTCGGACCACCGTCCCGTGGCTATGACGCTGCGCCTGCCCGTGCGGTAGCCTGCGATTCGTACTCCGACACGCTGCCCGGCATCTTTCCGCCGGGCGTGGTACGGCATTTGCATCTTCGCGGCGTGCAAACGACTACGACCGATGGAGAGTACTACCGCAATCGACGCGACGGTGCACCGCGCCGCCGTGAGGGGCCATGCCGATCTGGGATGGCTCGACAGCTACCGCACGTTCAGCTTCGGCCGCTTCTACGATCCCGAACGCATGGGGTTCGGGGCGTTGTGCGTGCTCAACGACGACAGCATAGCCCCGGGAGAGGGGTACGGGGCCAGTCCGCATGCCGACGTGGAGATCGTGACGCTCCCGCTGGAGGGGCTGCTGCGCCACGGCGACGACCGCGGCTATGCGGCGATGCTCGCGCCGGGCGACGTGCAGGTGGTGTCGACCGGTTCGGGGATGCTCCACCGCGAATACAACGGCAGTGCCGCCCGCCCGGTGCGCTACCTCCAGCTGTGGTTCCGCTCGGCGGGCGCCGGCTTTCCGTCGCGCTACGAGCAGGTGACCCTCCCGGCGCCGCGCCGCAACGCCCTGCGTCCGATCGTGGCCCCCGAGGAGTATGCCCACCGCTACGTGGCCCGCATCCGCCAGCGGGTGTGGATCTACACGCTCGATCTGGACCCCGGGCGGCGGGTGGAGTACCGCCTCAAGTCGCCCGGGCACGGGCTCTATCTCTTCGTCATCGCAGGGGCGGTCGGCGTGGAGGCGACCGAGCTCGGCGCGCGCGACGGGATGGCCGTGCGGGGTGCGGGGAGTCTGTCGGTCGAGGGGCGGGAGCCCTCGCGCGTGCTGCTGGTGGAGGTGCCGGTGGGGTAGCGCGCCTGCTTTCGCCGCAGACGTCTTCCGCGACGGCGGTTCTTATATGCGGCACGGCCGCGACCTTTGGTTGAGGGTCGCGGCCGTGCGGCGTGTCGTGCGGCGTGTCGTGCGGCGTGTCGCCGTGTCAGAATTCGGAGGTGAAGTGGAAGCGGATGGCCTTGAAGTTCTCCTGCGCCAGCGCCAGGGCGTAGCTCGTGTCGGCCAGGAAGACGTCGCGGCCGTGCTTGTCCACGGCCATGTTGGTGTGCTTGCGCCGCTTGAAGTCGGCCAGCTGCGCCGCGTCGTCGCTCTCGATCCAGCAAGCCTTGTAGATCGAGATGGGCTCCCAGCGGCACGAGGCGTTGTACTCGTGCTCGAGGCGGTACTGGATGACCTCGAACTGCAGCGCGCCCACCGTGCCGATGATCTTGCGGCCGTTGAGCGCCGAGGTGAAGAGCTGCGCCACACCCTCGTCCATGAGCTGGTCGACGCCCTTGGCCAGCTGCTTGAACTTCATCGGGTCGGCGTTCTCGATGTAGCGGAACTGCTCGGGGGCGAACGACGGGATGCCCGTGAACTTGAGCTGCTCGCCCTCGGTGAAGGTGTCGCCGATCTTGAAGTTGCCCGTGTCGTGCAGACCCACGATGTCGCCCGGGAAGGCCGTGTCGATGACCGACTTCTTCTCGGCCATGAAGGCCGTGGGCGACGAGAACTTCAGCTGCTTGCCCGTGCGCACGTGGAGATAGTTCTTGTTGCGCTCGAACGTGCCCGAGCAGATCTTCAGGAAGGCGATGCGGTCGCGGTGGTTGGGGTCCATGTTGGCGTGGATCTTGAAGACGAAGCCCGTCATCTTCGCCTCCGCGGGCTCCACCGTGCGCGTGGCCGTCGGTGCGGGGCGCGGCGAGGGGGCGATGCGGATGAAGCACTCGAGCAGCTCCCTGACGCCGAAGTTGTTGACCGCCGAGCCGAAGAAGACCGGAGCGACCTCGCCGCGCAGGTAGGCAGCGCGGTCGAACGGATCGTAGACCCCTTCGACCAGCTCGACGTCCTGCCGCAGCTGCTCGGCGAACCTGGCGCCGACGTGCGCGTCGAGCTCGGGCGACGCCAGGTCGGCGATCTCCACAGTCGAGGCGTCGGCCGTGAGCTTCTCGTCGGAGGTGAAGAGCGAGAGGTGCTTCTCGTAGAGGTTGTAGACGCCCTTGAAGGTGGGGCCGTTGGAGATGGGGAAGGCTAGCGGGCGCACGCCGATGCGCAGCTCCTTCTCGACCTCGTCCAGCAGGTCGAAGGGCTCCTTCGAGGGGCGGTCGAGCTTGTTGATGAAGACGATCACGGGCGTCGACCGCATGCGGCACACCTCCATGAGCTTGCGCGTCTGCGCCTCGACGCCCTTGGCGCCGTCGATGACGATGATGACCGAGTCGACGGCCGTGAGCGTGCGGTAGGTGTCCTCGGCGAAGTCCTCGTGGCCCGGGGTGTCGAGGATGTTGATCTTGGCGCCCTGGTATTCGAAGCCCATGACCGACGTGGCGACCGAGATGCCGCGCTGGCGCTCGATCTCCATGAAGTCCGACGTGGCTCCTTTCTTGATCTTGTTGCTCTTGACGGCGCCGGCCACGTGGATGGCGCCGCCGAAGAGGAGCAGTTTCTCGGTAAGGGTGGTCTTGCCCGCGTCGGGGTGGGCGATGACGGCGAAGGTGCGCCGGCGTGTGATCTCTTCCTGCTGGGTCATGATGGATTTGTTTCTGGGCGGCAAAGATACGAATAAGCGAGGGCAATCGCAAGCTCGCTTGCGTTTTGCCGAGGCGAAATGATAAGTAAAAAGTGAGAAGTAATAAGTGAAAAGAGGGGCTGCGCTGCCATGAATAATGGTCCTGCAGCCGCCTTTCGTTTTCAACTTTTATTTTCATTCGGACGCAGCCAGCGAAGGGCGGCAAACTCTGTCAAGAGTTGCGGGCCTTCGCCGCCGGTGGCTGCGGCCCGCCGGCTCTGCGAGCCGGATTTTTGTACCTTTTGGTGGCAAAAGGTACCCAAAACCATCCGCACGTCGGTCTCGCGGGTCCTCCGCTCGTCCTCGCTAAAACGGGCGCCTGACGCGGGTTTGCAAGCAAACCGGCCCCGTTTTTCGACGCTCGGCCTTCGCTTGGGACAAACCCCGCTGCGACCGATAGTGCGGAGTCTTTCGTGCCGCTGCGCGGCAGAGGTTCATTCGTTTTCAGCCCATAGCCCGGGGCGGCTGCGCGCTGAAAAAGCGAATTGCAAATCCCGGTTCTTAACCGGGTGCTGGCTACGGGCTGCCGGCCTGCGGCCATCGGTCAGCAGAAAAGTTCCCTTTGCCGGCTGGGGCGGTCGCGCTGCAGGCGCGAGCCGGCAAAGGGACGAAGCCGGAGGCTTCGCAATTCACCATGCAAAATTCATAATTCGCAATCGGGTCGCGCCTGCCGGAGCGGGCGGGTTGCGCGGTGCGCGATTTTTTCGTAATTTCGTATTATGGATCCTTTGGTTGTGAAAATCGTACATGCGGCGCTACTGCCGCTCTTCTGCGCCGGGGCGCTGGCCTGCGGCTGTGCGGCCGCCGGAGCGGGGAGGCGGTGGCTGGCCCTTGCCGTCGGATTGGCGGGAAGCCTCGTTTTGGCGTGGTGGGCCCGCTGCCGGGTTTTCGATCTGCTGGCGGCTGCGGCCGTTGCCGAGGCGCATCTGCTCTCGTGGCAGGTCGTGGCGGTGAATCTGCTGCCTGCGGGGGTGGTGGGTTATGGCGCTGCCTGCCTTGCCCGCCGTCTGAGGTGGCGGGACGTGGCGACGGTGCGCGGACTTTGGCTGCTCGGAGGGGTTGCGGCGGCTGCCGCGCTGCTGTGGGGCGCCTGCCTGGCTACCCGAGCTCTGCTCGGTTGAGCGCGCGGGTCTCCACCTGGTAGGGCGCCGCCAGGTCGAAGTCGGGCATCACGCGCTGGCCGCGGATCCCGCAGATTTTCGCGTATCGTCTGCTGCTCTATCGCTATTGCTTGGGATAGTCGGCGTTGTAGTGGCAGCCCACCGACTCCTTGATCTCGCGCCCCTGCTTGATGACCAGATAGGCCACGGCGATCGTGTTGCGCAGCTCGCACAGCTCGCGGTTGGGCTTGCTGCGGGCGTAGAGCTCCTCGGTCTCCTGCCAGAGGAGCTCCAGGCGGCGCATGGCCCGCTTGAGCGAGAGGTTCGAGCGTACGATGCCCACGTAGTTGGACATGATCTGCTGCACCTCGCGGCGCGACTGGATGAGCATGAGCATCTCCTCGATGTGCTGCGTGCCCTCGAAATCCCAGTCGGGAATCCCCTCCTGGAAGTCGACCCGGTCGAGCTGCGCGGCGGCGTGGCGCGCAGCCTGGTCGGCGTAGACCACCGCCTCGATCAGCGAGTTGGAGGCCAGACGGTTGGCGCCGTGGAGCCCCGTGCACGAAGTCTCGCCCAGCGCGTAGAGCCGCCGGATGGAGGTCTGGCCGTCGATGTCGACCTTCACGCCGCCGCAGCAGTAGTGGGCCGCGGGGGTCACGGGGATCAGGTCGCGCGTGATGTCGATGCCGATCGAGAGGCACTTCTCGTAGATGTTGGGGAAGTGGTTGCGCACCGTGTCAGGGTCCTTGTGCCGCACGTCGAGGCAGACGAAGTCCTCGCCGCGGCGCGTCATCTCGCGGTAGATAGCCCGCGCCACCACGTCGCGCGGCGCCAGCGACTTCATGGGGTGGTACTTGTCCATGAACTCCTCGCCCGATTGCAGGCGCAGGATGGCCCCGAAGCCGCGCATGGCCTCCGTGATGAGGAAGTTGGGCTTCTCGCCCGGGTTGTAGAGCGTGGTGGGGTGGAACTGGATGAACTCCATGTTCTCGGTGATCGCCTTGGCGCGGTGGCACATGGCGATGCCGTCGCCCGTGGCCACGACCGGGTTGGAGGTCGTCGAGTAGATGTTGCCGCAGCCGCCCGTGGCCACCACCGTGAACTTCGAGAGGAAGGTCTCGATCTCGTTGGTCTCCAGGTCGAGCACGTAGGCCCCGAAGCAGGCCAGGCCGCGCGTATGGCGCGTGACGAACTCGCCCAGGTGGTGCTGCGTGAGCAGGTCGACGGCGAAGTGGCGCTCGAGCACCGTGATGTCGGGGTGGGCCCTGACCGCCTCGATGAGCGCCCGCTCGATCTCGGCACCTGTGAGGTCCTCGTGGTGGAGGATGCGGTGCTCGGAGTGGCCCCCCTCGCGGTGGAGCTCGAAGCGCCCGTCGGGGGTCTTGTCGAAGCGCGTGCCCCACGCTATGAGGTCGGCGATGAGCTCCGGGGCGCGCCGCACGACCAGCTCCACGGCCTCGCGGTCGCACTTCCCGGCGCCGCAGACGAGCGTGTCCTCGATGTGCTTCTCGAAGGTGTCGGGAGCGTAGGTCACCGAGCAGATGCCCCCCTGGGCATAGTTGGTGTTGCTCTCCTTCATCTCGCCTTTGGTGACGATCGTCACGCGACCGTGTGCGGCGGCCTTGAGCGCGAACGAGAGCCCCGCTGCGCCCGAGCCGATGACCAGGAAGTCCGTCTTCATCGTTTTAAGTGGCTTTAAGACGGCCAAAGTTAAGAAAATTATCGGGAATATCCCTGCCGCGTGCCGCGGAAATGGGATATAAAGCCTATCTTTGTCCGACCAAAACGCCGTCGAAACATGGAACGACACATCCTCATGGAGGACTACGCCTACGAGCTGCCCGAGGAGCGCATCGCCCGCTTCCCGCTCGAGGAGCGCAGCGCCTCGAAGCTGCTCGTGTGGCGCGCCGGGGCGATCGCCGAGCGCCGCTTCGCCGACCTGGGCGAGGTGCTGCCCGAGGGGCAGCTGCTCGTCTTCAACAATACGAAGGTGATCCGCGCGCGGATCGTCATGCACAAGCCCTCGGGGGCGCGCATCGAGGTTTTCTGCCTCGAACCTCGCGAGCCGGCCGACTACGAGCGCGCCTTCGCCGCCCGGGGCGAGTGCCTCTGGTCGTGCATCGTGGGCAACCTCAAGAAGTGGAAGGAGGGGGCGGTGCGGATCCGCTTCACGCTGGACGGGCGCGAGGAGCTCGTCGAGGCCGAGATCGCCGAGCGGGGTGCGCGCGAGCAGCTGGTGCGCTTCCGCTGGACGGCCGACCGCACCTTCGGCGAGCTGCTCGAGCACCTGGGGCGCATACCCATCCCGCCCTACCTGGGGCGCGAGAGCGAGGAGATAGACAACACGCGCTACCAGACGGTCTATTCGAAGATCGAGGGATCGGTGGCCGCGCCGACGGCCGGGCTGCACTTCACGCCCGAGGTCATCGCCGCGATGCGCTGCCGGGGCTTCGCCTTCGAGGAGGTGACGCTGCACGTGGGCGCCGGCACCTTCCTGCCGGTCAAGGAGGCCGACGCCGCGCGCCACGCCATGCACACCGAGCACTTCGAGATCACGCTCGCGACCCTGCGCGCGCTGCGCGCCAGGCTGGGAGCCGTGACGGCCGTGGGGACCACCTCGGTGCGCACGCTCGAGTCGCTGCCGGCCCTCGCCTGGCGCATCCGCACGGGGGGCACGCCCGACGCCGCGCGGGCGGTGGGGCAGTGGGAGCCCTACGACCTGCCCGCCTCCTACACGGGGGCCGAGGCGCTCGACGACCTGGCGGGCTACCTCGAGCGGGAGGGGATGGACCGCCTGAAGGCCTCGACGCAGATCATGATCGCTCCGCTGGGCTTTGAGTTCCGCGTGGTGCGCAACATCGTGACCAACTTCCACCAGCCCTCGTCGACGCTGCTGCTGCTCGTGGCGGCCTACACGCGGGGCGCCTGGCGGCCGATCTACGACTACGCCCTCGGGCACGGATTCCGCTTCCTGAGCTACGGCGACTCGTCGGTGCTCATGCGCTGAGTGCGCTTGCGCAATATGCGGCGGGCCGGAACCTCTGGATGGGTTCCGGCCCGCCGGTCGTTTCGGGGTGCGTGCCGATTACCGCTTATCGCAC
>ERZ778514.1388-NODE-1388-length-18185-cov-8.836955_pt1 | contig 18185 bp, 14 predicted proteins | sample MGYA00510344_ERZ778514 | MGnify/ENA primary metagenome ERZ778514 (study PRJEB29527, sample SAMN07138968) | mouse gut metagenome | material: feces | host: mouse | place: China:Nanjing | collected 2016-01-25 ... | reverse complement strand
CTCTGCAAGATGGCCTGCTGCAACCTGGCCGAGTCGTTCGAGAACTCGGCCTCGGTGACCGTCGGCTACAGCGACGCCATCTCGGGCGCGCGCCAGATCAAGATGCTGGGCCTGGCCGGCACCTACACCCAGATCCTCGACGAGAACCGCCCCGTCATGCGCGGCCTGAGCGCCCCCTACGGCCTGAGCTACACGCCCGGCATGTGGCTCAACTCGATCCAGGTGTCGAAGGGCACCTCGTCCGTCACGGCGGGCCACGAGGCCATCACGGGTCAGATCAACCTCGAGCACCGCAAGCCCACCGACGAGGAGCGTCTCTTCGTCAACCTCTATCTCGACGACGAGCTGCGCCCCGAGGCCAACATCTCGACGGCTTTCCCCGTCACCAAAGACAAGAAGCTCACGAGCGTCCTGCTGCTCCACGGTTCGATGGATACCGACGTGCGGAAGATGGACCACAACCACGACGGTTTCCGCGACCTGCCCAAGGCCGACCAGATCAACGTGGCCAACAAGTGGCTCTACGCGGCCGACGACGGCACGCAGATCCGCTGGGGCTGGAAGTTCGTGCAGGAGAACCGTCTGGGCGGCATGATGGACTACAAGCGCTCGATGCGCGAGCGGATGACCCAAGCGTGGGACGAGCCCGGCACGCTCTACGGCTCGCACATCCGCAACCGCGGCGTCAACGGCTACTTCAAGCTGGGCACGCCCGTCGGCCCCTCGGTGTGGGATGCCGACGAGCAGGACGAGCAACGCTCCAACATCGCCCTGGTGGTCGACTTCGACCACTTCAACGAGGCGGCCTATTTCGGGCTCAACGACTACAGCGGCAACGAGAACTCGCTCGCGGCCAACCTCATGTACGCCCACTACTTCACCTACCGCTCGTCGCTCAACGTAGGCGTGCAGGGCCACCTCCAGTACTACCGCGAGCGGCTCGCCAACCCCACGCCGTGGATCGCCGGCGACACCCCGCGCATTTATCGGCTCGACCGCGACGAGCAGGAGGCGGGGGCCTACGCCGAGTACACCTATAACGTCAAGGAGAAGTTCTCGCTCGTGGCGGGCCTGCGCGGCGACTACAACTTCTACTACGACCGCTTCTTCCTGACGCCGCGCGGCCACATCAAGTGGAACATCACCCCGACGACCATCCTGCGCGCCTCGGCCGGTCTGGGCTACCGCTCGAGCAACGTCCTGACGGACAACATCGGCATGCTGGCCACGGGCCGTCGCATCGTGCTCCCGGCCGACTTCGACGCCTTCGACCGCATGGAGAAGGCCCTGACGGTGGGCGGCAGCCTCTCGCAGACCTTCACGCTGGTCGAGCGCGAGGATGCCACGCTGAGCTTCGACTATTTCCGCACGCAGTTCTACCACTCGGTGGTCGCCGATCAGGAGTACGACCCCACGGCCATTCTCGTCTACGGCACCGACGGCCGCTCCTACACCGACACCTACCAGATCGACTTCTCGTGGACGCCCGTCGAGCGCTTCGACATCTTCGCCACGTTCCGCTATACCGACTCGTCGATGACCGTCGATCGCCCCGACGGGACCGTGGCGCGCGTCGAGCGGCCGCTGGTGAGCCAGTACAAGACGCTGCTCAACCTACAATACGCCACCCGATTCCGTCGCTGGGTCTTCGACGCCACGGCGCAGCTCAACGGCCCCTCGCGCCTCCCGTCGCAGACGGGCGACCTGGCCGACAGCCGCTACTCGCCCCGCTACCCGATGTTCTTCGCCCAGGTGAGCCGCAAGGTAGGCAAGTTCGATATCTACGTCGGCTGCGAGAACATCGCCGACTACCGCCAGAAGGATCCCATCCTCCATGCCGACGCCCCCTTCTCCACGGGCTTCAACTCGATGAACGTGTGGGGTCCCCTGATGGGCCGCAAGTTCTACGCCGGCCTGCGTTTCAACCTCTATTGACGAATTTCAAACCTTAAACCTTTCCTACTCATGAAAAAGATTCTGTTGATCTGCCTCGCGACCCTCCTGGGTGCCGGCATCTCGATGGCCGCCAAGCCCGCAGCGGGCAAGAAGACGGCCAAGACCGTGTTCGTCACCGACATCGACTGCGACCACTGCGTCAAGAAGATCATGGACAACGTGCCGTCGCTGGGCAAGGGCGTCAAGGACGTCGAGGTCGACCTCGCAAAGAAGGAGGTCACGGTGACCTACGACCCCGCGAAGACCAACGACGCCCAGCTCGTGCGCGGCTTCGCGTCGCTGCGCGTGAAAGCCGAGCCGAAGGGGGCGTGCGACGCCGGGAAGTGCTCCGCCGCTCCCGGGGCTGCGAAGAAGCACGACCACGCCGGGGAGAAGTGCGACGGCAAATGCGGCGGCAAGCACTCCGACAAGAAGTAGGGCAGGGATCCCGCTTCGGTAAATGCAACGCGGCGCACCCGGAGAGGTGCGCCGCGTTTTTCGCACTTGCGGCTTCAGAGCAGGTTGCCGTATACGTATCCCGCCAGGGTCGCCATCGCGACTACGAGGGCCACGTAGACCGCCGTTTTCTTCGTTCCCAGTACGCCGCGGATGACCAGCATGTTCGGCAGCGAGAGCGACGGACCGGCCAGCAGCAGCGCCAGCGCGGGACCCTTGCCCATGCCCGAGGCCATCAGCCCCTGGATGATCGGCACCTCGGTCAGCGTGGCGAAATACATGAACGCCCCCGTGAACGAGGCGAAGAAGTTGGACCGCAGCGAGTCGCCGCCCACGGCCCAGGCGACCCACGCGTCGGGCACGATGCCCGCGACAGAGGTGTCGTCGTGCGTCGAACCGAGCAGGAACCCGGCCGTCGCGACGCCGATGGCCAGCAGCGGCAGTATCTGCTTGGCGAAGCCCCACGAGGCGAGGGCCCACTCCCGGTTCTCCTCGCTCCGCTCGTCGCGCAGCAGAGCGTGCGAGAGCGCCGCGACGGCCACGATCGTCGGCACGAGCGGTGCGAGAGCCGCGTCGTCGATCCGCAGATGGGCCAGCAGCGCGGCGCCTGCCGTCGCCGCCGCGCCGAGCGCCACCCGCGCGGGGTGCAGCTTGAGTATCCCGACCAGCGCACCGCACAGCAGCAGCGACAGGGCGCCGACGATGTACCATTTGCAGGCGAAGATGCCCGACCACAGCCCGTTGTCCGCCGCGGCGGGTGCGCCCCAGTTGGCGAATACGAGCATGAGGACCAGCGTGAAGAAGTGCAGCGAGGTCTGCCACAGAGGCCGCTTCTCGGGCGGCGGCGCGATGTTCATCCGCTCCTCCTTCCTGGCCTGCTCCTCCCGGCGGAAGACGAACGACATGGCCAGTCCTATGACGACCGCGAAGAGCACCGCGCCCACGACGCGCGCCAGGCCCATCCCGGGGCCCAGAATCCGGGCCGTCAGGATGATCGACAATATGCTGATCGCCGGACCCGAATAGAGGAAGGCGATGGCCGGGCCCAGCCCCGCACCCCGCTTGTAGATGCTCGTGAAGAGCGGCAGAATCGTGCACGAGCAGACGGCGAGGATCCCGCCCGAGACGGCCGCCACCGAGTAGGAGAGCCACTTCGGGGCGTTGGCGCCGAAGTATTTCAGCACTGCTCCCTGGCTGACGAACACGGCTATCGCTCCCGCGATGAAGAACGCCGGCAGCAGACACATCACCACGTGCTCGCGCGCATACCACCGCACCAGATCGAGCGAGGCGGCTATGGCGGTCATGAACCGCTCGCTCCCGGGCGGCAGGAAGAAGGCCGCCGCGAAGAGTGCGACCATCCACAACAGGATTTTCAGCTCTTTGCTCCGTTCCATCGCCGTTTCAGATTCCCAGCAGACCCTTGATTTCGCTCTCCGAGGGGACGCGCCCCTTGATCCGCACCGTGCCGTCCACCACCACGGCCGGCGTGGTCATGACGCCCGCGTTGAGGATCTCCACGATCTCCTCCACTTTCGTGAGGCCGGCGTCGATGCCGTTTTCTGCGATCGCCTTTTCGATCGCCTCGTAGGTCGCCTTGCATTTGGCGCACCCCGTTCCCAATACCTTGATCTCCATAGTTCCGTATTTTTATAAAAGATTCGTCAGGCAATAGTAGGCGCCGATCGCTGCGAAGAGCACCCCGACGGCCCGGTTCAAACCCTTCTGCACGGCCTGCATCCGGCCGTAGAATGCGCCGATGCGCTGTGCGCCGAAGGCCAGGATCCAGGCGGCGGCCAGGACCGGCAGCGCCGTGGCCGCGGCGAACAGCACGGGCAGCAGGCAGCCCGCGTCGGCGGTCGCCGCCATCGGGATCAGCATCCCGAAATAGAAGAGACCGCTCGTGGGGCAGAATGCCAGGGCGAAGAGCATCCCGAGCAGGAATGCGCCCAGGCCGCCCTTGCGCGCCAGCTCCTCGCCGCGGCCGTCGAAGCCGAAAGAGGGGAGCCGGAGCCTGTCGCCGAAGAGCATGAACGCGCCGACGAGCAGCAGCGCCGGACCGACGAGCAGCGCACCGTAGCGGCCGATGAACCGCTGGATGCCGAACAGGCTCGACCCCTCGCGGAGCAGCGGAATGAGCGCCATGCCCAGAGCTGTGTAGGCCACGATGCGTCCGAGCGTGTATAGCAGGCCGTTTCGGAACACCCGCCGCCGGTCTCCGATCTGCCGGCCGATGAATCCCACGGCGGCGATGTTCGTCGCCAGCGGGCAGGGCGAGAGGGCCGTGAGCAGGCCCAGAAGAGAGGCCGTCAGAGCCGGTGTCGTGCTGTTGTCCAGCAATGTCTGCAACCACTCCATGACCTCTATTCCATCAGCGATTCGACCTTTGCCGCCACCGCGGCCCGGAACTTCTCGGGGGCCGTCCGGGCGTTGGCGAAGGCGTAGGCGGTCAGGTCTTCGCGGGTCTCCTCTCCCGCTTTCCATCGGCTGACGACCAGCGACGACCAGCCGACCTCGTACGCTTCGGCGATCTTCACGTTCTGTGCCTCGGAGATATCGATCGTTCGGAAAACGACCGACCCTTGAGCCAGTTCGTCGGCGAATCGCGCCTCGATCGCCTCCCGTGCGTTTCGCTCTATGGCCCGGCAGGTGGCGCAGCGCTGCCGGCTGTGGAAGCAGAGCACCTCGACCCGATCTTTTTGCGGCGCCTCTTCGGGGCGGGCCTCCCCCTGCGTGCCTCGGCCTGCGCAGGCGTACAGGCCGAGGCACAGGGCCGTCGTCAGAATGATTTTTTTCATTTCGTTCAGCATATTTGTAATTCGTCGAAATACGAACATTGCGGCCCGAAAAAAATGCCGCTATTCGCAGCACCGCCCCTTTTCGCAGGCGCATTGTGCGAAGAACCTGCCGAAGAGCGCCGAGGCGATCCGCCAGTTTTCGCGGTCGATGCAGTACTTCACTTTGGGCGTTTCGATCTCGCCCTGGATCAGTCCCGCCTCCTTGAGCTCCTTCAGATGCTGCGAAACGGTGGCTTTGGAGATGGGCAGCACCTCGTGGATGTCGCCGAAAAAGCAGCAGTTCTGCCGGGCCAGAAATTCGAGTATCGCCATTCTCGCCGGGTGTCCCATCGCCTTGGCGAAGCGGGCCGCCCGCTCCTGCTCCGACGTATATTTTCTCTGCTCCATCGGTTTCTTATTCGTTGTTCGCAAAACTACGAATAATATTCCGTGCTGCCAAATATTTTTCCGTTTTTTTGCCGCATGGCTGCCACTGCGGTGCGACATTTCGGGCACACGCCGCGGTGCGCCCTGCCGCCGCCGGCGATGGCTATTCCATCGGCCGGATCCGCACCTCGGTGATCCCCTCCAGCTCGCGGGCGAGGCGCTCGGTGTCGGTGAGCTCCTCCACCTCGCCGTAGTGGTAGGGGTAGAAGATCGCGGGCCGCAGCGCCTTCACGGCGGCGACGGCCTGATCCACGGTCATCGTGTAGGGCTGGTTCACGGGAAGAAAGGCGATGTCGATTCCGCGCAGCGCCTCCATCTCGGGCGTGGGCTCCGTGTCGCCCGCGATGTAGATGCGCGTGCCGCCCAGCGTCAGGACATAGCCGCAGTCCTCGCGCGCGGCGGGGTGGAAGTCGAGGCGCCCCTCCGTGGTGTTGTAGGCGGCCACGGCCTCTACCGTCACCCCCGGACGCGGCGTGGCGACGCTGCCCGGCCGCATGACCGTGCACCCCTCCATGTCGAAGGCCTCGGCCGTGGTCCGGTCGCAGAGCAGCTCCGTCTCGCGCACCTGCACCGCCTCCACGGCGGCCCGGTCGAAGTGGTCGTAGTGGGAGTGGGTGACCAGGATCAGGTCGGCCTTGGGCAGCGAGGCGTAGTCGGCGTATTCGCCCACCGGGTCGACGTAGATCCGACGCCCCTCGTGCTCGATGGCCAGCGAGGCGTGGCGGAAAAAGTGGAGCGTGGCCTGCGAGCCGTCGCGGAGCGTCAGCGTGTCGGCGGGGTAGGTCGGCGCGTCGTTGCGGTTGCGGCCGAAGAGGGAGATCAGTGACATGGCTTTGATTATCAGTTTATTCGTTTTTCTTGTGTCGCGGGATGGCGTTCCCGATGCACAAGATACGCAAAAAATCGAAAACGCGAAGCCGAAAATCGAAAATGGGGGAGGGTCGTAGCCGGGGGTGGCTGCGTGCACGACGGTGGCTGGAGGCCTCCCCCGGCGAGGGGGTGCGCTTTCGGCTCGCAGAGCCGGCGGGCCGCAGCCACCGGCGGCGAAGGCCCGCAACTCTGACGAGTCGGTCCTTCGCTGGCTGCGGCCCGAAAAGCGGAGGGGCATAATGGCCCGGCCGTTGCCCCTCGTCGGCCGGTCCCATTATTTTTTTCGTGCCGGCATGCAGTATTCGCCGCCTCGGCCGTTTATAGAGCAACGAAACCAACTCAACAACGCAAATGAAAAAAGTTCTTTTGATGGCCGCGGCTGCGGCTACGCTGTTCTCCTCGTGCATGAACAACAGCGACAACGGCTACGGCGAGCTCGAGCCCGTGATCCCCGGTCTTCAGATCTACGACTACGCATCGGTGCAGAACCGCATCGCCATGCAGCCCATCGACATGGCCCTGCGTCTGGCGATCCTCGAGGCCGAGGCCGACAAGCAGGAGGCCGCCACGGGCACGCGTCCGGCGCTCGAGCAGGTGCGCGTGGGCGCTACGCAGGTCTACGAGCGCTTCTTCGGTCAGAACAACGGCACCAAGATCGAGTCGGTGCCCGAAGGTTACCGCATCACGTTCGCTCCCACGACGATCAAGGACTACTATATGTGCAAGGGCACGATGACCGTCAAGACCGACGGCAAGCCCCTGAACGCGAGCCCCGTGCCCTGGACCGTCGAGCTCGATCCGGGCTTCCAGGTGCTCCTGGCCACGAGCGGCGCGCAGAGCTACCAGGCCGTCGACATGACGGCGGGCGAGTTCTCTATCGGCCGTCTCAACGGGCTCTACCAGATCACGATGCGCAACGTGGAGGTGGCGCAGAGCGGCAAGTCGATCCGCTCGGCATGGGACGGCTCCTTCACGCTGACGCCTCCCCTGGGCGGTGAGAATCTGGCCTGGTCGGACCTCTCGGAGAAGACCTTCACCTTCGACGGCAGCGCACGCGGCGCTTCGCTCTTCTCGCTCGACAACGCCACGTCGCTCGAATTTGCCTACGAGGCGGAGAAGGGCGTATTCGGCAGCCCCTACCAGATCCAGGGCGGCAAGGAGACCTGCCGTCTGCTCAACGGCGCGCTGCTCACCGAGACCTTCCCCTCGCCCCTGGTGACCATCACCTGGACGCTGCTGGGCAACTACCGCCTGCACCAGACCATCGTCTACAACGGCCACACCGTGACGCGCTAAACCGTCGCGATGCCCGACATGCGCGAACGGCGCTCCTCGCAAGGAGGGGCGCCGTTCCGTCTTTTTCGCGGGGGCGGGTTTCCGCATGCCGCTGCGCGGCTACTCGACCCGCTCGATCCGCCCCAGCGCGACGTACCACACGTAGCCCTCGGTCTCGGTGTAGCCCATCCCGCGCAGCAGCGCGAGGTAGTCGCCGATCTGCCGGGCGTAGCGCAGAGGTTCGGGGGCGCCGAACTTGTAGTCGACGGCCACGGCGCGCCGGCCGCGCAGCATCACGCGGTCGGGGCGCCGGACCGAGCCGCTGCCCGGCACCACGATCTCGTTTTCGTTGCGCACCTCGTCCCACCCGTCGCCGAACCACTCGCGGGCGGCGGGATGCTCCAGCGCGCGGTCGATCGCCTCGCGGAGCTGCTGCGCCTGCGCGGCGTCGAGGCTCCCGTCGGCCTGCATGCGCTCCACGGCGCCGCGGATGTCGGCCTCCGACGTCGCGCGCTCGAAGGCCTTGTGCATCAGTATGCCGAAGTTGCGCGGCGAGAGCTCCCGCTCGCCCTGTTCGAAGTAGCGCTGCGAGGGCAGCCGCAGCCGCAACCGCACGGGCGAGGTAGGGTAGTCCCGCACCACGGCGTGCTCGGCCCCCTCCTCCCGCCCGCCCGGGGCGGGGCCGGCGAAGGTGCCGAACTCGAACCGCTCGCCCGCCTCCGTGCGCTCGTAGCGCCCCTCCGCATCGCCGATGCGCACGCGCCCCTGCTCCGCGGCGAGGTTTTGCAGCAGCAGCCCGCCCACCGTGCGCGCCGACCGCTGGGGGATGAACACGTGGAGCGACTCGGCCGCGCGCGTGAGCGCCACGTAGAGCAGGTTCACGTTGTCGACATGGGTGTAGACCAGCTCGCTGTAGTACTCCTCCGAAAACCCCGACTCGGCCATCGCCTTGCGGTAGCGCACCGGAAAGCGCCCCACGGCCGCCGCCTCGCCGTCGCGGGCCTCGGCCCAGACGATGTTCTGCACGCCGCTCGCGCGCGGGTCGAGCGGCCACGAGCACCAGGGGATCACCACGGCGCGACGCTCCAAACCCTTGGCCTTGTGCACGGTGGTGATCTCCACGGCCCGCTCGCTCCGCTCCGTCGTCAGCGAGCGGCGGCTGCCCTGCTCGTCCCACCAGCGCAGGAAGAGGGGGATGTCGGCGATTCTGTTCGCCCCGAAGGCGATGATCTGCTCGTGCAGCGCCTGCAGGTAGGCCGTCTCGGCGGGGCGGTGTTGCAGGTCGTAGCGCATGACGATCCGCTCGAAGGCCTCCTCGGGCGCGTGGAGGCGCAGCGTGCGGAAGAAGGCGCGTTCGTCGTCATCGAGCGGCTGGTCGAACGGTCGGCCGAGGTATTGGTTGTAGAGCGCGCGGTGCAGCTTGTCGGCGGGGTTGAGGGCCAGGCGCAGGGCTGCCGTGACGAAGGCGCACACGGGGGCGCGGCCCACCACGAGCGCCTCCTGCGTCATCACGTCGAAGCGGTAGCGCTCCTCGGCGTTGCGCTGCTTGAAGTCGAGCAGCTCGGCGGCGACCTTGGCGCCGTCGGTGGCGCTGCGCACCAGCACGAGGATGTCGGCGGGACGGAATCCGGTGTCGATGAGGCGGCAGATACGCTCGACCACGGGGGGCCGCTCGGCGAAGGTCTCGATCGCCACGTAGCCCTCGCCGGCGTTGCGTCGGCGAGGTTGCTGCGCGTGGTCGCGGTAGGCGTCGGCGAGCGTGTCGCGCAGGGCCTCGGCCGTCGGGGCGCTCACCTCGCCGCGCGCCGCCGCCTCGTCGAGCGTGCGGTTCAGCTCGCGGTTGTCGCTCTCGACGATGCGCGCGATCGCCGCGTTGTTGAACGCCACCACCGCGGGCAGTGAGCGCCAGTTTTCGCGCAGGTCCACCACCTCCGTGTCGTCCGTGCCCAGCGCCTCGGCGGCCCCTGCGCGGAGGATCCGCCAGTCGCCGCCCCGCCAGCGGTAGATCGACTGCTTGATGTCGCCCACCAGCACCACCGACGTGGCGGTCGATTGCGCCATGGCGTTGTGCAGCAGCGGCAGGAAGTTCTCCCACTCGCGCTCCGAGGTGTCCTGGAACTCGTCGATCATGAAGCAGTCGAAGCGGTTGCCCACCTTCTCGTAGATGAAGGGGGCGTCGTTGCGTCCGATGAACTCGGAGAGCAGGTATTTGGTTTCGGAGAGCAGCATGGTGTTCTGCTCGTCGCACATGCGCTGCACCTGGGCGTAGAGGTCCGCGAGCAGCGCGAAGCTGCGGTAGTTCTCCCGGATGAGATCGCTCGTGTTCCACTGCCGCAGGTTGTCGTCGTAGAGGGCGCACATGCGTCGCAGGAGGGGTTGCAGCGCGCCGACGAGCGGCGCGGCGGGCGAGCCGGCCGCGCACCATCCGTCGGTCGAGGCGGCGCGCTTGGCCACGGTGGCCGTGTAGGGTTTCGGACCTTCGGCCGCCACCGCGTAGAAGTAGTTGGCGAAGCTGCGGCTCTTGCCCGCGAAGTCGGCGGCCGTGCACCCGGCGTCGGCGATCAGCCGCACGGCGCTCTCGGCCAGCTCGCGCATCTGCTGCCGCGTGCGCTCGGCCCGGGAGGTAGCCTCGCGCACGATGCGCGCCAGCTCCTCGCGGGGCCGGGCCGCGGACAGGGCCTCCTTGTTGCGCTCCTTGAAGAGCTCGCCGCCGAGCGCGAGGATGCCGTCGCGGATGTCCCACTTGCGCCCCTCGGCGATCCGCTCCTCGACGAACTCGGTGAGCCAGCGCCGCAACTCCTCGTCGACGGTGATGCGCTCGACGAGCGTGTCGGCGCTGCGCGTGAGCACCGAGGCGGTCTCGATCTCGACGTTGTAGTCGAGGTCCATGCCCAGCTCCTTGATGAAAGCGCGCAGGATGCGCTGGAAGAAGGTGTCGATCGTGAGCACCGTGAAGCGCGAGTAGTCGTGCAGGATGCGCGAGCGCACCTCGCGGGCACGGCGGCGCACCGTCGCGGCGTCGAGCCGCAACTCGCGGCAGAGATCCTCCAGGTAGCCGCTCGGGGCCCCCGATGCGAGCGCGTGGATCTCCTTGAGTATGCGCCGCTTCATCTCCTCGGTGGCCTTGTTGGTGAAGGTCACGGCGAGGATGTGGCGGTAGCGCTCGGGGTTTTCCACCGTGTCGCGCACGTATTTGTAGGCCAGCTGGTAGGTCTTTCCCGACCCCGCGCTCGCATTGAGGATTCTCGCTCTCACGCCCGTCGTTTTCGTTTGGTCCGAAACAAAAGTACGAAACAAATCGCGAACGACAAGGAGCGTTTGGCGGGATTTTCGTAAATTAGCCCCTGAATTGACAAACCGAAACGATATGAAACGATTGATTCTGACCCTCGTGGCCCTCGCTTCCGTCGCGACGCTCCGCGCGCAGACCTCCGTCGAGGCCGCCGCGGCCCCGACCGCCGACCAGTCGGCTGCCGCCCCGGAGGCGCGCAGCGAGTGGCTCTCCGAGTTCTCGGCCGTCGACCTGCGCGGCCCGATGACCGTGCGTCTGGTGCGGGTGCCCGATACGGAGGCGCCCCGCATCGTCTTCGACGCCGAGGGTGCACCCTCGGCCAAGTTCCGCGCCGAGGTCAGGGAGCGCGTGCTGCGCCTCACGGAGCGAGCCGACGCGCGCCGTGCCGGCACCACCTCGGTCACGGTCTACTACAACACCCTCGCGTCGCTCTTCGTCTCCGACGCCGCGGTGCGCTTCGAGGGGACCTTCGCGGCCACGCTCTTCGACCTGAGGATCGAGGGCGGGGCGCTCGTCGAGGGCGATCTCGACGTGCGCGACCTGGCCTTCGAGGGCTCGGGCAAGTGCCGCGCCACGCTCTCGGGGCGCGTCGACTACCTCACCCTCGCCCTCTCCACGGGCGACTTCTCCTCCTACGGCCTCGAAGCACGGTCGGTCGACGCCTCCGTCTCGGGCTCGGGCAAGGTCGAGGTGCGCGTGGGAGAGCGTCTGGTGGCCCGCACCACCACGGGCGGCAAGGTCGGCTACAAGGGCCAGCCCTCGATCGTGCGCGACGAGGCCAAGTTCATGGGCGGCGGCACGGTCCGCGTCGAGTAGGAGGGGGCGATGAAGGGTTTCCTGGCGGAGGTCGCCGCCGATCTCTACGGCCGCTACGGCGAGGCGCTCTCGCAGCGCGAGGTGCTGTTTCCGTCGCGGCGCGCGCGCCTCTTCTTCACCGAGGCGCTCTCGCGCGTGGCCGAGCGCCCCATGTGGCAGCCGCGTTGGATGACCGTCGACGAGCTCATGGAGGAGATTTCGGGGCTCCGCACGGCCGACCGCCTGCGGTTGCTCACCGAGCTGTGGCGCGTCTACTCCGCTTTCCACGACGAGCCCTTCGACCGCTTCTACTTCTGGGGCGAGATGCTGCTCGCCGACTTCGACACGATCGACAAGTACCTGATCGACGCCCGGCAGCTCTTCCGCAATCTCTCGGAGATCCGCGAGCTGGAGGCCGATCTTTCGTACCTCACCCCGCGCCAGTTGCAGATCGTGCGCTTCTGGTCGTCGCTGGGGCCCGAGGCCGACCTGTCGCAGGAGAAGCGCCGCTTTCTGGCGCTGTGGCGCTCGCTGGGCCCCATCTACGACGCCTATCGCGCGCGTCTGACGGAGCTGGGCATCGCCTACGGGGGCATGGTGCAGCGCGCCGCCGCCGAGCGCATCCGCGCCGGAGGCTTCTCGTTCGCCGCGCCGCGCCGCTTCGTCGTGGCGGGGTTCAACGCCCTGTCGGAGTGCGAGAAGGAGCTCTTCCGTCTGCTCTCTTCCGCTGCCGAGACCGATTTCTACTGGGACTACGACGACTACTATCTGCGCGACCGTGAGCAGGAGGCGGGGCTCTTCGTCCGCACCAACCTGGCCGAGTTTCCGCCCGTCGCCGGGGCCGTCTCCCACGACCACATGGCACGCCCCAAGCGGCTGGTCTCCGTGGCCGCCGTGTCGAACGCCGTGCAGTGCAAGTATGCGGCCGAGATCCTGCGCAGTCTGGCCCGCGAGCAGGGGGCGCCGCTCGACAAGGAGACGGCCGTGGTGCTGACCGACGAGAACCTGCTGCTGCCGCTGCTCCACGCCCTGCCCGACGAGCTGGGGGAGGTCAACGTCACCATGGGCTTCCCGCTCCGGCAGAGCCTGGCCTACACCTTCGTCGAGCGCCTCGTGGAGTTGCAGGCCCACCGCCGCCGCAAGGGCGGGGGGTGGACCTTCTACCACGCCGATGTGGCGGGGCTGCTGGCGCACCCCTACGTCGCCGGGTGCGACCCCGAGCTCACCCGCTCGCTGCAGGAGCAGATCGTCGACGAGCGCCGCATCTCGGTCGAGGCTGCGTGGCTGGCCCGCAACGAGCTGTTAGCCGCGCTCTTCTCCGCGGCCGAGCAGTGGCGCGACCTCTCCGACTATCTGCTGCGCGTGATCGAGGCCGTGGCGCGCCGCCCCTACGAGGGCGACGACGCCGGCGAGCGGGTGGAGTTCCTCGCCGTGCTCTCCGACCAGATAGTCAAGCTGCGCAACTCGCTCGACGGGTGCGACGTCGACCTCTCGACGGAGGTCTACGCCTCGCTGCTGCGCCGCCACCTCCAGACGCTGCGCATCCCCTTCGAGGGCGAGCCGCTCGAGGGGGTGCAGGTGATGGGTATCCTCGAGACGCGCAACCTCGACTTCCGCCACGTCGTCCTGCTCTCGATGACCGACGACAACTTCCCGGGCAACCGCCTCGCCCAGGCGTCGTTCGTCCCTTACAACCTGCGCGCTGCCTTCTCGCTGCCCACGCCCGAGCACCACGAGGGGGTCTACGCCTACTACTTCTACCGCCTCATCCAGCGTGCCGAGACGGTGCACATGCTCTACTGCGCCCGTGCCGACGACAAGTCGACGGGCGAGCCGAGCCGCTACATCCACCAGCTCGACTGCGAGAGCGGCCTGGGCGTGCACCGCATCGAGGCGGGCGTCGACGTCAATCCGATCCCCTCGGCGCCGATCGAGGTGGCGAAGGATGCCGCCGTCATGGCGCGCCTCGGCCGTTTCGTCGACCCCGAGTCGCCCGCCACGCTCTCGCCCACGGCTTTGTTCCGCTACGTCGCCTGCCCGCTGCGCTTCTACTTCCACTCCGTCGCGCGGCTCGAGACCGACGACGAGGTTGCGGAGGAGGTCGACGCCCCCATGTTCGGCACCATTCTCCACGCCGCCGCGCAGCGGCTCTACGCCCGTGTCGAGGGCGAGGCGCATCCCGCGAAGACGCTGCGGGCGCTGCTCTCGACCGACGCCGTGGACCGTGCCGTGGGCGAGGCGATCAACGAACACTGGCTGCGCGACGAGCGGGCCTCGGAGGCCGACTACACGGGCAACCTGCTGCTCGTGCGCGAGATCGTCGTCCGCTACCTGCGGGGCGGGGTGGTGCCCTACGACGCCGCCCACGACGCTTTCGCCGTGCGGGGCCTCGAGCGCGAGGTGGCCTACGCTTTCCCGTTCCGCTGCGGCGGGCGCGAGCTGCGGGTCAAGTTCTCCGGCATCGCCGACCGCATCGACTCGCTCGACGACGGCACGCTGCGCGTGGTCGACTACAAGACCGGCGCTCCGCACCTCGAATTCGCAGGCTTGGAGAGCCTCTTCACGGGCGAGGGGCGCCACCGGCTGTCGAACATCCTCCAGACGCTGCTCTACTCCATGATGCTCCACCGCTCGGAGGGGCGCGACGTCGTGCCGGCGCTCTACTACGTGCGGGCGATGCACCGCCCCGACTATGCGCCGCAGCTCGACGACCGGGGAGACGGCGTGCGCGGCGCCCGCTACTCGTTCTACGCCGAGCGCTTCGAGGAGCTGCTGCGCGCGACGCTCGCCGAGCTCTTCGACCCGGCCGTCCCTTTCCGTCCGTGCCACGATCCCGACACGTGCACCTTCTGCGACTTCAACCTGCTCTGCCGCAGAGGGGCGAAGTGAGTAAGTAATAAGTGAGAAGTAAAAAGTGAGAAGTTTTTAAGTCGAAAATGGCGGCTGCGGGCTGCCGGCTCTGCGAGCCGAGGGTGGCTGCGGGCTGCCCCGGTTAAGAGCCGGGTTTTATTATTTGCGTTTGCGGCACTCCGCGTCGGGGAGTTGCAGCCTGCCGGTTCTGTGAACCGATGTTTTCGCGCACGATCTCTCTTTGCCGGCTGGGGCGGTCGCGCCCGAGGCGCGAGCCGGCAAAGAGACGAAGCCGAAGGCTTCGCGATTCACAACTCCACCTTGAAATAACCCGCGCCGCTGCGGCGGGCGGCTTCGAGCCCGATCGCCGAATCCTCGAAAATGAGCGTCTCGGCGGGTGTGCACCCCTCGCGGCGCATCGCCTCCAGAAAGCATTCGGGCGCCGGCTTGGGCCGCTCGACGTCGGCTCCCGTGAGGATGCCGTCGACGCACCCCTCGGGTGCCCGCTCCTCGCCCGGGGCGCCGAGCCCGAGGTGCCGCATCGCGTTCAGGATGTTATCCGGGCTGCCCGTCGAGACGATCCACACCCGGCCGCCCTGCGCGCGGAAGGCGCGGCAGAACGCCCACAGCGGCCGGTTGAGCCGCAGCGTGTCGAAAAACCGGGGGTAGAGGGCGATCTTGCGCAGCCGCAGCCGCTCGCGCTCGGCCGGGTCGGCGATCCAGTACCGGGCGAGGAACTCGTCGCACCGCATGCCGAACCATCGCTCGGCATACTCCTCCTCGGTGAGCGCGTAGCCGCTCTCGCCCAGCGCCGCGACGTAGGCCTGCGTGTTGGCCCGCCGCGTGTCGGCCAGCGTCCCGTCGAAGTCGAGCAGGAGCAGTCGGATGCGAGCGCCCGGCGTCACGTCAGTCGAAGGATTGCATGCCCGTCTGTGCGATGCGCATGATGCGCTGGTACTCCGAGGGCGAGAGCTCCATGAAGAAGTAGTGGATCGGATCCACGCGCATGCCGTCGAGGCGGATCTCGTAGTGGAGGTGGGGTGCCAGCGAGAGCCCCGTGTCGCCCGACAGGGCGATGATGTCGCCGCGGCGCACGCGTTGCCCTTTCTGTACGAGGATGCGGCTCAGGTGGCCGTAGAGCGTCTCGTAGCCGTTGCCGTGGTCGATCGTGACGGTCTGCCCCGAGGTCGAGTTGCGCATGGCTACGCTGGTCACCGTGCCGTCGGCCGTGGCGAAGACGCGCGAACCCTCGGGGATGGTGTAGTCGACCCCCTGGTGCGACTTGAGCGTCTTGAAGAAGGGGTGGAAGCGCATGCCGTAGGAGGCCGTGAGCAGCGTCAGCTGCTTGTTGATGACGGGCTGGATGGCCGGGATGCTGCCCGCGCGGCGCCCGGTCGTGTCGATGCGGCGCTGCAGGTCGAGGTAGGTGGCGTTGAGGGCTCGGAGCCGCTCCTCGAGGTCGTCGGTGCGCCGGCGCAGCTCGCGGCGCAGCTGGCGCGACGAGCGGCCGATGATCTGCTCGTAGGTGGCGGCGTGCGACGTGCGCCCCTCGGCGTCCAGGTCGTAGGGCTCCGACTCGAAGAGGGTGCGGAAGACGCCGCGGTCGCGCTCGGCCAGGTTGTCGAGCACGGTTGCGAGGGTGTCGTAGCGCGCCGTGAGCGCCTCGTACTCGCGGCGCAGGGCGTCGGTCGAGTGCTTGAGCTCGTACTCCACGGGGGTGTCGAAGAAGAACGAGAAGCCCGCGTAGTAGAGCAGCGCCATGCCCAGTCCCGCGAGCAGGTGCACCACGGCGCGTATCGCGCGCTGTTTGCGGCGTCTGCGGCGCCGCAGTCGGACGAGATCTTTCTTGCCGGCCATCTCAGAGGGTTTCGTAGTTGGTTTCGCGCATCCGGGTCATGAGCTCTTCGTACTCCTCGGCGGTCATGTTGCGGTTGAAATAGTTGATCGGGTTGACCGGCGTGCCCTTGTGTATCACCTCGTAGTGGAGGTGGGGGCCCTTCGAGAGCCCCGTGTTGCCCGTCAGTCCGATGATCTGCCCGCGCACCACGCGCTGCCCGCGTTCGACGAGCACCTTGTCCAGGTGGGCGTAGCGGGTCTTGTATCCGAACTCGTGGTCGAGCAGGATCATCCGCCCGTATCCGCCGTTGTAGCCGCTGCCGTCGGCCGTGACCACCGTGGCGTCGCCCGTGGCGAAGACGGGCGTGCCGCGGTCGCAGCCGAAGTCCACGCCGTTGTGGGGGCGCGTATAGCCCAGCACGGGGTGGAAGCGCCGGTGGGTGAAGGCGCCGATGTGGTTGCCGTGCAGCGCCTTGCGGTCGATGGGCCAGATGGCCGGAATGGCCGATGCCAGCTGCTCCTTGTTGCGCGAGAGGGTCTGCAGCTCGTCCATCGAGCGCGAGGCGAGGTAGAGCTCGCGCGCCAGCTTGTCCATCTGCTCCCACGCGGGCACCATCAGGCGGGCGAACTCGTCGTCGGCCAGCGCGGCGTACTTCGACGCGGGGTAGGGCTGCCACACCCCCTCGATCGAGAGCGAGTCGGTGCCGAAGAGGGCGCGGTAGACGTGGTTGTCGCGATGGCGGATGCCGTCGAGCTGCCGCTGGGCCGTGCGGATGCGCTCCTGCAGGATGCGGTAGCGGATCACCAGGTCGCGGTTCTCGCGGTTGATCCGATACATCTTGGGGGTGTAGAAGAAGTAGGAGAAGAGCACGTTGGCCACCGACACGAGCATGAAGCCGAGCAGCACCTTGCGGATCGTGCGGTAGATGCGCAGCCGCACGGTCACGGCCGAAACCTCGGCCTGCGGCGCGCCCTGCGCCGCCTCCGCATGCGCCGAGGCGCGTTTCCGATCGTTGCCCTTCATCCGAAAAAACTCCATTGATTCGTGCAAATTTAGCGTAAATTGTGTAATTTTGCAACCCGAGTTACCAACGAAAAAACAGGATAAAACGATATATGATGGAATCGAATGAAATTCGCCGGGCCTTTCTCGACTTCTTCGCATCGAAGGAGCACGCGATCGTGCCCTCGGCCCCGATGGTCGTCAAGGGCGACCCCACGCTCATGTTCACCAACGCGGGCATGAACCAGTTCAAGGATATTTTCCTGGGCAACGCACCCCGCAAATACCCCCGCGCGGCCGATACGCAGAAGTGCCTGCGCGTTTCGGGCAAGCACAACGACCTGGAGGAGGTGGGCCACGACACCTACCACCACACCATGTTCGAGATGCTGGGCAACTGGTCCTACGGCGACTACTTCAAGCGCGAGGCCATCGAGTGGGCCTGGGAGCTGCTGCACGACGTCTACGAGCTCCCTGCCGATCGCATGTACGCCACCGTCTTCGAGGGTTCGGAGGAGGACGGCGTGCCCTTCGACCAGGAGGCCTACGACTACTGGTTGCAGTTCCTGCCCGCCGACCACATCATCCGCGGCAACAAGCACGACAACTTCTGGGAGATGGGCGAGACGGGTCCCTGCGGCCCCTGCTC
>ERZ778514.1380-NODE-1380-length-18286-cov-4.903955_pt1 | contig 18286 bp, 16 predicted proteins | sample MGYA00510344_ERZ778514 | MGnify/ENA primary metagenome ERZ778514 (study PRJEB29527, sample SAMN07138968) | mouse gut metagenome | material: feces | host: mouse | place: China:Nanjing | collected 2016-01-25 ... | reverse complement strand
TTGATGCTTTCGTCAAAATTTACAAACATCCGGATATCGTCATATACCTCATTAAAATAATTCATCGTCACGTTTTCGAGAATCCAGGTTACACGGCTGCGTCTTCTGGCTCTTTATGTGTTTTCAGGCATCTCATCACTTCATATCCGATCTTTCGCAGGCCGGAAGATCCTCTCTTGGATATTTTTCTCTCTGTTCCAATGAACTGCCCTGATTGATATGGCGGCGCGTCGATTCCTGCGTGGGCTATCAGGGCTTTTCCGCTATGGAATCTTCTCACATCCCCAATCTCTGCAATCAATTTAGGCGCAAGGACATTTCCAACACCTCCCATTGCCCTGACAACCGGATATTCCGGCAGACTCTTGGCTAATGCCTGCATCTGTGTTAGAATAGTCATCAGAGTGTTAGGTTCATAAGCAATATCTGCTTTATCCAATAACTCTTTTAATCTTCTGTTTTCGTCCTGGAGATTTCGCACTAACTTCCGAAGTGAATCTAAATTGTATGCTTCTACATTCATTTATCCCACCATCTTACTTATCACTTTATATTCTTTCATCAGTGAAACCACCATCAGAGGTTACTACCATTGTACAACAGACTACTCATATCAATATAGTTCTCCCATCCCCGGTTTTGTTTTTGCTGAATTCAGGCGAACTAACTGTACCCCGCTTGCATAATCTCTAATTTCCCATTCGGATTTAGATTCGCAAGTTCTCACTCTTTTACAGCCTTTTTGCATCCATTTCAGTTCAAATTTATTTTCTCTATGTCCTCTATACTTGTCAATGCCTGAATATCTTCAAAATACCAATCGCTGCATTCATCATAAAAATGTTTATCTTTTCTCTTCTTAAATATGCGAAATGGTCGCTTTCCAGAATTATCATATATATGACATACATCACAGACTCTTACTACATCTTTCACTAAGCCCAACGCTCTATCATATCTTGAAATTATTTTTTCTTCTGGAACATCATGGCCTCCCGATTCTACCCTTGATTTCACACGCCAAATATTAATTGCAGGATCTGCGGTGAGGATATAATAACAACGAATAAAGTATCCTTTTTCTTTCGCTCTCTCCAATAACCTCAGATTACGCTCTGTAGACAACACCGTTTCAAAACAAAACTCATTCATCTGCTCAATATGTTCTTCCCGTTGTTTTTCTGCTAATTGCGCCGCTTCCAAATCTGAACACTTTAAATTCTTCTTTATTTCATCAGTATTAATATAATCCATCGGAGGTTTTAACAACTCTGTGAACGTACTTTTCCCTGATCCATTAGGCCCAGCAAATACGACTACTTCAGGCTTTTTTTGCAATACGTTCACTGTAACGCCCCTTTCTCATTCTTGTTCCGATCTCCACTCTCGTTCCATCATTACTCTCATGATATATCGTTTGTGTCTGTCTATCATAAACAACTATAGGAATATCTAATGCTTTCTTCTTTTCCAATTCAATTTTTACTGCCGCATTTGCACGTTTCACAACTGCCTCATCAGGAATATATTCTTCACGTTTCATATCATTCTCCTTCCTACTACGTTATAAATGCTAATAAGAAATTCAACTGATGTTGTCTGCCCTAACATCTGTCTATATCGCTTCTTTTGTAATAAGTTCAGTATACCATTATTCTTCTGAACATAGAAGATTATGTTTTTCATTTTCTCAATTTCAATAAAAAATTTGCAAACTGGCAGGCTGTCCCTCACACACAGCGCTCCATAGGATTGTGTCAAGCTAAGACTAAATAATTTTTACCCTTTTTTAATATTTTCCTGATTCTTTAATGCAATCTCTAACAGTTCTGTCGCGACTTGATCAGACTTGATTCGCATCAGATTATCCCATGCGCCTTCTTTGCTCAACAAGTTCATTCCTCCATGCCACACAAGTTTAACGTCTATAATGACAAAGTGTTTATTCACTCCATCGTTATAATCGTCACTACTACTTCTGCTTCCTTTCTTGCTTTTACAAAATAGATAAAGCGTTCTATTCTTTCCTGTATAAACTCTGGACTGGATACAATACTTTTCTTTCGCACGCCTCTGCCTGATCTTGATCTTTCTACTAATGCTATGCCTTTTCACCACCTTTCACGTGATTGTCAAAATCAAAAACGATGAATCGACATGTGCCATATCGAAACTATACTCCTAATACATCTTCTCTATACCCAAGAAGATGCTCTATTATTTTCTTAAGCTTAAGCTCCTGTACCTCTTTTGGCATAAGCATCCATTCTTGATTTCCGTATATGCTATCTCTTTCTTTGCTTTATCAACTGATTCCGTACTACTTCCAATTTCGAGATTGTTTCTTTTGATATCTTCAATTCCAGTGTTTTCGAATTTACAAATGAAATTATTTCAAATGCAGAAGCCTTTTTTCGAAATAACTCTTTTAAGTACTCTATATCACTTTCTTCTATTTTTCTATAAGGAATCACTTTCTTTTTAAATTCACTTGGCACTAATTCTCTTACACCACCTCCATAATAACGGCCATAAAACTCACATTGTGCTAATGTCATTGAATTATAAAAACAAAATACTACACTATTCTTATCATATCCTTCATTCAAACGTATATGATAACCAGCATCAGTAGTATGGATGTCCATTTCATTAATATATAATCTTGGTAATATATCATAACGTTTAAAGAAAATAATATCTCCTTTCGCCACTATCGGGACACCATACCAAGGAGTTCTGTTTGCACATTTAAACCTTTTTTTCAACTCTATGCCTTGTATTTTTTGTTCTCCGGCCCATATTAAATATTTATCTAATTCTAACGGTAAATTTTTTCGCGGTACTTTTGCTAAATTTAACAAATAGACAGGCTTATTTCGTTCTTTTATTTTTTCAAAAACCTCCTCATCAATACATATAATATTATCTGTAACAAATGAAGATTTCTGCAAAATCGGTAAAACCAGTTTTCTACATCTGTATGTCTCTACTTGTTCTTCTGTAAGAATAAAATATTTATTCCCTCCGGTTACTATTCCCGGAGCCGTTGTTCCTATCTTTTCAATTTCCGTATAAATCAAAGAAAGATTCTTTAACAAAAAAATATCTTCATCCTTTAAAATTGCATTTGACCATTTCTGTAATGGCTTATTCTTTTGAATAATATTTCTACTCACAATTGTTCTTTCTATTGAATTCGAATAAACTTCATAAAGAATGTATGGAAGAAAGTTAATTTTATTTGTTAGATAAACTAAACATATTTCTTGTTCTATCTCTGCAAATACACATTCCTCAAAACATATAACATGTATTGTATTAAATTTCGATTCCAAATAGCTTCGCAATTTTTCAGCATACTGTACCTGCAGAAATTCCATTGGTAATACAAAAAAAAGTGTACCATCAGGACGTAATAACTTACACGATGCCAACACAAATGCAACCCACATATTTTGCATTGCAGACGAAGGTAAACCCACTTCTTCACAAAATTTCTTCGCCTTTCCTATATCTGCTTTATTCATCGTCTTTAAACTAATATATGGTGGATTCCCTATAATAAGTGAATATCTATCATCATTTATAGACGCATATCGAATAAAATTCTCACATTCTACCGTTAACTTTTCACATCCATATTGCTGTTCTATTTCTTGAACCTTTTCCTGAAATAATTCCACTGCTTCCACATGATTAGAACATGACAATAGTAACGGAAGAAACCTTCCGTCTCCTGCGGAAGGTTCCAAAACATTAACAAAATCTTGCTTCTCTTTTTTAAGATACACAACCATGAATTTTACTAATTCTGGAGGTGTATAATATGAACCGCTTTCCTTTCGATTTCCCATCTACTCTCCTACCTCAAATGCTCCATTTATATACTATTATTATTCACCTTTTATAAATGCCTGATCTATGTATTCATTAAAAATCATATTAGTTTCGATATAAATATCTTTTTGCTACTCTGTTAATCTACCTTCCCGATACAATTCTTCCAGCTCTTTTAGCTGCGTCTTCAACTGCGCTGCATTCCAATAAATATCTGTTCTTCTGATATCTAAATGCAACATATTACACATACTTTTACCAACAGATGTTTTCCCAACCACATATCCCTTTTCATTCCGTTCCAAATGCTCATCAAATTCTGGATCCGCCGGATCCACGAATCCACTCTTTCCATTATGTGGCCGCGCAATATCTTCTGTTGGCCATTTGTCTGACTTGGACAAATTACATCTCGGACAGGCTAAAACCAGATTATAATAATCTTTTTCCCGTTTTTTATCCAGACTCTTCGGGACAAAATGATCTATATGAAATTTCTGATGCAGTACATTTCCATTTTTTCCACAATAGCCACACAGATAGTAAAAATCTTGTTCCAACTGTTCTCTGCCATCCTGATAACACTTTAACTCTGATACGTCATTCCGCCGCCGGATAACTTTATCACCATGTACTCTCAATATTCCCTCCTCTATTTTAACACCTGCTATTCCATCTTATGTTCTGCAATAATCGCATTTCCCAGTTCCAATATACGCTGTAACCGCTCCTCAAATTTTGAGTCCAACATATTTTTAGGTAATTTTTCTACCATCCCATAGGATGATAAAACCTTATACAACTCCAGAAATTCTTCCTCATTGGCCCCTAACTCTCCTTGATGTTTCTTCTCTAAAAGCTCCTGATACCGCTCCATTTTCTGTTTTCGGCGAGTCTGAAATACCTTCGCGCTCTCCAACAAAACCTGAATAAAATCTCTCAGATCCGCTTCCTTTTTCTGGTCTGCTGCCTCAGTATCAAAAATATTTTTAGAGTATTTATCTCGCTTTGCCACAAGTCCGTCCGAAATCTGCTCCGTATCCACCGCAGTCATAATAAAGCATTGGATATCACGCATAGAATCATTGATATAATTAATCAATGTAGTTCCGTTAAAACCATAACTCCTTACCATTTTATAATCAATTAATAACACATCAATCTGTTTCTCATAAATCTTATCCAGAATATCCTGTTTACTCTTACAATCATCTATCAGCACCAGTTCAAGCTCTTTACACCGCCGCTTTAGTGATCTCCTATAAATTTCAAATTCTGTTGGTTCATCATCAATATATCCAACTCTATACATTCCGGCCTCCTAATATAATCTTTGCATAAAACCCTGTCTCTGTTCTCTGGTTCTCACTCAAATCAATGACTCCATTATACTCGGATATGGTGCGATTTACAATCCACATTCCCATTCCAGTTCCATCGTCTTCATCCTCACCGTCAAAATGATGCCCGCTCTCAAACGGTTCTAAGATCAACTTCGGCCGCTTTTTATATTTGGGTATCAGTCCCCATCCACTATCCTTATAATCCATGGATAATCCAGTTTTAAATCCGTATATATTCAGATTAATCTCACGTTTCTCCAATTTCCTATCCATTTCCTGATCAAAAGACGCCAGACTGTTAGCAATCAAATTACTAATAATATTCTCAATATCAAATTCAAAACACCAAAGTTCAATATCTGAATCGCATTCATAAATTAAATCCGTTCCACTTTTATTCAAAATATCGTTCCACGTATTCATATATTGTTCCAACATGGTTCGAATATTATGCTTTCTTCTCTTTCGTTTGTCTTTTTTGATAGATTCAATTGTGATACCAAACCATGATGCAAAATTTTTCTTCACTCTGATTGCACGCAGGATATTTTGCAGGGCATATGCCACATCATTATCATATTCTATAGCTTCATAAGCTGCATTTAACTCAAGGCCGATATTATTGGTAGATGTTCGAATCTCATGCATAAACATATTGGTAATAATCCCTGTCGTAGCTAACGTCTGAAGCATTTTATTCTCATTCCGCAGTTCTTCCAGTTCTTCCTCCTGCTTCTGCTCCATGTTCGTCACTAGTTTCACAACATCTTTTGGATTTGCAGAGGGAGGCAAATTCTGTTTTGAAGGCTGTTCCTTTGCCTCCTTTGGTTTTTCCTGCCGTTTCCTGACAGCTTCTTCCTCTTCCCATCTTTTCCGTTCTTCTGCAAGTTGACGCATTCTTTCCAAGTCAGCCGCCAATTGATCCTTTTTATCCGCATACCTTGCCAATTTACGTCCTACAGACTGCCGATCCCGTTCAAACTCCGAGATCACAAATAACAAAATCCGTTTCAGTTGCGAGAGCCCCTTCCCCTCCTGAATGCCATTCCGGTTAGATGCATCCTCTAGGTTTGTATTCTCTCTGGATATTGACACGGTCCCTAACATCTGTTCCGAACCAACACGCCAATTCCCATTCTCCTTTCCAAGACCAGCCGGAGAACGGTTCCGCCTAGCCGAAAGCTCTAACCAATCAAAATCATTATCCCCATACTCGCCGTATGGGCGCACACGGAATTGATCACGATATAGCTTAATTCCGCCAAACTTTTTGGCTAGATTTGCCCTGCCCGTGATATCCTTAGAATAAAATCGCTCCCGTTCCTTTTTGTTTGCGATTATTTTATAGAAATACAGTACGCCTTCAAAATCCCCGATATAATTCTCTTTCTCCCCTATTTCTTCCATGTTAAAAGACTCTTTTTTCTTTTCCCCTTGCAGATACGCCTGCTCCTGCTCATCGAATCCCGCCTCTGTATATACCTCCTGCTCTTCCCCACGAAAATCAAATTCATTTCTTATAATCTGAATATCCACCAGGTTACCAGTAACCTGAAAATCAATCCGATAATCATAAGATTCCACATTTGCACTGGTTATCAATGCCTCTTCCACACTAGTCGCATCATCAAAAAACCAAATACAAAAATTCTGTATCACATCCGGAGGCAACAGATTCTCCAAATGATTTCTAAGACGTTTCATTGTCCTTTCATCCCAAACATCATGAAGATGATCCAATCGAAATGCCGTCCCGGTTCCTGAAAAATTATATTTCTCTATCTCTGACACCACCACCCAGTTTCTCCAGCTTCCAATTCCAACATGCTCTAGCAGAGACACATCTGTATCATAAACTTTTGCTTTTACTTCCGATATCCTTTTACTTCCATCAAAGTCCCGCCAATCTACAATCCACTCCAGACCTCCTTCTTCTGAAATCGTAAGCATATCACATTCATCGGACATACGATCCAAAGCAAACCGACCAATTCCTTTTGCTCCTGTTTGTATCCTTCCATTCTTTGTAACATAAGAACTTTTCTTGGAAGAGTTGCCAATTGTCATCCAATGGGTACGCAGTACCTCCTCTCCTTTATATTGGCAAACTATCCCTCACACAAAGCGCCCCATACCCCACCTGCGGATTGGGATACTCCGTAAATCCCGGCAACGGCCTCGCCCCACGCCGTAAATACGCCTTCACCTTCTCCCCGTACAAATAAGGATCATTCCCCCTCACAATCCCCCATTCCATCATCAGCGCCGCTCCGCCTGTTGCAAACGGCGTGGCAAACGAGGTCCCGCTCACCGCAGCATAGCCTCCGCCGACTGCCGTTGTCATAATGTCAATGCCCGGAGCTGCGATATCCGGCTTTACGATATTCTCCCCCCATCTTGAGAGCGAACCGCGCCCCGAAAAATCCGCATAGGCAAATGTCAGGCCATTATATGCCCCTACTGATATCACCCGTCTAGCTGTTGAGGGAATGGTCAATGTCATATTATCTGTCGGATACAAAAAGGCGGTTCCTTTATTCAGTACTCCTTCACTTGGCAGCCACATCTGGAATTCCCCCGACACGATATCTACCGGAACCAGCACGATCCGCCAGACGCCGCTGTTTATATAGCTCTCCCGCGGGATCATATCAATATAGATCTCCTGCGCCGTACTGTAGGGACTTGGCTCCCCATAATACAGGAGGATTTCTGTCTGCCCTGCTACATATCTCTGAGGGCCCAGTATCTCCTGCACCGGTCCAATCCGGATTCCTGACGGCGATATAATGGATATGTCCATCACATCCACATATTCCTTCCAAATCTGTACATTCAATGACGGCTGGTTATCCTGAACGGCAAGCTCGATCACTGCCTCACTCTCGTCCGTAATCCTCCCAGATACATGTCCGGCGCTCGCCGCCTCATTGCCCGCTCCGACACAGATACAACTCTTCCAGACATTAGAGATATCGTCGATAAATCTCTCCAAAAGCGATGTTCCGTCATGTGTTCATTATAACTAGGGGAAAGTTACTGTAAAAAAATTTGCAGCCTTTACACTGCCTGTTTCTCTATCGGATAAGGCGACTGATACTTAAATACAATATCAATGCTCTTATCTCCATTCACAACAATCTTTTCAATCAACTCTGTCACAATTTCTCTTGTCACTTCGGATAATGTTCCATACTTGATAAATTTCTCTATCCAGTTTTCATAAGATTCCTCTGCCTCTCCAAAGCGGTCTTTCTTCTGCTCTGCCAACCGAATCTTCTCTCTGATCTCTTTGTCCTGCTTTTCATAGTCTGTCTTATAAGAGAGATATTCTTCTTTATCCAGAACACCATCCACATAATTTTCATAAGTTTTCTTTTTATACTTCTGAATGGCTGCAAGCTCTTTTTGCAACTGTTCAATCCGTTGGTCTGCTTCTGCACATCGCCTCTGCACCTCCTTTCTCCGATCTGCTGCTTTTAATATTTCATCCTTATCACTTTCTTTCAGCGCCAGTTCCGCTTGTCTTTGGATTTCATTTTTTACAATAGAATCCAATACTTCTTTTTTTATGAAATGAGAATAACAAACTGTATTTCCTTTTTTGTGATAGGTACCGCACTCATAACCATCCCGACAGATAACCCGCTGAAAATTATATCCGCAATCTCCGCAGACAATAATTCCTGCATATGGATTTACCTTTCTCACTTCACTAAGAAAGCCCGGTGTACGTGTTCTTTTCTTCATAAGTTCCTGCACCTGTTCAAACGTATCCTTGCTGATAATTGCTTCGTGCATTCCTTCTACGATATACTGCTGTTCCTCTGGAATATATTGATACTTTTCCACTTTATAGGATATCTTTTCTGATTTATGCTGTACCATAGCGCCTGTATAAACCCTGTTTCGCAAAATCACATTGATCGTAGGATATGCCCACCCCTTTGCACCAGCCTTTTCTAATGCATTGGTATATTTTAGCCCCTGCACCTTTCTCTTATATTCTGAAGGTGTCAAAATCCCTTCCTGATTCAGCTTTCTTGCAATACCATCTCTGGAATATCCTTCCAGACTCATATAAAAGATTCTCCGTACCACCTTAGCCGCCTCTTCATCTACAAGAAAATGGTGCTTATCTGCCGGATCTTTCATATAGCCATACGGTGCAAACCCAGACATAAACTGCCCCCGTTTCTTCTGTGCAGTCAATGCGCCTCTGATTTTCTTAGAAATATCACGACTGTACATATCATTAAACAGAGTCTTGAACTGTGCCAATTCTTCATTGCTGTGATGAACAGAATCCACGCCATCCAAAATTGCGATATACCGCACACCCAGAGCTGGAAAAACACGTTCTATATAATTACTGGTTTCAATATGTTCACGTCCAAGCCGGGAAATATCTTTTGTAATAACGCCCTGCATTTTTCCTTTGTAAATATCTTCCATCATCCTTTGAAATTCCGGTCTATTCGCAAAATAAAGCCCGGAATAACCATCATCAATATAAATATCTGCGATTTCCAAATCGTCTGATTTACTCACATACTCACGAATCAGTTTCATCTGATTTTCAATACTTTCACTGACTTTATTCTCTCCATCATCCTTCGACAAACGACAATATACACCCATCTGATACATCATATCACCCCATCTTTCTCAAGTATTTTATCTGCTGAATTCTCCATTGAAGAAAACTTAAAATATATATCTAGTTTCTGATCGGGATAAACATAAATTTTATCAATCAACTCTACAAGCACTTCTCTGTTAAGCTGCTCTACCGTTATTTTCCTGCGATTAAAATGCTCCTGGCATATCTTTGTTTCATTGACAGCCGATTGTTGACTTTGCGCCTTATGGTTCAGTTCTGATAATTCTTTTTGATATTTCTGATTCTCTGTTTCATACATCTGTTTTAATTCCAGATATTCTTCTTTGGAAAGCACTTCATCCATAAACTGTTCATATGCTCGTTTTCGGTATTCCAGATTTCTTTCTATTTTTGCCTGCAATTTTGCAATTTTACTATCCAGTTCTGGTTGCATTTGTCTGATTTGAGTTTCCAGATTCTTCACATCCATCTTCATCTGTTTCAGTTGCAGATTGATTACAAATACAACCAGTTCATCCAGCTTTTCAAATGTAATATGATTTAGTTCACAATAATTCTGCCCCTGCTTCTGGTGAAAACCGCACATATATCCATCATAGCCATTATGAGAGGATAGATAACGTTTTCGCATGGCAGTTTTACATTTCCCGCAAAAGAGCAGTCCCACATACTTATGCGGTTCCTTGTTTTTATCAAAACAAGGAACTCGGCGACCTTTTCTTATTTGCTGAACCAAATCAAATTCTTCTTTAGAAATAATTGCTTCATGTGCATCCGGCACCAGTTCCATTTCTTCCAAAGGAATTGACCTTCTATAACTCAGCTTATAGGATGGCTTTTCATACTTCCGAATTACAACAGCCCCTGTATAAACCAGATTCTTTAAAATTCCTCTCACAGCAGATGATGTCCATACGCCTGTTCCCGTATCCCATACATAATTGTTTTTTAAAACGTCCTTTTTGTATTTTGCAGGACAAGGGATTTCATCTTCATTCAAAGTCCTGCAAATAACCGTACATCCAAACCCATTCTGATACATTCTGTAAATTCTTCGAACAATCTCAGCCGCATAAGGATCAACTTCCAGATGATTATGAATGGTTTTACTTTTCACATAACCATACGGAGGCTGCTTTGGTGTATATTCGCCCATTCTTCTTTTTGTCTGAATGGTCGTCTTAATCTTTTTGGACGTGTCTCTCAGATACATATCATTCAGTAAAGTTTTGATTTCTATCATCTCATCATAAGTTCCAAGTGCCGAATCATAATTATCCAAAATCGAAATAACCCGAATCTGTTTCTCCGGGAAATGTTTGCCCAGATAATAGTTGGTATCAATATGTTCTCTTCCAAGTCGTGATACATCCTTAAAAATCACCATATTGATAACACCAAATTCAATATCTGCCAGCATCTGCCGAAATTCAGTTCTTTCAAAATTACTTCCGGAAGCCCCGTCATCTACATAAACTTTTTTCTCCATAATGTCATTCTGCTCTGCCATATAATCTCTCGCCATTTGAATTTGAGAGTGAATACTATTGCTGTATTCCCCCTCTTTGTTTTGCTCCTCAATGGAAATTCGGCAATAAATTCCTGCCTTATACATTCTACCCCTCTTTTCATTGGTCTTGCATAGTCATTGTCTTTAATTGTCTTTATCTTACAACAAGACTTCTAGAAAATCAACCTGCAATTTTTCGTTCCGTTAGATTCTGAATACACTGAGTTAATGTCTTTTCCCCAGTAAAATGCACTCGAATCTGATATCCTGCATGTTCATAGCTTACATCCTCTTTCTGAATTTCTTTTTTTGTATCCAGAACTTCTGCAGAATCGAATAATGTATTCATGCTATATGCCTCCTTCAGCATACAGTTCTCTCTACATCCTATGCCGGCAGGATTGTACAAAAGTATACAGTACCAACTCTTATTGTTTAGAATAAAACATGAACTAATCTATCAGGAAGTAATGCTGCCCCCCATGGCTCCGGCTGAATGGAAAGATCGGGAACAGCTCTGGAATGCTGTAGAAGTTGCTGAAAAAACAAAAGACAGCCGACTGGCAAGAGAATTTGTTGTAGCACTTCCTGTCGAATTAGACAAGAACAGTCATATTTCTCTTCTCCAGAACTTTATTCAAAAAAATTTTGTAGATATGGGAATGTGTGCCGATTTCGCCATTCATGATACCGACGGACACAACCCACATGCTCATATTCTTCTTACTGTCCGTCCATTAAATGAAAACGGGACTTGGCAGTATAAAACTGAAAAAGAATATCTTTGTGTAAAAGACGGAGAAGAAAACGGATTTACTGCTTTTGAATATAGAGAAGCACAGAAAGAAGGCTGGGAAAAACAATACCGCTATAAAGCAGGAACGAAAAAAATCTATCTTACTCCATCCGCAGCTTAGAACTCTCCGACAGATACCATCAGATGACTAATTTTCCCGCCACTCATGGGAACTTGAGTATCAGAAAAAGCAGGAAATGCGAAGAAACGAACCTGTTCGCTCCAAGAAAAATCCCGTGATATGGAATTATAGTTTCATAGACTATCAGATCGTAGACAAATATGCTGAAACACTGGATATTTCTTATGATAAGGAATGGTTTAACATTGTAATTTTGATCGGATAAAATCTAAAGTTACGATTAAACCTTCCTGAAAAAGTTTCAGAACGGAAATTGACAATCCTTCCATACCTATTTATAATATTTATATTACAATCGTAAGAATTTAAAGGAGAACCATTATGAATACACTTCCACAAATTTCTGAAGCTGAGTTTGAGGTCATGAAAATTGTGTGGAAACACGCACCTATCAGCACAAATGAAATCACAGAAAAACTTTTGCAGACTACAAGCTGGAGTCCCAAGACAATCCAGACTCTGATCAAACGCCTTGTAACGAAAGGTGCTCTGACATACGAAAAACAGAGTCGCATGTTTGTTTATACTCCGACAGTAAAAGAAAATGAGTACATCCGCCAGGAAAGTAATTCCTTTCTAAACCGCTATTACGATGGAGATATCACCGCTATGGTATCTGCCTATTTAGAAAATGACAAATTATCGGAATCGGAACTGGATACACTCCGTGCTCTTCTTTCACAGAAATAGAAAAAGGGGGAAATACTATGGCTGATTTTATGATCCGCTTTCTGCTCTGCAACATACTACTCTGCGGCATCATTGGCATTTTTCTGCTTATGAAACGGATTCTGAAAAATAGTTTATCCAGCCGGATGCAATACAACCTATGGTTTCTGTTGCTTGGACTTTTAGCGGTTCCATTTTTACCGTTCCGCTTTTTCAAGTTATCCGAACTATTCGCATGGTTAAAAAACCTGAGCCTTATTCCTACTGCCAAAACTAAAGATACTGTAGGTCAGACATTACAAACCAATATTGCTGACACTCAAAACTGGATGGAAGATTTTACCCTTTCCGTAAACAGAGAAACGCCGTCTATCATCGGCTATCTGTTACTTGCACTTTGGATATCGGGTATCATTGCCATGCTGATATTAGTAATTCGATCCGCTCTACGTCTGCGCATTTTAAAGAAATCTGCGCTGCCTCTTCAAAGTCAAAAGGTGCAAAGATTATATGATCGTTGCCTAAGTGACACCAGTATTACAAAAAATATTCCAATATACAGCACCGCTTATCTAAAATCCCCCGTCATCGTTGGATTTTGGAAACCGTGTATCTATCTTCCCATTCATCTTATATCTGATGATAACGAAACAGATATCCGATATATGTTGTTACATGAACTGCAGCACTATAAACATAAAGATGGGATTACAAACCATCTGATGAACCTTGCCGGAATTGTTTACTGGTTCAATCCACTTGTCTGGTATACGTTGAAAGAAATGCGTAGTGACCAAGAAATTGCCTGTGATACTTCCGTTTTAAAGCTGTTGGAATCTGAAGATTATGTAGCTTATGGAAACACGCTGATAAACTTTGCCGAAAAGATTTCTCTGACGCCATTTCCTTTTGCATCAGGAATCAGCGGAAATATGAAACAGATGAAACGAAGAATTCTAAATATTGTATCTTACGAAAGACCGAACTTACCGAAAAACCTAAAAAGTATTACTGCTTTTCTGCTGATATCCGTTCTGCTTTTAGGTCTTACACCGTTTGTTTCTACTTATGCTGCAGATGAAAATCACTATCATTGGAACACTTCCGCAAAGAATTGTACTGAAATAGACCTTACGAATTATTTTGGAGAATATGAAGGCAGTTTTGTGTTATATGATTTGGAAGAAGATACCTGGAAAATACACGATATGGAACGTGCCACCTTACGGGTTGCACCAAACTCTACCTACAAAATATACAACGCTTTGTTTGGATTGGAAAAGGGCATCATCACCCCTGAAAATTCTTTCATCAATTGGAATGGAACCCCTTATCCCTTTGAAGCATGGAACACAGACCAGACGTTACCGTCAGCCATGAGTGCTTCCGTCAACTGGTATTTTGGGTACATTGACGAACAACTTGGAGAGACTTCCATTCAAGAGTATCTTCACAAAATCGGATACGGAAATGAAGATTTAAACGGTGATTTTTCTTCCTACTGGATGGAGTCCTCCCTGAAAATTTCTCCGATAGAACAGGTGGAACTTTTAATCCGATTGCAGAATCATAATTTAGGATTTACATCGGAAAATGTGAAAGCGGTAAAAGACTCCATTCACATCTCCAACTCTTCTTATGGGGACTTCTATGGAAAAACCGGAACCGGGCGAGTCAACGGACAGGATATCAACGGCTGGTTTATAGGCTTCATAAAAAACGCAGATAATACCTATTTTTTTGCTACCAACATTCAAAACGAACAATGTGCGGCTGGTAGTAAAGCATCAGATATCACTTTATCTATCTTGTCTGATCTGAACATATGGCAATAATCAAAACAGAGAACCTTAGCCAAAGTGCTAGGGTTCCCCCTTTTGTTGCTCCAGGCAAAGAATCGTTTGCTCAATCCTACAATCTAAAGAATTTGTTTAACCTCTCCACAGGTCAGAGAAATCTGAAATCAATGTAACTCTTTTGAAACCTATATAATTTACCATGAGGTCTGCTCTAAGTCCTTTACCTCTTTTGATTCGTAATCATACTGGTACATATCTAAAATTTCAGCATCCATCGTGCTCCATGATCCGCCTGTACTTTTTATATTCTTATAATACACATATTGTGCCTTTGTTCCTTCTTGATCATCACGATCATACATTAGATATCTGATCTGCGTTTCATCCTCAAAGGTAACGATATAGCTATAACCTTTTGCATTATAATCTTTTCTATATTCTGCATCAGTATCCTTTATATAGGTTTGATATATTTTCAGACAACCTTCATCTATTTTCTTGATTTTTTCTAAATCTTGTTGACTTTCGGTTGTCATATCGTTCAGGCTTGATTCATTATTATTTTCACCTTGGTGTTCTGATTCTTTCTCCAAATCCCCATACTTTTTATCTAAATATTCCTGTTGTATAATTGGATCATCTATGTCTTCTATTCCGTCTGCATTTCTTAAGAACTGAAGAACCAAAATATTTTCTTCTTTGTACAGCCTATACGATGGTTTATCTAACCACACAGGAGTTTTAACTATTACTGTTCCATTACTATTATAATGTTCTGAATCGTCATTTAACATGTTCACAAATATCCCCAATGCCATTGCAAGCACTTCGATTATTCCGACTACCCATAAAAGAGTTCTTTTCAATAAAGATTTCTTTTTATTCATTTTTATTATTCTAGATAAAAGACAAGTCCATATAATATTCAAACATTGTAGAATTAAAAGCAGTATAATAGGAACTGTTCTTATGAACCATAAACGAAAAATCTCTCCATCTGATAAAGGATATCCAATTTTAACGCCAATATATATCAATGACACAATAACGGTAATCATCGTAGCCGCCACCAATGTCTTCATTTTAAAAGACATTTTATTTTCCGGTTCTATAGGTTCTGTTTCTATATCTTGAATAAAACTTCTGAGCATCATTAATTCATTTTCAGATAGAACATTTTTATTGATCAATATAACTTTATTGTCTTTACGAATCAGATAAATATAATTTTCAATTTCTCCCTTTCTAACAAATGAACTCCAATAATTATGTGTAACTCCAATCTCTGAGACTATCTCCACACCATCTTTTGAAAATAAATATTTTCGTTCACTACTCATTTTTTGTTCTTCTTTATTTATGACTGCTTTCATAAATGCCTTTTGGAATTTATCTACACTTAGACCTAATGCAGAAAATCCAATACTTAACAATAAACATATCCATCCAAATGACATATTAAACAAGTATGAATAAATTGCTAAAGAAAAGATATAAAAAGCACTCGCAAAAGTTGTACCTTTGATTACTCTATTGATCTTTATAGTTTTTAATGAATTAAGATGCATTAAAATATCGTTTGCTTCCTTGTCTATATTTAAGTGATATATAACTTTATTATCACGATATTCTTTCTCTTCGACTACCATTCTTGATTTCTCCCTTCACACGATACTGATATTCCGGGACATTGTTTCTATCCTCTTTCTGGATCTCATTCCCTAAATATTGAAAACTCCCATCTTCTTTGAATTTCACTGTTAATTCATGTGTAATAAGGGCATCATCACAGATAACCATATCACATACTGCATTAACCGTTAATGTAACCGTATCATCTGGATTTTCTTTTACTTCCACCACCTCCGGCACAGAAGTACCAAAAAAGTTCGGAGAATAATTGCCACAGCCTAATGATGCCCATGTATACCTATGTGTTTTTTCATCAAATTCTGCATATTCCTGCAACTCTTCTTTCGATATTAGAAGATATTCCATCATCAAACTTTCAAACTCAGCTTTTGGAATCCCGTCTATATAGTTTTCTGCTTGAAGCCGCTCCCCATATTTCATTCTATACAAGTATTCATACAGTCCATTATAATCTAATGCATCCAAATTGTCTAAATCCCAATCAGAGCATAACAGATTATTTCCCTGATACCCGATTCCCTGAACACATAATTTTGTCAGTTCCCTCTCCTTTTCCGGCATGGGGATAATTCGGATCAAGCAACTTCCATCCATGATTTCCGTGACTTCCGGCGGTTCTGGTACACACAACTCATAACAAAACCATCCATTTTCTGTGTATTCCCATTCTTTGATTCGGGTATAAGACGTATATGCAATCCCCGGTGTGTTATTTTCCATCCATATGCCGCTTGTACTGACTACATACATATCGGTTCCATCATAAAGAAATTTCATTCTGTTGACACCGCCGTCCTGACGTACATCATAAATAACTACGAAACCATTTTTCCCATTTTTACAATCTGTAAGGAATTGATCTGCCTTTTCATAATTACCCATAGCAGAATAAGCGACTGATACCGAAACCGGACAGCCTGTTTCTGTCAAAGCTTTTTGCATTTCAAGCATCGTCTCATCCTGCGGAACAACATTGGATGCCTCCCCCTTATCCGCCAGCTTATAGATACCCTGAATTTTTTTCATCATCTCTTTACATTCTGTGGCTGCCTCTTCCTGTTCCGCTTCTTCTAAGGATAGATCATACCCTTTCTCCCCCTGTTCTCTTGTCTCTTGGCTTGTGTCTTTTATTTCTTTGGTATTCTCTGCAATCATATTTTCCGATTCTGTTTTTCTTTTCTCACAGCCACATAACAAACACCCGACTATCAATACCATCATTAGAATTTCATACCCTTTTCCGAATTTCATCTTATCATCCTTCCTTTCTTGCGATTGGTGGCAGCTCCAGTTCCTTCTCTTCAACGGAATTAGAAAGATAGCGAAAACTTCCATCCTCGAAAGGCTGAACAACTATTACATTTTGAAAAGCAAAATCTGAATTGTAATCTGCCCACACACCATCAACAATCAATGTAATTGTCCCATCATCATTATATCTATAATAAACGACTTCTCCAAAAGGCGGATACGGGCTGGCATAGATCATCTCATACGCATAACTGTTACTGCTCGCATCATACTCACAATGTTGTCTCAACTGCTCCACAGATACCGGAAAATAAGTAGTCATGATTTTCTCATATTCTTCTGCAGGAATTCTCCCGCTTTCCACTTTCAAATTTTCACCTGTCGCAATCCGATAAATATCCTCATACATACAAGGCATCAGAATATCCTCTACATTACTGCTGTCCCAATTCGTGACAAGAAGATTATAATTCACATAGCTTAATCCGGATAAATACTTTCTTGTCAGTTCCCTACACTCCTCTGATAATGGTTTAGCTCTCCAATACTGTCTTAAACTTGCATGGGCAATGACATTCTTATAAGCATAAATAAAATAGCCTTTCTCCGTTAATTTTATCTCTGCCACATCACTCACCGAAGTTCCCTCAATTTCAGGA
>ERZ778514.1378-NODE-1378-length-18299-cov-4.449956_pt1 | contig 18299 bp, 21 predicted proteins | sample MGYA00510344_ERZ778514 | MGnify/ENA primary metagenome ERZ778514 (study PRJEB29527, sample SAMN07138968) | mouse gut metagenome | material: feces | host: mouse | place: China:Nanjing | collected 2016-01-25 ... | reverse complement strand
CTGGCAATTTTCGAACCAATTATTATAATGATTTGATAAAAATGGCACCTAAAATCGAGCAGGTAAAGACTATACTGCTAACAATAAGATAAGCATTGGCCTATGTTGAAAATACATTGCTTTTAATATAGCGTGTGATATCTTTAGAATAAGAATATAGTCAAATTAATCCTAATGGGTCATGAAGATGGATGTCTTAGTGTCTTTGTTTTTATTTATAATATTGATAGCGGGTGCGGTTTTATTTTGGTGTTTATATAAATTATATGATGGTGGCGTGCCTGATTCGATAAAAAGAGTTGTGGGACTAGCGCTGTTCATTTTAATGATTTATTTCGTGGTCTCGCCTTCTTTTAAAAATACCATCTTACATAAGTCTGCTTTGCATGGGTTGGCTGCTGGGCTTTTATATTTGATTTTGTTTGTGATACCGCGTTTAGCAAAGAAAACAAGTAAAGCGATAAAAACAAAAGCGAAAGAATCAAAATTAGCCCCATTTAAAATAGAAATTGTAAATGATGAAAAATATATCAATGCTAAAAAAGCAGATAGAATCACTTTTTTGAATAGCTTAAGGAAACAGATGATTGCTGAATTAGCGAAACAGCAAAGAATGCAGGATAAATTAAATGCTGTGCCGACCGATGTAGCTAAGTATATAAAAGCAAAAGATTCATCATCATTAAAAAAATACAAGTTAAACTTAGAAAATAAATTAATGGCAATTGAGGAATTGATTAGGTCTGAGAAGAAAGCAAAATAAGGCGTTGTGTATTGAAAATTTAAGTATCAGGCATTATCATAGCATATGATATGATAAACGAAAGGAGCTCATGTGCTTATAACTTTGGATTTTAATATAGATGCAACAAAAGAGGATATTTTGACGTTCATAAATGCTGCGCTTGTAAAAGATGGGTATAATAAAGGTGGTGTCGGTTGGGAAAAAGATTTTAAAAACTGCTCAGATATAAATTCTGCTCTTAATGCAGCGAAAGATAGTTTGTCAGATGTTGTTCGACGAGTCGCAACACAGTGTAATCAATCTATTTGTATTGAGCATATGTATACGGGAGCTGGCATAGCGGCAAAAAGAGCTAGTAGTAAGGAGCCTATTAGACCTGGGGTAGGTCGACATTTCTACGACATTCAAGTAAATCCGGAAATTTTGTAAACTTGTTCGAAAGTCGGTAAAAATTATCCATTTTCAAAACATAACATTCGAACTTGGCACAGTAATTGTAAACCGAACTAAAAACCGCCCTTATAGGCGGTTCTGTCTATCTTGGTTGGGGCGCACGGATTCGAACCATGATAAAGAGAACCAAAATCTCTTGTCCTACCATTAGACGACACCCCAAAGGCATGCTGCATTATAATTATTTGCTAAAATTTTGCAATAATAAAAAAATTGAAAATAGGACTTGAAATAAAATCATTAAAATATATAATTATTCAGATTTTTAATTATCGCGTCCAACCGTCGTGAGTATAAAGGAAATAAATATGCCGCGCAAGGAATTTGTTAACTTAATGGAAGAAAATGTTATGCTTCTGGACCGCTTGGCGGACAGACTGCATGTAAATCCCGCGCACGTGTCTGGCTATCCGCGCAATCAGATGGTTGTGCTGGTGCGTTTGTATTTGGGTGGTCGTGGCCGTCTAAAAGATATTGCCCGCCGCGAGGGGGTATCGACACCAAATCTGTGTGCGTCTTTCCGCAAGCTGGAGCGGGACGGTCTAATTCGGCGAATAATGGATGAAAACGATCGCCGTAACGTTTGGTATTCAGTAACAGAGGCGGGCTGTGAACTGGCGCAGCGTGTTCTTGAAAATTTTCGTGCCGGAATAGCGTCTATGTTTACAACGCTCTCGTCCGCGGACGAGCGCACCATGTCTGGTGCGCTAAAAACAATAAACAGCATTTTGAAAAATATGGAGTAGTACAGTATGCATAATGCAAAAAAAATATGCGGCCTAGGGGCCCTGGGGGTGGTTTTGTTTGCCATGCCGGCCGCGGCGATGGATTTATCGTTGTCGGCGGCGGTGGATAAAATTGTCGCAGAATCACAAGATGTAAAAAAGGCTGATGCAAATGTAAAAAAGGCTCAGGCTCAGTTGTCGGCTGCGAATGCAAATCGCTGGTTGAAAATCGACGGCAGTGCGTCATACATGAACCTGATAAATGTAGAAAACCCGTCAAAGTCAAAAAGCATTGATTTGCCGCCTGCATTTGGTGGGCTTATTTCTGAATCACTAAAAGACCAGTCGGTTAATATCCAAATTCCCGATAATATATTTATGGCCGGCATTACCGCGTCCCAGCCTATTTATACTTTTGGTAAAATAGGTAATGCGGTAAAAAGCGTCAAGGCGGCGATAAAGATGTCCGAAAGCAGCCGCGAGCTGACCCTGCGCGAGGTAAAGTACAGCGCGGCGGATATTTACTGGACCGCAAAAATGACGGATGATATTGTAAAAATTGCGCGCGCTGATTTGGATGCGGCGCGTTCTGCACGTCGTAATTTGGCGGCGGCCGGTCGTGCCAACAGAATAAATCTGGTAAAGATAGAATCGGATATCGCATCAAAAGAAATCAATCTTTCGGATGCGGAATTTAACCGTGATACGGCGTATCGGATGTTAAAGATTTTGGCCGGTATTGACATGGACGAAGAAATAACGCTGACGGATAATTTTCCAAAAACGTTTGCGGCGATTGACGGCGCACCGCTGAAAAGCAATCCGGAATGGGACATCCTGACCCAGCAGGTTCAGATGTACGAGTCCAAGGCAAAATCATCGCGCGCAGAATATCTACCGACATTGGCGGCGACTGCATCCTATAATTATATGGGTATGGGTCATGAATTTGACACCATGTTTGACTCCAAGGGTTCGCAGTCTGCTTATTGGGGGCTGGCGCTTCAGATGCCGATATTCCACGGTGGTGCAATTCGCGCAAATGCAACAATCGATGCCATGGACGCAGAGGCCGCGCGCCAAGACCTGGATAAGTCTAAAAAGCTGAAAACGGAAGAATATGACAATGCGATAAAGAAATATAATCATTTGCGCGGAAATCTGGCCACGCTAGAGAATGCGCGTAATCTGGCGGCGAAAACATATCAGTTTTCAACCGAACGTTTTGCCGCAGGCCAGACATCAGCCATCGAACTGGCCGAGGTTTCTGCCGGTCTGTACCAGCTGGATATGGCGCTGTTGAATGCAAAGTACAATATTTTAATGTCTGCGGAAGCGGTAAAAAAACTGGGTGAGTAAAATGGAAGGAATGAAAGAAAAACTAATACGCGTTGGCGAATGGGCTAAAACGCCGCGCGGCAAAAAAACGTTTTATATTTGTTTTGTTGTAGCACTGGCGTGCTGGGTATTGTTTCGCTTTGCCGTAATCGGTGCCCAGAATCGCCTTCAGGTATTTAATCCTGCGCGCGATGCGGCATTAAACGGTGTCCCGGTCGAAGTGTTGGAAATCCGTCGCGCCCCCGGCATCGTACGCGAGCCGCTGACGGTAAAAAACAACCGCTCTTATGTTTCCGGTGCACGTGCGGGACTGCTGCGTGCGGGGCAAAAAGTTGGTGGTGGTGAAATTGTATCTGTGTCATCAAACATAGATTTAGATACCGGTATGCATGTTGTTCGTACGCGCGGTGTCACAGACGGCATGCAGTTTGCAGAGTTTAGTGCCACAGGATACTTTGTCCCTGTTTTCGCAGTAAACAACGGCGTTGTATTTGTTGCCCGTGACGGTGTTGCGGTGCCGGTAACAGTTAGTGTTTCGCGCACGGACGCGGATACGGCATACATTACATCCGGATTAGATGACGGTGATATTGTGATTTTGTCGCGTGTTTCTGCGGGTGACAAGATAAGGGTAGAAAAGTAAGATTCGAAAGAGACAGGAGAAAATAAAATGCTAAACTTTTTCGTGCGGCGCCCGATTACAACATTGATGTTTGTATTGTTCTGGGTGGTTCTGGGGTTGGTATCGTTCCCGAAAATGAATATTGAAAAAACACCGTCACTGGATTTCCCAATGGTAACGGCAACATTTGTATATCCTGGTGCTGAGCCTGCGGAAATAGAATCCCAGGTAATTAAAAAGGCCGAAGATGCAATCGCAGAGGTTGCGGGTTTAAAAAAGCTGACATCTCGTGCGTTTGAGAACGGCGGTTATGTAATGGCTGAGTTTAATCTGGGTGTAAATGTAAACGACAAAGCAGCCGAGGTTAAAACAAAAATCGATTCCTTGGCGTCGGATTTCCCTGATGCGCTAAAGCAACCGGTTGTAGAAAAGCTGAACCCGCTACAGGAATCTGTTGTGGACATTGTTCTGCGTGGTGCGTCGGCGCGTGACTTGGAAGAGTATGTGGATAATATTTTATCCAACAAAATTACCGCTATACCTGGTGTTGCCAGCGTTGATGTCTTTGGTGGGCGCGAGCGCGCGGTTCGCATCGCCATGGACCCGGATTTAATGGCGGCCCGTGGTGTTACGATTGTGGATATTGTATCGGCCCTGGGGTCAAAGAACTTGAACGTGCCGGGTGGTAAAATTGAATCAAGTGCGAATTCGTCAAATGTTCGTTTTATCGGTGAATTTGCATCCATTTCTGAAATAGAGAATCTGCAGATAGTAAACGCCGAAGGTCAGCGTTTCAAAGTATCCGATATTGCATCGGTAACCGATGCGGCGCGTGATGCGGAAACCGGTGCGCGCTATAACGGCGAAGATGTTGTGGTTGCATCCGTGGTAAAGGCCGATGACGGTAATGCCATTAAAATTTCAAGGGCTCTGCGCGAGCGTCTTCCAGCACTGACCACGGACATGCAGACACGTTTCCCAGGTGCGGAAATGATGATTACATCGGATTCATCGATATCTGTTTTGGATGAAACATATAGCACAATCTGGGGTATCGTACTGGGTATTATATTCACAGTTTTGGTTTTGCTGGCGTTTACGGGGAACTGGCGCTCAACCATTATCGCGGGCGTCGTGATACCCGCATCGTTGATTGCAGGCTTCTTCTTTATGGATGGTTCTGGCTTTACAATCAATGCGATGACATTGCTGGCGTATTCTTCTGCGCTGGGTACATTGGTATCGAACGCGATTATTTTGATTGAGTCCGCCCTCCAGGAAATGCGCGCGGGCAAACATCCCGATGATGCCGCCATCGACGGTACGAAAAAAGTCGCCGTTTCCGTTTTGGCCGGTGTTGGAACCAACGTCGTTGTGTTCTTGCCGTTGGCCTTTATGGGCGGAATCGCCGGCCAGTTCATGGCTCAGTTTGGTATGACTGTTGTATATCTGACACTGTTGTCGCTGATGTTCTCATTCACGCTGGCGCCTATGATGATTGCAAAGTTTTTGCGTCTGGCGGCGCCAAAGGAAGCAAAGTCGCGCGCATTGGAAAAAGATATTCCGGAAAAGACGCCGCTGCGCCTGTGGTTTGATTATCAGTTTCGTCATCCGGGTCGTGTTGTTGGTATGGCGTTTGTGGTACTGATTGCATCTTCTATGCTGGTTCGGTTTGTTGGTAACGAATTTTCACCGTCAACCGATACAAATGAAATCACGGTCACGGCGCGTGCGCCAATGGGTGCGACGTATGAAAAGTCGGCTCAGATTTCACAGCAGATAGAAGAAAAGCTGAAAGATTTTCCGGATGTTGTCGCGACAACGACAAAAATCGGTGAAAACGGTCTGCAGAATATTACGGTAAAGGTCGACCTGCGCGAGCTGGGCGAGCGCCGCATCTCCGATAAAAAACTGGCACGCCAGATGCTGCCAAAATTATCTGAGATTCCCGACGCTGAAATTCAGGTAATGGCCGGCAAGGGCATGTCGTCGTCATCAACATCGGACATGGTGTTAAATATCTATGGCGAAGATGATGCCATCCGTGAGGGTTATGCATCCAAGGTCCTTGCCATGATAAACGAAATACCGGAGGTTGCGACCGCAGTCCTGGCTCAGCAGACACCGAATAATGAAATTCGCTTTATCCCAAATCAGGAAAAAATGAACTTCTGGGGTGTTCAGAATTCCTATGCCGGAACGTCGTTGCGTGCCGCACTGTATGGTAATGATGATTACAAGTACAAAGAGCGCGGCGAAGAATATCCGATAATCTTGGAATTTGCGCGCCCGTTTAAAAATGGTTCTCTGTTTGATAATGTATATGTTAACTCTCAAAAAGGCATGGTTGCACTGTCGCAGTTGGGTGACATTCAAACGGTTCCCGCGACATCTGAAATACGTCGCCTGGACAAGAGCCGCATTACCGAAATCGATATAAATATCGGTAAATCGACAATGGGCCCGGTTCAGCAAAAGATTCAGGCCGCCATGGATAAAATGGAATGGCAGCCGGGCTATTACGCTCAGTTCGGCGGTATGTCCGAAACCCAGGATGAAACAACATCCGAAATCGGCCAGGCGTTCTTGCTGGCGACTATTTTGACGTTCATGTTGTTGGCGGCTATATTGAATTCGCTAACGCATCCGTTCACAATTGCAACGTCAATCATAACCAGCTTTGCCGGTGTGTTCATAATGCTGTTCCTGTCGGGGGCGTCTATGAACGTTGGTGCGATGTTGGCGTTCGTTATGTTGGTGGGTCTGGTGGTTAATAATAACATTCTGGTGCTAGAGCCCACGATAAAGCGCATCTCCGAAGGTGCCGTTGCGCGCGTCGCATTGTGGACAGAGTTAACGGACAAAAAGAACATGGTTTTAATGACGTCAATTGCCGTTATTACCGGTATGCTGCCCCAGTTGTGGTCAACCGACGGTATGAAGGTTGCAATGGCCGCGGTTATGATTGGTGGTATGCTGGCGTCGTTGATTTGGACGTTTACGCTGACGCCTGCGCTGTTCTTCTTGCTGGAACGCACGCGTATCCGCGTTAAAATAATGCTGAAAAGACACAGAAAGAAAAAGTAAAAACAGGGGCCCCATGGCCCCGTTTTTTTTAGGGTAATAAAATTTGCGGTGTGCCCAAAAGGTTGCTATAATGCCGCCGTTACAAGTATCAAAAGGTTAGTTATGTTACAGAAAAAAGACATTGTTGTATTTGATTTTGACGGCACACTGTCGGCGCATGATTGCAATGTTGCGTTTGCAAAGTACTGCTTTCGCCATTCGGTGCGTCCGTGGCTTTTTCTGCCGCTGATGGCGGTGTGCGGTGTTGTTCGCTGGGTAAAGCCGGATGGCATTTGGTGGCGCCAGGCGATACGTCGCTTTACAACACCGGAAATGGTAAAGAAATTTGCACCGGATTTTATCCGCCTGCATAAAAAGGAGCGTTTTGGCTGGGCCAAAGAGCAGGTTGCCGCCGAGCGTAACGCGGGTCGCACGGTTGTTTTGATATCTGCGGCGCCGGACTTTTTGCTGCCGGCATTGGTCCGTGATATAAAGTTTGATGCTGTTATGTGCTCGCAAATGGATGCGGCGCGTCCATGGAAATATAAGTTCTTGTGCTGGGGTGAAAACAAGGTCCGCGCATTGGATAACTGGGCGCGTGATAACAAATATATTCCCCGCGTTGTTCGCAGCTATTCCGACAGTCGTTCCGACATGCCGATGATGGAAATTGCCGCCGACCGCGTATGGGTTGACCGCAAAACGGGTTTAAGAAAAGCATCCTGCTGATATTATATGCCATGCGCGTTATAATGTGCGCATGGCAATTCCATTGATAGACACTTTGACAGATTTGCTTAGCGCGTCCAGTGGCGCACTGGTCGGTGCCGTTGTAACCGGCCTGTTCAGCCGTGGTCGTAACAAGACGCTCTCTGACCGCGTAATGGCCAGCCAGCAGGACCTGAAAAAGCAGCAACTGGAAAACGCCCGCCTGCTAGATATAATAAAAGAGAAAGAAAGCACGATTTTAGAAATGCAGTTGGATATATTGGGAAAAGAAAAAGAGAAAGCAAAAGTGCAAACGAAAAAACGGCGGAAATAACCCGCCGTTTTTACTGGATTGCAAAAACTTTTATGATATAATCCATATTGCATCGGGTGACCCCCGGTGTGAGGTGTCACAACCTCTTAGAACAAAAAAAACTCCACAACCGGTTGGAGGGTTGCGAATATATTGAATAAGCAACACTATTGTTCTAGTAGTTGTGAACCTCCAACCGCCCATTCATCACGGGCGGTACGTTTTTTTATAAAACCGATGGAGGATAAAAATGGCAATATCAAAAAAGCGTAAAGCTCAGCTTAAGAACTATGCCAGCGAATTTGACGCGTATTCGCCCGCATGCAAGACACTACGCTATGCGCGTGTTATGCTGGGAATATCCCAGGACCGCCTGGCCACGCGTCAGGGGATACCCAAAAATATATGGATTAAATATGAAAACGGGGCGCCGCCCCGTTTTTAATTCTCGCCAAAATCCATATCGCGCAGCTTTTCCGACCGCGTTGATATTTTTCGTACAGATGTCTGCAACTGGTCTATGTCCGTGCTGGTCTGGGCAAAGTGCCGCCCCAGATTTTCCGCCCTATCCGCCAGCCGCGACAGGTCTGTCAGCAGCAGGTCCAACTCCTTGCGTATTTGCGCCGCAACACGTTTGATTTTTATATCCGACAATACCGCACGCACCGTGTTAAGCGTCGCCCACAGGGTCGATGGCGATACGATAAAGACTTTTTTGCGCGCCGCATAATCAACGGTCGCCCCAAACTCGCGATGCAGCATTTCAAAAATCGATTCCGATGCAATAAACATCATTGCCGATTCTGCGGTCGTGCCCGGGATAATGTATTTCTCGGCGATTGCGTCAATATGCTTTCGCACGTCCAGTTCAAACTGTTTTCGCGCCATGCCGTCGTTTTGCTCCGCACTCATACGTGTATAGCTTTCCAGTGGAAACTTGCTGTCTATTACCATGTCGCCCGGCGGATACGGCAGGCGTATAATACAATCCGGTCGCACACCCGTGCTTAGTACGCATTGAAACGCATAGCTTTCCGGTGGCATAATATCCGCAATCAGGTCTTCTAGCTGGCGTTCGCCAAATGTGCCGCGTGCCTGTTTGTTGCCCATCAGGATATTTTTAAAGTTTGCAATATCACCGCTGATGTTTTTCAGTTCCGCCGCATTCTGCGTCAACTTTCCCAGGCGGTCGGCCAAAACCTCACGCAGGCGGGTGTTGCTTTCATGCAGGGGGGACAAATCCGGCATCGCCGGCCGGCGCATCAAAAGTGTCAGCTGCAGAATAACAATCAGCACTAATAATATCAAAATATAAGTTGTCATTTTCCAATCCTTTGCTAATATCGATTATAAAAGGATTTATAGATGTTGCAAATGAAACTTTGCGGGGATATGGTGCTGCGTGAAACGTGCGCAACGGTTGACGCTATCACACCCGATATTTTGGGAATATTGGATGAAATGGTTTCCATGATGCGTGCGCAAAACGGCGTCGGCCTGGCCGCGCCCCAGGTTGGAATTTTAAAACGATTCCTGGTAATGATGGACCCGGACACTGAAACAGTATATAAGATGATAAATCCACGTATTGTTTCTGTCTCGGATGAAACATGCTGCATGGAGGAAGGATGCCTGTCCGTGCTGGGGCCGGATAATCTGCCGGTGTTTGCACATGTAACGCGCCCGGCGGCGGTTGTTGTCGAATGGACGGATGAAAACGGCCAAAAACAGGGTGCCGAAATGAGCGGCGTCCCGGCTCGAATTGTGCAGCATGAAACAGACCACCTGGACGGGCGTTTGTTCATCGATTTGCTGGCGCCTGTTCGCCGTGAAATGGTTATGCGAAAGGTACGGAAACGCAAATGAAGCTGGTTTTAATGGGAACGAATGGATTCGTCGTTCCAATTTTTGAAAAAATAGCAAATGCCGGTCATGAAATCATGGCGGTATATACCCGGGCACCCAAACCTGTGGGACGTCGGCATGTGCTGACGCCGTCGCCGGTCCATGACTGGGCCGCGGGTCGGGGTATTGCGGTTTATCATAATCCGCGTGAATATGACATGCACCCCGATATGGTTGTTGTTGTGTCTTATGGTGCGATACTGCGCGACAATGTGTTAGGTTCTGCGCCTTGTATAAACATTCACCCCAGCGACCTGCCAAAATATCGCGGCCCGTCGCCGATACGCAGCGCGATTTACAACGGGGACGCGGCGTCTGCGGTCTGTCTGATGCAGGTAACGCCCGAACTGGATGCGGGTGATGTTTACATGCGCCGTGCATTTGAAATCGGCGAAAACGATACGAATGCGGATATAGAAAACCGTGTATCTGAAATCGGCGGTGATATGCTGGTGCAATATCTGGCGGCGCCGGAAAAATATTCGCCCGTGGCACAAACGGGCACGCCGACATTCACGCGCAAGTTTACCGGCGATGATGAAATAATAGACTGGACGCGTGACCCTCGCGATATTCATAATCAGGTTCGCGCCCTGGGGGCGGGGCGAACAAAAATCAGCGGCATCGATGTTAAGGTTTTGGAAACAAAAATATCAGATGGCGAATTACAAATCGTTCGGCTGCAGCCGGCCGGTAAAAAGCCCATGGACTGGAAAAGTTTTGTAAACGGTCTGCGTGGGGCGGAAATTAAAATAGGAGAATAAAATATGAAAACTAATGAAAATCAAACTGTAAGTAAAATTTGTAAAAACTGTGAAGCTAGCACTATAGAATGCACGACAGGCAAAACATATTGCTGTGATGTATCATGGTTGCGTATGCAGCTGGCGGGGCCGCGTTTGGTTTTGCCCACGAATACATGCCGCAGATGCGTTCTGAAACAGGTTATAACAAAATCGCGATAGGAAGTATGGAATTTGTTGCGGACAAGGGCAGATGACACGATACAGGGTTATTCTTGAATACGATGGCACGGGACTTATCGGCTGGCAGGAAAACCGCCAGGGGCCGTCTGTGCAGTCTGTTATGAAAGACGCTGTGGAAAAATTTTGTGGCGCGCGGCCAGATGTTGTCGCGGCGGGGCGTACAGATGCGGGTGTGCATGCAACCGCGATGACGGCGCATTTTGATTTGGACACCGCCGCAGATGCCAATACGGTTATGCGCGCGGTGAACTTTTACTTGACCGGTATGCCCGTGTCTATTTTGTCCTGCGAAATAGTTCCCGATACTTTTCATGCGCGCTTTGATTGCGTTGCGCGTCATTATCGGTATGTTGTGCTAAACCGCTCGGCGGCGCCGGTATTACAAAAAAATCGTGTGTGGTGGGTGCCGCGTAAACTAAATATAGATGCGATGCGCTGTGCGGCGGAAAAACTATTGGGTAATCATGACTTTACCAGTTTTCGCGCCACCCAGTGCCAGGCAAAAAGTCCGATAAAAACACTCGATGTTTGCCGTATATCGCAAATCGGGGACCAGCTTGTGTTTGAGTTTTCCGCGCGTTCTTTCCTGCATCACATGGTGCGAAATATTGTTGGCACATTGGTTGAGATAGGCATTGGAAAGCCATACGATATTGATGAAATTTTTGCCGCACATTCTCGCAGTGCCGCCGGTCCAACCGCGCCTGCATCGGGGTTGTATTTTATTGGTGCTGACTATTCCATGGACGCATCTGTGAATTGTGGCGAACACGTCCCGACGGATAAATAACAAAACCACCGCGCAATATTTTATGATTGCACTTTTCAGAATCAATCCCAAAGTAGGAGACAATGTAGTCAACATTGTCATCCCGGCACAGTGATACTATTTCACGTGCCAACGGTACAAACTTTTGAATATATACCAGGTTAAAGTTCGGTGTATCATACCGCCATACACCATGATCGCCACGGCGTCGTATGTTGGGTGTTCCAACAGGCTCACGGTTTAGCTGCTTCCATGTATCAAATGCGAATAGATGCCCTGATGCGCGTGCTTTATTAAACTCTAGCTTATCGTCATACGAAAACGCAACTAATTCATGGTCGGGCGACGCATAGAATAGGGGGCGTGGCGTGCTAACGGTAACTATCAAGCCAGTAAGGATAAGTCCTGCGCCTAAAACATAATTTATATTACGTACAATTGCATTGCGTGCCGCAGTTGCCGGGCGCAAAAACATTATGCATAAAAATCCGGTGATTATTAGTAATATTGCCGTATTCGGGATATGCGGCGTCATTATGTTTGCAAATGGCAACTGTGCAATAGCCCGCGCCATCTGTAGTGTATGGGTATAAAGAGCGTCCGCCACCACCAGCGGCCAGTGCCAGCCCAGTGGTGCTGTGATTGTGCCGATAATGACGGCGGGCATTATTGCAAACGAGAATATCGGCATCAGCAGTAGATTCCCCACCAGACCATATACCGGCATGGAATAAAAGTGTGCCGTCACAAAAGGTGCGGTAAATATTGTCGCAACAATTGATGTCATTGCAGCGGCATAAATCGCATAAGATATTTTTCCAATTCGGGTGATTTTGTAGCTGCGCCGGCCGTTCCAAAACCATATCAGACCAAATATCGCGGAAAAAGACAGTTGGAATCCGGGCTGCATCACATAATGTGGGTTAATAAGAAATATAATGCAGAAAGCAATGGATATGTTCCGCATGGACAGCGCATTTCGTCCCAATATAAATGCGCCAAAGACCAGTGTTGTCATTAAAAACGCACGAATGGTTGCAACGTCTGTCCCCGACAGAAAAAGATAAAACAGCAGGCCCATCCATGCAAAAATCATCGCGGGTATCCGTGCGGGTACGCGTCGTGTAATATACGGCACCAGCCTGAATATAAGATAAAATATCGCAAACAACCAACCGGCGACCAATGTCATGTGAAAGCCACTGATTGACCATACGTGTCCGATACCAGCGGCGGTCCATATTGCGCCCTCGTCGCGGGGAATTGCACTTTTGTAGCCTAAAACTAACGTGTCGGCCAGGAATGACTGAGCGCTGCTATGCAGATAATCGCGCAGTCTGTTAATCGTATCGCCATTCCCGTGCGCTATAACCTGATAGGAAGAAATAAATCCCGTCGCGCTAAGCTTATTAAAATATGCCCAGCGTGAATAATCAAATGTTTCCGGTGCATAGGATGCGGCGGGTGGGAAAATACTGGCGGTGGCTTTTATCTCGTCGCCGATATGAATGTCTGGCCTGTCCGATACGTTCAGGCGAACAACAGCATTTTTATCCAGACTAGATCTTATCTGTTGGGCCGGAATAGAAAGGAAGATGCGTGTCTTATCCGGCGTATAGTCTATTTTATCAACGCGCCCTTGAATTTCAATGTCGCGCATAGGGCGGTATATGCGTGGTGTCGCAATAAGATTGGAGTATATGGCGGCGTATAACATGCCGAATAAGAATATGATTGCCGCCCGAACTGCATACTTGTTTTTACGAACGAGGCCCGCAATGCCGATGCATACCGAAGCAATAGCGAATAGCGCGCATGCGGTATTTGTGCCGGCAAAGTATAGCGCTGCGCCCGCCGCCATTATAAACGGCACCCACAAAAATGCGTTTTGATATTGCAGTTCCAGCCATTGTTTCATATATGGATTATAGGAATTTGTGCGCATGTCGCGCAATGGCAAAAATTATTTGCCAAAAATATAATCATTATTCGCGGTCAGCGCAATAAGTGCATCCGTATCATCGCACGGGGCTGATTTTTGCCGAATGGTTTTGCCGCATTTTTCACATTTATGGGTAATTATGAATCCGTCTGATACAGGCGATGCCGCGATTGGGCGCATGCATCCGCCACATTCGGCCGCCCGGTCACCGGGGTTGTTGTCAACATGCATGGAACATAAACAGTTAGGGCAATGGTTTGTATATCCATTGCCCGTAACATTGGCGCCGCAATAGGCGCATACAAAGTTCTCAATCCGTCGAGTAAACTTTTTCATTATATACCCAGCGCGCTGCGGTACATTTTTGTTAGTTCGTCCGCCTCATCCAGTTCATCCGGGTCCAGCTTGCGCAGGCGTATCATCTGGCGAATATATTTTGGGTCAAAACCTGCTGATTTGGCTTCGCTAAAAATTTCTTTGATATCTGCGGCGATTGCGGCGGTATCTTCGTTCAATTTTTCTATACGTTCAATAATTGTCAGCAGCTGCTGATTATCAATAGCGCCATGATTTGCGTTTTTCATAAAATTTCCCCTTGTTTATTCCTAAACTTCATGATATACCATAAAAGCCAAAAATCAAGAAAAACAAAACTAAACCCCAAGGATTGGAATATGAAAAAATTCACCAAAATTACTTCTTCAATCGGTCCCAAAAGCGGCTCAAAAGAAATGCTGGAAAAAATGATTGCGGCCGGTGTTAACGTATGCCGCCTGAACTTTAGCCATGACGGCGGTGAGGTTCAGGGTGCAAAAATCGACGCTGTTCGCGAAATTGCGGCACGCACTGGTAACCCTGTTGCGATTCTGGCCGACCTGCAGGGCCCAAAACATCGTATTGGAAACTTTGAAACAGAAGACAAGTTCCCGATTAAACCGGGTCAGAAGTTTATATTCGATTCTGATGCGACACCGGGTAATTCCAATCGCGTTCAGTTGCCGGATATGGATGTTATCCATTCTTTAAAGGCTGGCGACCGCATTTTGTTAAATGACGGTAAAATTGAAATGCAGGTGGAAAAGGTAAACTCGGACAGCATCGAAGCTATTGTTATCCGTGGTACTGAAATTTGGTCTCGTCGTGGCTTTAACTTGCCCGATACTGAGGTTGCGACATCCGTTCTGACTGCAAAAGACCGTGCGGACTTGGAATACGTTTTGACCAAGAATCCGGATTTCGTTGCTATTTCATTTGTTCAGAAACCTCAAGATGTTGCGGAAACACGTGACTTTATCGAAGCGCGCACATCGCACCCGGTAAAAATCATTGCAAAGATTGAACGTCCCCAGGCGGTTGAAAAAATCGAAGAAATTGTTGATGCGGCCGACGGTATCATGATTGCACGCGGTGACCTGGCGGTAGAGGTTCCGTTTGAAAAAGTTCCGGCTATCTCTCGTCGTATTGTTCGTCTGTGCCGTGAAAAGAACAAGCCGGTAATTATGGCAACCCAGATGTTGGGCTCTATGGTTAACAGCGATTTCCCGACACGTGCGGAAATTTCCGATATCGCCACAGCGGCATATCTGCATGTTGACTCGACCATGACATCAGAAGAAACAACTATTAGTGAAAATCCGCCCTTCGTTGTAGAAACAATGGCAAAAATTTTGGCGAATGCCGATATGGATTCCATTGAAAACTCCCAGGATTGGTCGGATGTAGAAGACTTGGCTGAAAACGATTGGTCTTTGTCGGTCGCTGTTATGGCGGAACTGAACGAGGCTGCGGCAATCGTAGTATTTGCAAATGACACTGCGGCTGCGACTGAAATTTCATGCCGTCGTCCGAATATGCCGATTGTCGCTGTTTGTGACAAAGAAGTTGTTGCAAACCAGCTGGCGCTGTCGCGCGGTGTTCGCTCAATGGTAGACAGTGCGCTGTTCGCATCGCATGATGCGGCTGCGGCTGCGGCAAAGTGCGGCATCAATGGCACATTGATTTCCGTATGCGGCGAAAAGCGTATTGTATCGATGATAAAATAATCGGAAAATTTTTCGATTGTGATTATATCCGTCCTTGACCCAAAGGGCGGATTTTTTGTAGCATTTAAAATCATGAGGGTAACATTTAGCTGTATTATTGCGTGGCTCTTTGCGTGTGCGCCGCTGTATGCGGTTGCGGGTGGTTATCGTGCGGCAATGGTCGCAGATATGGATACGGGCCGTGTGTTATATTCTGAAAATGCAAACGATTTAAACTATCCGGCCAGTCTTACGAAAATAATGACAATGTATTTGACGTTTGACGCGCTGGAGCATGGTCGCCTGCATCTGGACGATTATCTGATTGTATCTCAGTCTGCGGCAAATGCATCGCCGGTAAAGCTGGGGCTGGCCGCGGGCAGCAAGATAAAGGTCGAAGATGCGATAAAGGCGGTTGCGGTCGTATCTGCAAATGATGTCGCGCGCGTGTTGGCGGAAAACCTAAAAGGTGGCAAGGAAGGCAACTTTGCATCGCTGATGACACGTGTTGCGGGGGAAATTGGCCTGTCGCGTACAAATTTTGAAAATTCATCCGGGCTGCCCAATGACGACCATATGTCAACCGCGCGTGACATTGCACTGCTGTCGATGGCGGTGTATAAACATTTTCCCCAGTATTGGAAATATTTCGGGATAAAGACGTGGACCTATAACGGGAAAACATATACAAACGGCAACCGTTTGCTGGGGACGTATCCTGGTTGTGACGGTATGAAGACGGGTTTTACAAACAAATCAAAATATTCGCTGGTTGCAACGGCAAAGCGTGACGGGCGTCATCTAATGTCGGTCGTTTTGGGGGCGGAAAACAAAGATGTGCGTGCCGCGGTCGCAACAAATATGCTAAACAAAGGCTTTAACATGGTTGGCACGAACGCCGCGCCCGTTACTAAAAATACCCCGGTAAAGGCGGCTGCGGCCCCCACGCCGGTATCTGCGGCGCCGGCGAACAAGGCGCCACATGTGCCCCCGGTCCAGGCGGTGTCAAATGTACACGGCACGACCGGTGTTCAGTTCGGTGCGTTTTCTTCGCGTGATGCGGCCGCCACCCAGGTCGCGCGTGTAAAGCAGGCGCTGGGGGACAGCCTTGCCATCCGTATAGAGCCTGCCGGCAACCTATACCGTGTGCGTATAAATGGCCTGTCGGATGTGGCGGCGTCGAATATAAAATCGCATGCCGCGGCCGCTGGAATCGATTGCTATATTTTTCATTAGTGTTAATATTTGTCCGCTATGAACTCAAAGATAGAAAAACTTATAAAACAATTTGCAAAGTTGCCGCGTGTTGGTGCCCGCGGCGGCCAGCGTATAGTATTAGCGCTGCTGCAGGATAAGACAGGGCGCGCATCCGCGTTGGCGGCCGCCTTGGCGGATGCCGCGGCAACAATTGCACCGTGCCCTGTATGTGGTGTGCTAACAGATTCTGCCGCCGGCATGTGCGAGTTTTGTCGTGACGCATCGCGCGCAAACGGGCAGCTTTGCGTCGTTCGCGACCTGGCTGATGTTTGGACATTGGAAAAGGCATCTGTTTTCCATGGGCGCTATCATATTATTGGCGGCCTGCTGTCGGGGGCGGCCGGGACATTGCCGGATGATTTGAATATCGCATCATTGCCCCAACGCATTGCGAACGAAAATATTACAGAGGTGATTTTTGCACTGCCCAACACGGTTGAGGGTAAAACGACCCAGCATTACATAATGTCTGCAATCGGTGATGTTGCGGGTATTGATTTTTCAGAATTGGCATCTGGTGTGCCGCTGGGTGGTGATTTGGATTATATAGATGACGGTACACTGACATTGGCGTTTGGGGGGCGTAAATCATTATGACGGATATGGTTGGAAATTTGCCGCCTGTATCTGAAATGATGCGTGATGCGGGGTTAGAGCCTAAGAAGCAGTTCGGTCAAAACTTTTTATTTGATTTGAACCTGACGGGCCGTATCGCACGCAGTGTCCCGGATATTGCCACAACCACGGTGGTAGAGGTCGGACCCGGCCCGGCGGGCTTAACACGTGCGATTTTATCCGCGGGTGCGCCGCGTGTTATCGCAATAGAAAAAGACCCCGCAACGGCGCCTATATTATCGCGTGTGGCGGACAGTGCGGGTGGGCGTCTGACGGTTGTATATGGTGATGCGTTGAAAACAGATTTTGCATCTCTGGGTGTGGATGAATATGCGATATGTGCAAATCTGCCGTATAATGTTGGGACCGAGTTATTGATTGGTTGGCTGCACATGGTTGCGGCCGGTGCAAAGATAAAGTCGATGACCCTAATGTTCCAGCGCGAGGTGGCACAACGTATCGTCGCATCAACCGGGGATGGCCAGTATGGTCGTCTGAGTGTTCTAACGGCGGCGTTATGCGATGCGCGAATTTTGTTTGATGTTCCAAACACCGCATTTGTTCCCCGGCCCAAGGTTCAAAGTGCTGTTGTTCAAATTATTCCAAATGCGGAAAAGGTAAAAGCGGTTAAAGATTTATCCGCGCTTGAAAGGATAACGGCTCGCCTGTTTGGGCAACGCCGCAAAATGATACGTGGAATAATGCCGGGTGTTTGCTGGGGGGATTTTGGTCTGACCGGGACCGAGCGTGCCGAGCAGCTGTCCCCAGAAAAATTTATGGAACTGGCTGAAAGTATAGTGCTATAATAATTTTAATGATACGGGGATAGGGGGG